>Ga0310691_10003494_pt1 | contig 18787 bp, 16 predicted proteins | sample 176DNAGHGlowgp2_FD_203887 | JGI IMG/M metagenome (GOLD analysis project Ga0310691, IMG submission 203887) | Sheep rumen microbial communities from Palmerston North, Manawatu-Wanganui, New Zealand - 1766 DNA GHGlow gp2 (v2) (version 2) | ecosystem: Host-associated > Mammals > Digestive system >...
TTCACGTCCGAGAAGTCGTACTCGTAGTGGTTCAGACTGTCGTTGAAGGCGCTGGCCACGTCGATACGCGTGGGTTCGATGGGCGTGTCCTTGTCGAAAAAGTCAATGACCTGCTTGATGTTGGATGCCCCCAGAATATCGATGCCCTGCACGATGGCGGCTTCCCTGGCGTTCTGGATGGGCAGAATCAGCCCCTTTTTCTTGTGCCGCCGCGCCTCCAAGGCGATGGGCAGCGCGCCGCGCACGGGCTGCAGCGAACCGTCCAACGACAGCTCCCCCATAATGTAGTAGTCTTCCAGCTCCGACGCTCCCGCAATCTGTTCGGAAGCGGCCAAGATGCCGATGGCCAGGGTCAAATCGTATGCAGAACCCTCTTTGCGGATGTCCGCTGGCGCCATATTCACCACGATTTTCCGCCCGGGTATCTTGTAGCCATAGATGTTCAGCGCGGTCTCGATGCGCTGCTGACTCTCCTTCACCGCGCTGTCGGGCAAACCGACCAAGTGGAAACCGATGCCGTTATCAACATTCACCTCCACCATGATGGGTATCGCGGCCACCCCCATCAGTGCACAATTGTTCGTTCTTATCAACATAATTTAATATTTCGTTTTTATTCACGGCGGGATTGTTGTTTATGCACACAGGACACCAGGATACAACAAGGCGCAACGGTCGATGATGGCTTTGGCTTTCGCAAAACCAGAGTTGCAAACATCTTTGTTCTTTGTCCCGTCGTAGCCCATATACAAGTGCATTGTTTCATAACCGGCAACAATAGCAGCCAACAGCTTACGGTCGCGCTTGCCGGCTGCATCTTTGTATTTTTCGATGGAAGGGCGGCCTTTGCCCTTACGTATATCCAGAACCGCATCTAACGCAATCAAGCATCCTTTCCATAAAGTGTCTCCAGCTATCTTGATGTATTTGCTGTCCGTGTAGATTTTCAGTTCAGAATCATAGCTTGCCTTCTTGATGATTTCTTCCGCGTTGGTCACATATCTCCGTGCCTCTTCAATGGGATTTGTTTTTTCCATAAATTAATTTTTAACGCAGCAAAGATACAACAAAAACAATCTTTTGTCAAGACTTTTTTTGAAAATAAATAATATTGAGAATCAGCGAATTGCAATTTTTGATAATTAAAATTAATAATCATTAGTTAATTTTAATTTTAGATTTCGCAAGTTTTTGTAATTTTTGATCGCATGCTATCTCCGGCGAATCATATATTATGTATCACCGAGCCCTGCCAACTATTCTTTCTCTCAAGCTCCTCCTCGATCTTGCGTACAAGTGCATCGTGACGCAACAGATTCCACTGGGAGACAGCGAGATAACGTGGCGGCACTTCGGCAGAGAAACGCTCAATCACGATTTTGGGCGACATTCGTTCAAGGTAATCACAAAGAAACCGCACATACTCGTCGGCGGAGAGCGGGTGAAAACGCTCGGGGTGGTCGTTGTATTCCGTTTCCATAGCAGTGTTCTTGAAAATCTGCAGTTGGTGGAACTTGACGAACCGAGGATGCAACTCGTTGAGTGACTGCACGTCCTTTAACCATTGTTCCGGCTTTTCGTTTGGCAATCCGAAAATCAGGTGCGCCCCAACGGGAATATTCCGTGAATGCAGTTTTTCGAAGGCATTAAAGGTGCATTCCACCGTATGTCCCCGATGAATATGTACAAGAGTCTCATTGTGAAAACTTTCCACGCCTAATTCCACCGTGAGGTAGGTGCGGCTGTTTAATTCCGAAAGGTAATCCAGCACCTCGTCAGGAAGACAATCCGGACGAGTGGAAACGATAATTCCTTTGATGTCAGGAATTTGTAAGGCAGCTTCATATTTCTGACGAAGAACCTCAAGAGGGGCGTTAGTGTTTGTGTATGCCTGGAAATAGGCAAAATAACCATTATTGGAAGGATAGCGCTTCTCGAAGAACCGTTTTCCGTTTTCCAATTGTGTTGCAATGTCGTTGTTTTCAGTGAGATAGGATGGGGTAAAGGCATTGTTGGCGCAGTAGGTGCAGCCACCTTGCGAACGGTTCACACGGTTCGGGCACGAAAAACCGGCATCCACAGGAAGCCTTTGAATGCGCCCGCCGAAATGGGTTTTACAATAATGGCTGTATGCGTGAAAACGTCGCTCGTTGCCCCAGGGAAACATCACTCCGCATCCTTATATAATAAATTGTCTCCGAAGGGATCTAACGTGTGCAGCGACTTCTTGTCCGGATTCACCAGAAACATAAACTCTTGCTTGTTGCCGTCTTTCTCTAAATTTCCCGTCACCATGAAGAGCGTGACCCCTTCGGTGAGGAGGTCACCGTTGTCAATCAAATCCTCCATGTCCGACTTGGTTCGTTTTATCTCGTTTAGGTACAAGCTGATAACCTCGCGTCGGGCAGTGTCATCCGAATCATCCCAATACATCTGCTCATACACACCCTCCATGTTTTCAAGCAACTCGGAGGTAAGCTTGGCATAACCGTACTCCGTCAGCGTGTCCACACTGGTAATGGTCAGCTTTTGATAATCGGTTACCTGCTCCTGTTGCAGATAGATTTTCGCCATCTTCTTCATCTGGCGGTTCAGTTTGTTCTGTTCCATCTTTTGGCAGCCTGTGAGACAGACCGTTGCAGAAAGGAGTGCCACGATAAAGTATTTGGGTGTTGTCATTATTGTCAATTTTTGAGACGTAAGACGTAAGACTTAAGACTTTGGAGTTTTTCGCCCCTGTTTAGAAGACGAAACCGATACCTTTGATTCCTACCACTTGTTTGGAGTAAGGGTGGAAGGTTTGGAGGGAGCCGGCCTGGTGCATGTTGATGACACCGAAATCATGGATTTTGTCGTTGGCATGCGTAAGCGAAACCAGGACGGGCTTTTTGTCGCGGGTGATATAACTGTACTCCGGATAATTGAATTCGATAATTTTGGTAATATTATCTTTGTAAATCCTGTTGAAGATCAAACTGTAGGCATCGGCAGCCGCCCCTTCTCTCTGGTTAAAACCTTTCGTGGCATTGAAATAGAATGCGGTGGTAGGGGTAAGGTTCTCCGGGGTGACATAAAATACGTAAACCACTGTGTCAGAAATGGATACGCCAGTAAACAAACTCATATAGTTGTTTTCCCAGCTTTTGAGTTCTGTCAGCATCGTCTGGATGGCCTCGCCGGAATAAGGGGTTTCCTGTTCGCCAGCGACCAGATTGTATTGGTCCTTGCGACTCTTTACAATGGCATCGGCGGCCTCGCGGGCTTTGCTTTCGAAACTTTTGGAAACGGTTTTCGTATGACTGGCAGGCACTTGCGTCACCACACCGTCAATAATTTTGGTATCGACAAAGGTCTCTGACTGCTGCGTGTAGGAGATGTCGGCGTAGTTCTTGAAGAAATCAGGCAGCGTGGCGGTGTGGGTCGTGTAGGTGATGGGTGGTGTCGCAGCAAGTACATCGGTTGCGGTCATGCTTTCCTCCTGCCACAATTTTGCGAGGTCAGTATTTGAGGTGTAAGCCACGAAGACTTTTGACTCATCGGGTGCTGTAATCGGCACAATATCAACAGAATTGAGTTTGTAGTAGGTGCGGTTCTGTTGGATGATGTTCGTAAGGCCGAGCAAACTCTCGGCATAGTCGGCGAAATAGCCGCGAATGTCCTGCACTTTAGACACGGAGACTGTCACTTTCAACGTGGTGGTCGGCAGCGCATATTGCACCTTGCCCACATACTTCACCCCTTTCTCCGGGAATTCCTTCAACGGATATACCTGCACCTGCGCAAATGCAGAAATGGATAACACGCAAATTATCAACAATATACTGATTCTTTTCATTGCCAATTATGAATTATGCATTATGAATTATGAATTATGAATTAGTCCCTTCTTCCTCCAAGGAAAATCATCACATAATACAGTAATGTTGCCAGCGAGGAGATGGCGGCGATGAGGTAGGTGCGGGCAGCCCACTTGAGGGCATCCTTGGCCATGATAGTCTCGTCTCCGGTCGTGATGGCGTTGCTTTCAAGCCATTCCACGGCACGGTCGGAGGCGTTATATTCCACGGGCAGGGTGATGACGGAGAAGAGGGTAGTGAGGGCGAACAGGACGATGCCCACCAGCAGGACCCATTGTCCTATGAGGTTGGAAATGCTCAGCAACACAATACCGGCCAGCAGAATCCATTGCGAAAAACGGGAGCCGAACTGCACGGCGGGCACCAGCTTGGAGCGCATGGTAAGCCAACGGTAGGCGGTGGCGTGCTGCACGGCGTGACCGCATTCGTGCGCGGCGACGGCAGCTGAAGCGATGTTGCGGCCCTCAAACACGCCCTGACTCAGGTTCACAACCTTCTTCGTCGGGTCGTAGTGGTCGGTGAGGAAACCGCTGGTGCAGGTCACTTGCACGTCATAAATCCCGTTGTCCCGCAGCATCTTCTCGGCCACTTCTTTGCCGGAAAGCCCGCTGCTGATAGGGGTTTTAGAATATTTTTCAATACGCGAGGTCAGGGTTTTCTGCACAATCCAGCTCGCAACCATCAATACGATAAAAATGATAAAGTATCCCATTTGTTTCGTTGTTTTTTAAGACTGCAAAAATATAAAAATCTTTGATTGTTGTGGCGTTTTATGGATTGTCGCACACAAGTTTTTTCGTCTATATCTCAAAGATATTCCATAAAATTGTACCTTTGCATTCTGAAACAAAAAGGAAATGACCTTGACGGAACATTCTGTTTACACGGATTTAACCCGAAAAGAGAACGGCTGCGTGATTGTAATTGACACGCAGTCCACGCAGAATGTGTCCGGTTATCGGGAAACGGCTATTTCCGCTGGTGATTCAGAGGGGAGGGATGACCCGTCCGTGCCTGCCAAAGTCCGCGAAATGCTGTCCTTGTACGAATACGGCGATGGCTCGTTCAAGCAAAAATGCCGGAATTTCTACCGGCAGGGCAAGTTCATGGAGGACTATGAGGATGACTTTCCGTGGAATGGCGAATTCCGGCGCTATTTCCCCACTTACCACGACCTGAACATCCCGCAATTGCGGGGCTATTTTACCTGGCGGACGCGCCTGCGCAAAGGCGAGCATCTCCCGATTGCCACTTCCATGGCGTACATCTACCTCTACGAACTGCTCAACGGCATCGGAACCTCATCTGTGGAGGAGAGCCTGTGGCGGATGCAGGAGTTTGAAACGGAGTTCCTCGAGACGGGTATCTGCGACCCGCATATTCAGTACAACCTCCACCGATGGATGACGGAACTCGCCATCATCCACCAACTGCCGAAAAAAAAAGTGCTGCAGTACATTGAGCCATACTACATAAAACTCTCTACCGATCTGGAAATTCTGCGAGACCCAACCAACCGGACCGACAATGAGATTTTCTTGGCTCTCCGCCATTTCAAGGAACGGAAGATAGAATCCTCCCCCGTTATCCGTGCGGACGCGGTTTCCGGCAAGCATCTCTTCGCCGAAGTTTGGAGACTCGCCTCTGCACAACATCTTCAGGACGGCAAAGATCTTTTTACCACTTGTTTCGGCAGCCAAACGGAGTTCAGCTGGTATCCACTTGCCAATGCTATGTATCTGGAACGGCGCGACCTGACGGAAATCACCTACGAGCTGAACAGTTGTCTGCGTTATCGCTATCACAACAACTCTTGGAAGGAGGAAACGTATAAAGAACTCTATTTCAAAAGGGATTGGATCAAAGAGTTGGTACACGTCACGGACCTGATGCTCCGCAGATATTTGAAAAAAGCCCCCTATCTCCGCGAAAAACCCGAAGAGGCGTGGGCGATTCCTTACGTGGAGGCGGTCATTGAGGCGGACAGGCAGGCGAAAATCGAGGCGGCGCGGCCGAAAGTCAACATCGACCTCACCCACCTCGTCCAAATCCGTGCCGATGCGGTCGTGACACGCGACAGCCTGCTCACGGAAGAGGACTTGATAGATGCCGAGGAAGAACCGGTCACAGAAGAAATCCCCGTTTCTGAAACAGTTATGGAAGAAGTAACCACGTTGTCGTTAGACCCGATACACAGGCAGATTGTGGTCGCCCTTTTAGACGGCCGGCCCGTGCAAGAGTTGATGACCGCGAATCGGCTCATGCCCTCCATCGTCACCGACACTATCAACGAAGCCTTCTTCGATGAAATCGGGGACAACATCCTCGAATGCGACGGGGAACGAATAAGTCTAGTGGAAGATTATGTAGAGGAGGTAAGACCTTTAGTTGAACATCAAACTTTTCCAAAAAGGACTGAAAGCCCGACCTATGTTAACCCAGGGTGAACGCAGTGAGCCCTGGGATATAAAACTAAAAGTATGAACGAAGAAAACCGAAAAGTACCAAAACGTATTGCCCAAACAGTGCTCAACTCTCTGAAGGGTGGGGTAGTGCCGCGAATCGGGCTGCCCTACATCACCGTCGGACGGAAGAGCGAGATCGAGGCGCTGCTCCACGATGTCGATATCATCAGCGAGGGCGGCGCGTCGTTCCGGTTCATCGTCGGCAGATACGGCTCCGGCAAGAGCTTCCTGCTGCAGACCATCCGCAACTACGTGATGGACCGAGGATTCATCGTGGCTGATGCCGACCTCTCACCCGAACGGAGGCTGCAAGGTACGAAAGGGCAGGGGTTGGCGACCTACCGCGAACTGATCGGCAACCTTTCCACGAAGACGAAACCCGAAGGCGGCGCCCTGACGTTGGTGTTGGACCGTTGGATCAGCACCGTGCAGTCAGAGGCGGCGCAAGAAACCGGCCTCGTTCCGGGAGATCCAGCTCTGACGCAAGCTGTGGACCGGAAGATTTACGCGGTCACGTCCTCCGTAAGCGAACTTGTACACGGTTTCGAGTTCGCCAGGCTGCTCTCCGCCTACTACCACGCCTACGTCAACGGCGATGACGAAACGAAAGCCAAGGTGGTGCGCTGGTTCAGAGGTGAATACAATCTTAAGAAAGAAGCCAAAGAGGAACTCGGTGTGAATATGATTATCACGGACGACGACTGGTACGATTACCTGAAGATTTTCGCCACCTTCTTCCGTCTGGCAGGTTATGCGGGCATGATGATTATGATTGACGAATTGGTCAACATCTACAAGATTCCGAACACCATCACCCGCCAATACAACTACGAGAAGATGCTGACCATGTACAATGACACGCTGCAGGGCAAGGCTCGGTATTTCGGCATCATCATGGGGGCAACACCGCAAGCTGTGGAGGACAAGCGGCGCGGTATTTACAGTTACGAGGCGTTGCGTTCGCGGCTTGCGGAGGGCAAGTTCTCGCGTCCGGGCACCCGCGACCTGCTCGCGCCCGTCATCCGGCTGGAGCCCTTGACGGCGGAGGAGATGTTAGTGCTCTGCGAGAAGCTCGCCGACATGCACGCCGGGCTTTACGGCTACCCGCGCAGCCTCACGACCGATGACCTCGTGGCGTTCATCAAGGTGGAGTTCGGCCGTATCGGGGCCGACCAGAACATCACGCCCCGCGAGGTCATCCGCGACTTCATCGAGCTGCTCGACCTGCTGTACCAGCACCCGACGATGACCCTGACCACGTTGCTCGAATCTGACGAGTTCTCATACGCCAAGAGCGAGGCGGTGAGCGACGAGGCGGAGGAGGGATTTGTGGAGTTCACGATATAAGCTGACACGAGCCGACACTTTTTGTCTGTGAAGAACAACCATCATACGATTTGCCATTTTGACATTATAGCAACGTGTATGCCTCGCCGATTACCGTAAACCAGCGCAATCCATCAAAAAATCATCGATTGCGCTGGTTTACGGTAATTTTTTTATCTTTGCAAAGTGTTTTTTTTGTATCATGAACGTCTTCACCCGCTATTCCCCCTTTATCCAGGATTTCATCTACCGCTCCGGCTGGCAGACCCTCAGGGGTGTGCAGAACGCCGCCGGAGAGGCCATCTTCGGCACCGACGACAACGTCCTGCTCACCGCCTCCACCGCCTCCGGCAAGACCGAGGCCGCCTTCTTCCCGATGCTGACCTTGTTGGACGAAAATCCATCGTCCACCGTCGGGATTCTCTACATAGCGCCGCTGAAAGCGCTCATCAACGACCAGTTCGGGCGGCTGAACGAACTTTGCGAGGAGGTGGGCATCGAGGTTTACCGGTGGCACGGCGACGTGGCGCAGTCGCGCAAACGGAAGTTGCTCCGCAAACCGTCGGGCATCCTCCAAATCACGCCCGAATCGTTAGAGTCGCTGCTCATCAACAAACATGGGGAGATTCCGTCGCTGTTCGGCGACCTCCGTTTCATCGTCATTGACGAAATCCACTCGCTGCTGCGCGGCGACCGCGGCTGGCAGACCTTCTGCCTCATTGAGCGGCTCTGCAGGATTGCAGAATGTAAGCCCCGCCGAATCGGTCTCTCCGCCACACTCGGAAACCCCGAAGCAGCCGGGCACTTCCTGTCGGCAGGCAGCGGCCGCCCGACGATCATCCCCAAATTCGACGGCGGCAAAGAGGTCTGGCGGCTCTCCATGGAGCACTTCTTCAACACCGACCCGCAGGCAGACGAGGACAAGGACATCACGGTGCAAACACCCGAACAGGAACCGTCAAGCGACACCGCCCCGAAAGCGGCGGATCCCGGCATTGGCTATATTTTCGAGCATACGCGGGGCAAAAAATGCCTCGTCTTCACCAACTCGCGGGAGGAGTGCGAGGCCGTCTGCCAACAACTGCGGCAATACTGCGAAGTCAATCACGAGCCTGACCGCTTCCTTATCCACCACGGCAACCTCTCCGCCTCCTACCGGGAGAGTGCCGAGGAGGAGATGAAGGACGACAACTCGCTGATGTCGGTGTGCGCCACCGCTACTTTGGAGTTGGGCATCGACATCGGAAAGTTGGAGCGGGCATTCCAAATTGATGCACCCTATACTGTGTCGGGGTTTCTGCAGCGCATGGGTCGCACAGGCAGGCGTGGCGACCCGTCGGAGATGTGGTTCGTTATGCGGGAGGAACACCCCGAAGCCCGTGCCATGCTTCCCGACATGATTCCGTGGCGACTGATTCAGGGCATCGCCCTCGTGCAACTCTACATCGAAGAGCGGTTTGTGGAGCCGCCGCGCACCAACCGACTCCCTTTCAGCCTCCTCTACCACCAGACAATGAGCACGTTAGCTTCCTGCGGGGAGATGACCCCGGCGGAACTCGCCTCACGGGTGCTCCCGCTGACGGCTTTCCGACGCATCAGCCAGGATGACTTCCGGACGCTGCTCCGTCATCTGCTCAAAATCGACCACATCATGCGGACGGAAAACGGAGGCTTGATTCTCGGACTCACCGGGGAAAGAATCGTCAACAGTTACAAGTTCTACGCCGTATTCCAAGAGAATATCGAATATACGGTGCGCTCCTACTCCGAGGAACTCGGCACTATCGTGAAACCGCCGCCAGTGGGCGACAAAATCGCCATCGTCGGCAGGGTTTGGGCAGTGGACGAGGTGGACCATCAGAAACGGGTGGTCTATTGCACGCTCGTGAAAGGGAACATCCCCGCCTACTTCGGTGACTGCGCCGGCGACATCCACACGCGCATCCTCGAACGCATGTACGGTGTGTTAGCGGAGCAAAAAAGCTATCCCTACCTGATGCGGCACGCGGTCGGACGTTTGCAGGACGCCCGCGAGACTTTCGCAAAATCCGGGATGCCTGACCGCCCGTTAGTGCATCTCGGTGGCAATATGTGGGCGTTGTTCCCGTGGTTGGGCAGCTACGCCTTCCTCGCATTGGAGCGATTCCTCAAAATCCGTTGCGGGAAACGCCTCGGACTGAAAGGGTTGAACGCCTCAAGACCCTATTTCATGCAGTTCACCATGAAAGTCAGCGAGGAGGAATTCTACCGCATTGTCCATGAAGAAGCGTCCGTCACCTTTGACCCGTTAGAGCTCGTCTATCCAAAAGAAAACCCCGTTTTTGAGAAATACGATGAATATGTTCCGGAAGAGTTGATTCGCAAAGGCTTCGCACACGGTGTGTTAGATATTGAGGGAATGATACGGCGGGTGTGTGGTCGGTTCTCTTTATGAAAATCAAACTCACTGTGCAAAAGAGAAATAACGGCAAAAAAATTCAACATCAAAAAGTGTCATTGTAAAAATAATCGCTGCAGTACCATGAAAAAAATTGTACTTTTGCATTTTGTTTTTAAGCCAATAGCTAACAGCCAACAGCCAAAGATATGAAAAGATTTTTCTTAGTTGTAGTAGCATTTTTATGGATAGTATCCGTTTCGGCGCAGAACGTCGCTGATTTCGAGTCCGACGGCATGGAATGCACCTCCATCACGGTGGGCAAGAAGGCATCAGCGGACGGTTCGGTGATGACCTCGCACACGGACGACAGCCATCGCTCGCGCACGAACATTTACGTGACCCCCGAGCAGGATTACGAGCGTGGCGCGATGCAACCCCTCTATAAGCGTCAATGGGCGAAAAAGCAGCTTCCCGGCCAGATGCAACGCTACGACAACATCCTCATCGGTGAGATTCCGCAGGTGGAGCACACCTACCAGTTCCTCAACACGGCCTATCCTTGCGTGAACGAGGCGCAGTTGGCCATTGGCGAATCGACGTTCGGCGGTCGAAAGGAACTGCAATCCGATAGCGGACTTATTGATTGTCAGAGACTGTGCATGTTGCTTTTGCAACGTTGCTGCACCGCTCGCGAGGCTATCGAAACCGCGGGCGTGCTGCTGAAAAAATACGGCTGGATAGATGCCGGCGAGTGCCTGACCATCGCCGACAAGGACGAGGTCTGGCATCTGGAAATCCTTGGTCCCGGAAAAGACAAGGTGGGAGCAGTCTGGGCGGCGCAGCGCGTTCCCGACGACCATGTGGCTGTTAATGCTAATGCATCCACCATTCGCGAAATCAACCTTAAAGACAAAGATTATTTCATGGCTTCCGACAACGTCTATTCGTTAGCCAAAGAGAACGGTTGGTGGGATGGTAAAGAGACCTTCCGCTTCGCATACGCATACGCGCCGCAGACCCGCACGATGATGGCTTGCCGCCGTAGGGAATGGCGCGTGTTCGACCTCGTGGCCCCTTCCCTCCACCTCGACCCGAACGCTGAAAACTATCCGTTTTCAGTGAAACCTGATACATTGGTTACCTTGGAGAAGATGATGAGCATTTTCCATGACTATTACGAAGGAACTCCGTATGACATGCGCAAGACGTTGACAGTTACGGATAAAGATGGAAAAAATGTCATTTCCCCGATGGCCAATCCCTTCATGAAGCTTGATGAATTGAAGCTGCACCGCATCAACGGCGGCTGGAACGAGCGCGGCGAACGCAGTATTGCGGTACATTTCACAGTTTATGCCACCATCATTCAATGCCGCAACTGGCTGCCCGATGAGGTGGGTGCGTTGTGCTGGTTCGCCTTGGACAATGTCGCCTCTTCTATCTATGTGCCTATTTATGCGAATGTTACAGATCTGCCGGAAACGTATAAGACGGACGGTCGCCTGACAGGTTTTAGCAGGGATGCCGCGTGGTGGGCGTTCAACCGCGTGGGTACGTTGGCCGCACAACGATGGGGGGATATGCATGTTGTGGTGGACAATGTGTGGAAACCAATGCAGAAAGAGTTCATCAAAGAGCATTTTGTCATCGAACAGGAAGCGATGGAGTTGATCAAGCAGGATCGTTATGATGATGCTATCCAGGTGTTGACTAACTTTACTGATATTTGTGGAAATGAAGCCGTTGAGCGCGCTTGGAAACTGGGTGATGAGATTTGGACAACATTTGATGGAATGTGGTAAAATATACGCGACATGGAACCATTGCCGATTTTAGAGAAAAAACTCATAATCCCGTCCTATTTTGTAGATGACAGGTCCCAGATGACGGTCTGTTCACTGTTTCAGCTGATGCAGGAGATGAGCGACCGCCATGCTACCATTTTAGGGGCTGGCTGGCATAGTCTTCGCGAGCGTGGTTTTTTCTGGGTGATCATCAAAATCCAGATGAAAATCAACCGTTTGCCTAAGTGGACTGAAGAGGTTACGATGCGTACATGGGTGAGAAAATCGGGTGCGGCCACTTCCCCGCGCGACATAGAAATCGTAGGTTCCGACGGACAAGTCTTGGTTGCGGCAAGCACCGTGTGGGCAATTTTGGACAAAGAGAAAGGGCAACCTCAGCGCATGAACATTTTCGACGGTTGTTTCTGCCCGCTGGATCGTAGCGCATTAGAGCTTAAACCGATGAAAATCGGGCCGATAAGGCTTCCGGATACGCTTCCTGAGCCAATGGTTGTGCGGCATTCTGATATCGACATAAACAAACACGTCAACAATGCTCATTATATCCAGTGGGCTTTTGATGCGATGAGCGAATCTTTCCGACAGACGCACAGAATCACCGGCGTGGCGGTCAAATTCATTGCTCAAGCCAAGCTTGGCGACCGATATATAGTGTGTACGGAACCCGTTTCCGACAGTTGCTTCAATACGGCCATATTTTCCGCAGATGGTAATACAGAGTATTGCCGTCTTCAAACGGAGTGGGAAACAGTGGATTTGTCATGATCTTTTGAAAGGTAGTTGCGTATGTACATGAATGAAGATTTGTTTGTAGATTTCTTGAGTGTCAGGGAGATACTATGGGTCGGGGTGAATTTCTCCAAGGCCAAGTTCACTCGTGCCGGTTTCGATTATTCTCAGGAAATCATGCAGCATTATTTTCAGGAATGGAACAAGTTGATTTTGAACGACCAAAAAAAGTACGACATCCGTATGAGTTTCCGGAAACCCGTGATGCACTACGATTTGTCTGCCGTGACAAAATTAAACAAATCTGTGAAAATCAGCAATTTGCTTGCCAAATATATTGACATAAAAGACGTTTTTACAGATGACCAGATGGTAGAATATATGTCAGAGTTGACACTCCCGAAAGCATACCCGTATGCGCTTTCGTTTGTGGTGGAGTCGTTTGACACGACTGTTAAAACTGCAGCCATCTGGGTAGTGATTACGAAAACAGAAACGCAAGAGGTGGTGGTTTGCGAGAAATTTCTAAAAACCCCTGCTGGTTTCGGAACGCGGAACTATTGGGCCAGAACGTTTTACAATGTCTTTTATGATGTTCAGACCAATGCATTCCTGCGTTGGGAGAATATGGTGCAGAATAAAGTGGACGAGGGCAAATCAGAGATATAGATTTGCATCGCCATAACTGAGAAAACGATATCCATTCTCCAAGGCGTGCCGGTAAACCGTATGCCAATCGTCTCCTAAAAAATTGGAAATCAACAACAAAAGTGTACTTTTCGGCTGATGGAAATTGGTGATCAGCCCGTTGACAATATGTCGCATGTAAGTCGGCAGGATGATGAGCCGGGTACTGGCTCTTAACATGTCCGTGTCGTGCGTTTTGAGGTAGTTGAGAATGTCTGTTAACGACTGCTCCACCGTCACTTGATGAATTGCGGGATTTTCGTAGGTCTCCCATTGTTCCACCAAAAGCGGTTGGTCCAGTCCGAGGTGTAGTTTTGCACCGATGACAAAGAGCGATTCCAATGTCCGCGTAACAGTCGTGCCCACGGCAACTAACTGCTTGTTGCTGTTTTTCAATAATTTACGAATAAAATCTTCAGTAATCAGAATCTTCTCCTCGTGCATAAAATGACCGCCGATAGTTTCGGATGATACGGGTTTGAAAGTGCCTGCTCCTACATGAAGTGTAACGTATTCTGTTTCAATTCCTTTCTCGTTAAGAGAATGCAGTAGTTCATCGGTGAAGTGAAGCCCGGCGGTAGGGGCGGCCACAGAGCCGTCATGACGGGCATATACGGTCTGATAACGTTCTGTGTCACTGTCTTCTGCGTCACGATGGATATATGGGGGCAACGGTACTTTCCCGTATGCCTCAATCCATTCAGCGAAAGAAACATCGGATTCGTTCCAGGTGAAAGTGACTTCAAACGTGCCCTCGATGGCTTCCCCGTGTTCCGCTTTGATGTGGATAACCCTTTCGTTAATAGGTACTTCTATCTCCAAGGGATGCTTCCACTTCCGGGCATTTCCGACCATGCACTTCCACGTGACGCAACCGCTCAATGTGAACGCGACGGCAGGATCCGCAGTGGGGGCAAGCGGTTCGAGACAGAAAATTTCGATAGCGGCGCCGGTGGTGTTGTGTACCAACAACCGCGCATGAATCACCTTGGAATTATTGAATACCAACCAATGATTATCTGTCAAGAATTCAGGTAACTGGTGGAATTGCGCATCGGTGATTTTTTTGTCTTTTTTGTTGTAAATCAATAGTTTGGATTGATCCCGTTGGGCAACGGGATACATGGCGATGCGTGACTCCGGCAGCGGGTAGTCGTAATCTTCTATGCGGATATTTTTATTCGGATCAGTCATGGCGGCAAAAATACACAAATTGCGAATACGCAGTAGAGACGTTTACTGAAACGTCTCTGTAGTAAATTGTAACAAGCCATATAGTAATATTGTATGTTAAAAATTTGCATTAAAATTATTAACAATTTTTAACTTGACAAACGCTTTTCATTGATGTATTTTTGCATTGAAACAATTTATTGAAATCATGAAAAAGAAAAAGATCATAAAGATACTGTTTTTCAGCTGTTTGTATATAGCGTTGCCTGCCGAAGGTAGATCTCAGGAATGGCTTATGCGTGTTCACAATGCCGATGTTTTTGCCGAAATGCCGGCTTTGAGTTGTTTTCACCATTCTTTCGCAAGTGCCCATTTTCGCAATGATTTTGGAACGAAGGAGATGATGTACGCTGAAGTTTATGGGATGTTGTCTATAGGGAAGAATCGCGTGCTGGCATCTGTAAATCACTATGGGTACACGAATTACGGTAATATGGAGTTGGGGATTGGCTACGGGAGGGATTTTGGAGAACGCTTTTCCATGTCTGCTCGTGTTTTTTATATGATGGCACATGCCAGAGGGTACCCACCGCATCACTCACTTTGTACGGATTTCGCTTTTGCGTGTAAAGTTTCTCCTAAGTTATGGCTTGATGCAGCTGTCTATAACCCATTTATGCTTCATTATGGCGTTGTAGGACAAAAGGTTATCCCTCTGAGATTTAGTCTTGGTTGCACTTTGTTGCCCATACGGAAATTACTTCTGTCAGTGACAATCTCCAAGTTCTTGCCTGGTGCATGGGAAGTGAATGGCAGGTTTATGACACAGCCAATTGCTCCTCTTTTGCTCGCTGTTGATGGTTCAAACAGTCACATCGGTCTGTTTGTTGGACTGATATACAAAGAATTCCTGTTTTCGGTACGAGCATCATGGTATTATCGGATTTCGGTCTCGCCTGAAATCGGAGGGTGGTGGTTTGATGCGCCTAAACAATGACTATAACTATGACTATGGCTATAACTGTTCACTGTTCACTAATCACAAAAAACAAAAAACAAACATGAAAAACAAGATAATATTAAGGAGTATAATGATGATAACGACAATCATCCCGATAGCTGGATTCACCCAGCAGGATTCCACTCGGCTGTTGGAAAACTCCGTCGAAAGTTGGATGCTCCAAATGGACGATTTGGAAAACGAAGAGAATGTCAGCGAGGAAATGCTCGAACAGATGGAGGATGTTTATGAGAACAATCGTCCAAATCTGAACAACTTGAGCTATGAAGTGGCGGTGACAGTATTGCAGTTAACTGATTACCAATACTATCAATTGCAGCTGTACATTGAAAATTACGGTCAGCTGTATAGCATTTACGAGTTAGCTGCAATAGACGGTTTCTCGGATGTGGATATGCGTAGATTGTTTGACAGAGTGGTCATTTTGCCACCTCCAAAACAATGCCCTTCTTTCCGAGAGTTGATGAAAAGCAGCAAAAGTGTGCTTTGGCTGCGTTATGGACAGGTAGTTGAGCGACAGGCGGGGTATGACACCTCGAGGGCGAACCATTATGACGGGTCGCCAGCACACTTGCAATTCCGTTACGATTTCGACATCCGCCAGCATTTCGGTTTCCGCATTGCCGGGGAGAAAGATGCAGGTGAGGCGTTTTTCCGAGGCGACCAAAAATACGGATTCGACCACTATTCGGGGTCGCTGTATCTGAAGAACATAAAATGGTTGAAATGTGCCGTGGTTGGGGATTACCGGTTGAATTTCGGGCAAGGGCTGGTGCTGGGCTCCTCCATGATGACCGGAAAGGGTGGGGGAGTGTCGGCGATACGGCGGTTCAGTGAAGGGATTCGTCCTGTAGCAACCACCAACGAAAGCGAGTTTTTCAGAGGAGCGGCATTCACGTTGGGGAACGCGAATTGGTCGGGGGGCGGTTTCGCTGGAGCGGTGACGGAAACCAATCGTATAGCCTACGGAGGAGCGCTCTCTTATCGGCGGGCACGGTTTTCGCTTGGTGGACAGTTTGTTTGTTTCGGGGAGGTTGCTGACTCGGCGACAAGAAAAGAGAAATGGAGGTCGCTAATCCAACCTCGTCAATGGAACGCCAGCGTATCGTATCAGGCACTGGTGGGCAAAGTACTGCTATTCGGAGAGGTGGCCTTCAATGAAAAGGGGAAACCTGCCTTGTTGCAGGCCGCACTCTTCCCTGTCACCCCAGTGCTTCAGGTAGCCGCGTTGACGCGATATTACGCCACGGGCTACCAATCACCCATGGGCAGCGGATTCCGGGCGGCTTCGGGCGACGGTGGTGAGTTCGGTGTCTATCTTACCGGGCATCTCATCCTTTCCAGAAAGGTGGAGGCGGATCTGTTCTGCGACTACTATCGGCTGAAATGGCTGACTTATCGTACGGATGCGCCCGTGCAGGGAACGGATGCCGGACTCCTTCTGACGTGCCGTCTCACCCGAAAAAGTACCCTGAGTCTCCGATACCAATGGCGAACAAGGCCGAAAAACGAAAGTGAAGACCTATACATGCATCGCCTTGTGGAACAGTGTCGGCATGGATTACGACTGCAATGGACGAATGCCCCGTGGCCGTTTCTGAATACCAAAACGGAAGTCAGCATGGTGTTCAACAAGGGTCCGGATCAGAGGCATTGGAACAAAGGAATACTGATGTATCAGGATCTGGCTTTCAGCTTTCGGAAACCGCAACTCAGTCTTCATCTCCGAGTGGCCTATTTTGACACGGACAGTTACGAAGAGCGTCTGTATGCCTACGAAAACGATGTCTATTATGCGTTTACCATTGGCTCGTACTACTATCAAGGGATGCGGGCGTACTTGATATTGCGTTACAAAATCCAGAACTTCAGCGTGTGGTTCAGAGTGTCACGAACGCACTATCTGGACAGACGCGACATTAGCAGCGGCTTGACCTATATTGACAAGCCGCACAAGACGGAAGTGAGGGTGCAGGGGATGTACCGGTTTTAGGGGGAGGATAAGAGGATGAGAGGATGAGAGAACCGGAGGATTAGAGGATGAGGTCTTTGACGGAGTCGTGGATGTCAAGTATTTGGGCAATGCCGAGCAGGACCTTGTCGATTTTGTCCTTTACGAACTCTTCCGACTGGATGAGGCGGAGATTCGGGTGTTTTTGCCACGCTTTGATGAGGTTGTCATCAACTTGGATGGCTTCCGCGAGGGTCTCCTCCATACGGGCGGAGTTGTTGCTGAGGGTGTAGCTGTTCGGGGCGCCTTTCGCACTGGTGCAGAGGTGGAAGACTGCCTTGTAACGGTTCAGCAACTCCTCTTCAGTATGACCGATTTCGCGAAGCAGCCGTTGCCAATCTTCGGGCGTCATATAGGCCGAAAGGTCCATGGCACCACGGTCGTTGATGATGAGAGCCGGCTTACCTGTGGCCTCGGCGATGCGGTAAAAATCCTCTTCCATCTCCAAAAGGAACCGCATCATGTTCTTGTGAATCTCGAAATAGAGGTTTTTGTCCTGAGTGAGGAATTCCGCCCCCGCCTTGATGAACAGCGTGGCGGCCTCTGGCAAGGTGAACACGGCGTACCCTAATTTGGAGAAGAACTCCTCAATACGCTCATTAGTAGTGGTTTTGCCGGCACACGGACCGCCGGTGAGCACAATCTTGGTAATCATAAAGGCAATCAATTGAAAAGTGCGGCAAAGATAGCATTTTTAGCCGCTTGTCCTGCAAAAAATGCAGATTATATGCAGAAAACGAATGACAGATTATCTCGCCATCACCACCTTCGTCACCGCGCCGTCACCCGTTTGCAAGAAATAGATTCCATAGGAACAACGGGAGAGATCGATTTGCGTGGTCAGTAGAGACGCGCCATGATATGTCTTTACATGTCTTTGTCCGTAATCTCCTCGGCATTCAGCACGAAGGCGCGCAAACCCTGCTGCTCGGCGGATACATCCAGTTCGTGGATGTCGTGGAGCAACGGCTTCACCTTCTCGTCCGGCACGAAGGCCAAAACGGCGGAGTTCAATGTCGGCCAGGCATGGGTGCCGTAGTGCGGCTCCCCGTCGTGACTGCCGCGACCCTGCACCTCGTTCCAGAAGGTGAACCCGCGGATTTCGTTCTTGTCTAAAATTTCCATGACCTCATCGTAGAAGGCCTGATATAGGGATATGAAGACTGCTTTCATTTTTCGTATCTATTTGTTTAATTGTTTCTGCCTTACACCTCGTTGACACCTAATGCTTTGTTGCGTTCGCGGCGGGCACGGCGGCGGGCGGCGCCACGGGCGTTCCACTCAGCGAACTTACTGTAGATGATCGGGATGAGGATCAGCGTCACCATGGTGG
>Ga0310691_10003495_pt1 | contig 18786 bp, 14 predicted proteins | sample 176DNAGHGlowgp2_FD_203887 | JGI IMG/M metagenome (GOLD analysis project Ga0310691, IMG submission 203887) | Sheep rumen microbial communities from Palmerston North, Manawatu-Wanganui, New Zealand - 1766 DNA GHGlow gp2 (v2) (version 2) | ecosystem: Host-associated > Mammals > Digestive system >...
ACCAGCGTCCGGAAGGTCTTGGCGGGCTTGTCCATCTGCACGCTGCACAGGCCTTTTTCCTTGCTCACGTTGTCGAACAGGCTCAGCAGAAGGGTTTCCGCGGGGCCGAAATGGCGCTCTTCCTCCCGGTCCTTGAGGTTGAGGACGCGGTAGGTGAGCCGGGAAGGACGGCCGTCGGTGAGCCGCACGGGCGTGCCGCCGTCGGTGGGCACCTTCCAGATGTCGTAGCGGTCATACAGGAGCACGGCGCTGTCGCCTTCGACCCAGCCGCCCATGCCGTAGGCGTCCGGCCGGGTGGGATGGTCGTCTTCCTGGTTCCAGAAACACACGCCTGCATCGGCCCCGAAGGGACGGGTTTCATTTTTCGCAATATCGTGGATGAACCAGCCGTAGCCAGCATAATCCCACCAGATCACGTACTTGGCAAGGGGGGAGAGTTGGATGCCGGCGAGGGCGCCGCGGGCGATTTCCCGGCTTCCGTCGGGGCTTTCCACGCTCACGGAAACGGGATTCTGGTAGTCCCACTGGCTCCGGACCGGATTCAGGATGCGCACGGCAAGGTTGCAGGACGCGTCTCCGCGGTCTCCCTGATAAAAACGCGTAAACTTGTTGTCATTCAGGAGTTGCAACTTTCCGGCCGACTGCACCAGGGCGGGGTAGGTACGGGCAGCGTCCCGTTTCAGGTTCACTTTCTCATAGGGCGGAATCTCCGCGGCGTTCCAGTTCCAGATATCCAGACCGGGCAGTTCGAAAGGAACCAGGGAGGTGTCCTTGGGCGGAACCATCTCCTGCAGGCCTACGAAGGCGCGTTCGCCGTTATGGCTGTAGTGGTAGGAACTGTTCTCGGTGATGCCCCAGCCTTCGGGAATGCCCGCGCTGTCGGGGCCGGCCAACTTCTTGAGTTTTCCGTCGGAGAAGGTGTATTCGTAGAGCGAAGCATGCTTGCTGCCGCTGTCCAGCGTATCCGGTGCGCTCAGCAGCAGGCAGGCCGATCCATCCTCGTTGAAATGGGGGACGGCATGCCAGGCGGCAGTGTCGGCGAGGAAGCGCATTTCCCGGGTCCGGACGTCATACAGTCCCGTTTCCGTGAGGAACTTGCCCTCCTTGCGGATGACGGCCAGGTGTTCTCCGTCCTTGGAGAAAGCGTACTCGCTGATGTGCCGGAGCGTGTCCAGGCTTCCGTCGGCGAAATGATACACCGCCAGGGGAGAGCCGATGTCCTTTTTCTTCCGTTCCTTCTTGGGAATGAAGGTGGTGTCGGCCGTTGCGAAGGCAAAGGCCTGGAGGCCATGTTTTCCGGTCTTGTAGCCCTTTACATCGGGGAATTTCGTAATCTGTCCCGTCTTCAGGTCGATGACGGCGAGGGAGTCCTTGGGCAACTGGTCTCCTTTCTTCTTGGCGATCCTGGCCTTGCGGGTGTCCTGGAAGGGGGCCTTGATGAGACACACGGCGTAGGACTCGTCATCCAGGAGGGTTACACGGTAGCCGCGGGGGATTTCAATGGAGCGCTCGCTCTTTTTTCCGTAGATGCGGAAGGTGAGCACCCCGTCGCCTTCCTGCGGGTTCACTTCATAGGCTACGACATGGCCGTCCGGCGTGATGGACGATGCGCCCACGCTTTGCCAGGCATCGTAAACACTGTGGTCCAGCGGTTTTTTCTGAGCCTGGAGTGACAGGGCAGCCAGGATGAGGAGGAGGGACAGGATTCTTTTCATCATAACGAATTAGGGGATTACGGATAAATCGACATAACCGGAAACGCCGTACACGACGGCCCGGTCCGTGAACTGCCACCATCTCCAGTCGGCCGTCCGGGGCGGCGTTTCGCTGTAGCGGGCAATCCAGAGGGGGTAATGGGCTGTGATTTCGGGATTCAGCCAGTCCTTGGCGAAGGAATCGCCGGTATAGATGACAGGCTTGCGTCCGTAGTGTTTCTCGACCGTCTGCAGCCACTGGAGGGCCTTTCGGTTGAGTTGTTCCCGCGTGCAGCCGCTGTGCACCGTCTCGATGTCCAGGATGGGCGGGAGGTCGTGGTGGGTGAGGGTGACCCGGCCGATGTAGGCGGCGGCCTGCGCCGCCGGGTCCTTGGAGGAGCGGAAAAAGTGATAGGCGCCGCGGGAGAGGCCGGCTTTGCCGGCTTCGGCCCACCACTCGTCGAAGTGACGGTCCCGGTGGGAGACGCCTTCCGTGGCTTTCATCACTACGTGCGAGAGCGGCAGGATGGCCTTGGCGCCCGCAAGGTCCCGGCTGGTGCGCCCCTGCGCGTCCAGGACCACCTTCAGGGAATCCCATTTCACTTCCCGGGGGTTGTTGTGCGAAAGGTCCACCACGAAATGGCGGTATCCCTCGGGAACGGAAGCGCCCGTCTCCGGACTGCCGCCGCGCAGGAAATGGGGCGCCAGTACGGCCGCAAGGACAAGACAGAAGGCCCCTACCGCCCACCAGGGGCTGAGGACCTTCTTCCTGCTCTTTTTCTTGCGTTTATGAACGGGACGGGAAGACACTGAGAAGCAGGTTTTCCAGAATGTAGAAGACAAAGACCACCAGCACGGCGAGGCTCCAGTTGAGACGGAACGCCAGCGTGCAGGCGATGGCCGCCGCAATGGCGCAGAGGAAGACGATGCGCTTGGCATCCAGGAGTTTGTGCCCCTTGGCGACCTTCATCCCGAACATGGGAATCTCGCTCACGAGGAGAAGCCCCAGCACCACGGCCACCGCCGGCAGGAACCAGGGCGTTCCCACCAGCGCATCCAGCGCCGGGTTGTGCAGGGAGAAGTAGCACAGGGAGCCGCAGATCATGGCGGCGGTCGGCGTGGCTACGCCGATGAAATCCGTGCTCTGGCGCTCGTCCACGTTGAACTTGGCCAGCCTCAGGGCGCTCATCACGGCCAGGAAGACCGGTATCACTTCCGTCCAACTGTCCACGCCCTTGATCTGCATGGTGCCGATGAGCATCACCGACGGCAAGACGCCGAAACTCACCATGTCGGCCAGGGAATCCAGTTCCTTGCCCATGGGGGAGTACGCGCCTAGCAGGCGGGCGGCCAGGCCGTCGCAGAAATCGAAGACCGAGGCGGCCAGCATGCAGAGGAAGGCGTATTCCGGGTGCCCTTGCAAAGCAAACACCACTCCTATGGTGCCCGCGAGGGCATTCATGGAAGTGATGGTGTTGGGAATGTGTTTTTTGAGACCCATTACTACTTGAGGCCCAGTTTCTTGAGAATTTCCTTGGGAACGGCCTTCTTGTTCACGACGATGTTGAGGGTCTTGCCTTTGGCGAACTGCTCGGACATGTACCAGATGCCCTTGTATTCACCGGATTCTCCCCAGGAGTTCTTGATGAGGTAGTATTTGACACCGTTCTGGTCCTTGGCAATACCGTACAGGTGCATGCCGTGGTCGTCGGTGGAGGTCTTTTCGTCGAACCACTGCTGGCGGTTCTCCTGGTTGACGGCGATTTCCTTGACGGCAGCCTTCTCGGCGGGTTTTTCATCGGCCTTGCCCACCCAGCGCTCCTGGTCGGAGCCGGAGGTGGCCTTTACCTCGGTGTCCACCAGGATGGCCAGGCCGTTCCGGGTGAAGCCGGCCTCGGAGACGTCACCGCCCCAGGCCACGGTGTAGCCGTTGTTCACGGCATTGTCGATGATGGCCATGAATTCATCCAGGGGAACGTTCCAGGAGGGACTGTTGCGCCAGTTGTCCTGGACCTCCACGGCGAAGGCCGTGTAGAACGGATGGTGCGTGAAGGAAGTGAAGCCGATGTAGTCGTCCAGGTTCAGGCCCTGTGCGTCACGGTAGGTTTCGGGGGTATAGGTCACGCCGTTCACCTGGAAGGTTTCGGGGATGGCGCCCATGTAGGCATCCAGGATGCCGTCGAAGCCCTTGGGCCATACGGCGGTGAGTTTGCGGTTGGGGTTTTTCGCAACGGCATCCACATAGCCTTTGAGCACGGCGTCGAGTTCTCCCTGGACGGGAAGGTCGTAGCCGTACTGCAGGCCGGAGTAGGCATTCTGGTCGATGATGCCGTAGGTCTTGATGACATCGATGGCGTCGCCGAAGTCAGACCCTACGGAGAAATTGAGTTTGCCGTCCATGCGGACAAACTTCACGGCGCGGTCATGGTAGGATTTGCGCACGACAAACATCTCGGAGAAATCCGGATACAGGGCGGGATCCTTGATCCCCTTGGCCTTGATCACTTCACTCTCCAGGAACGACAGGGCGCTGAAGCACCAGCAGGTGCCGCTGCGGTTCTGGTTCTTGATGGAAGTGATGGGATTTTCCTTGACGATGGTGAACTGATAGTCAGAAGGTTTGACGGGCGCTGCGGGGCGCGTCTGCGCCTGAACGCTCACCAGGGCGAGGGCCAGGACTACAGTCGATGTGAAGATTTTTTTCATTTCAAATGATCGTATGTTTCCTACAAAATTATACAGAATATTGTAAATTTGCAACTGATGAAAACAATCCTATATGTTCACGGCATGGGCGGCGGCGGAGACAGCCGCATCCCCAATCATCTGAAAACCCTTTTCAGCCCGTCCGAGGTGCAGGTAATCATCCGCACCTACGATTTTGACCCCGACATCGGCCGCGCCCAGATCGCTTCCTGGGTGGAGGAGTACCGGCCGGACCTTGTCATCGGCGAATCTCTCGGGGCCATCCAGGCGCTTCGCATCCAGGGGGTTCCGCACCTTTTCGTCTCTCCGTCGCTGGGCGCCCCGGAAATCCTCTACCGGGCCCGTTTCATGGCCCTTTTCGCCTTGGGCCGATGGTATCTCCACCGCAAGTTCCCCGTAAAGGAGGGGGACCGTCAGCCGCTCAAGTTCACCTATCCGGTGCTCCGCAAGTACAGGGCGCACGGAGAGGCGGCCCTGTCGGCCATCGAGCCGGAGGGATATTACTATGCTTTCTTCGGTACGCAGGACCATTACAAGGCCTCCGGCGTAGTCCGTACAGATCTGTGGGAACGGCGGTTCGGCCCATCCTATGCCGAATACGAAGGAACTCATTTCATGGAGCCGGAGTACATCGAATCCCTGCTGGTTCCCAAGATTCGCGAGGTCCTTTCGTTGGAAAAATAGCCGGAATTGTGTATTTTTGCATTTTTACTACCGTAACATGAACAGAATCCTCATCGGGACCCTTGCCGCCCTGGCCGTTTTTTCCGCGTGCCGGCGCCAGACCGTGCAGCCCCGTCCCACCATTCCGCTGGTCCTTTCCGTGTCGGCCGATACCGCCTGGACCGGCCGTGTCGCCGCGCATGCGGGCCATATCGGCCCTGCCGGATCCGTGGCCATCATCGGAGAGCCCGGAGACGCCATCACCCTGGCCCGTTATTTCCAGGTGTCGGACACCCGGGACAACATCGACGGCCGGGAAAAACGCGACTCCCTCCCGGATTTCTCCGGGGAAACTTTCGAGGTCATTCTGGACAATTACAACGAACCCTATGAGCATTTTCTTGCCGGTGGCCCGTATGCCGCGCAGCGGCTGGACAGCCTCCGCGAAGCCGCCGTCCGGGGCGCCCTTTTCGCCTGGGACAGCACCTGCGTGAAAACTCCGGCCAAACTGCTCATCTTCACCTCTTCGCTGCAGGCCGAGTATGGCCTTTTCGACGTGGATACCCTTCAGCAACTGGCCGGCGGCAGGAGCCTCCTGCTCTCTCCGGCCAAGGTCATGCTGGAAAGCGCCTACGCGCGGGGGGACCGCAACATGGTGGTCTGGACCACTCCCAAAATCCAGGCTTCCGGTGCATGGCAGTCCGTTTTCCGCCGCGAGGGTTGGGAAGACGCCACCCTCTCCGTCCTCTCCCCGGCATCGGCCTTGGACATCCGGACGGAATTCCGTTCCCTGCTGCGTCAGTACCGCAACGAAGGGCGTAAGATGGACGTCCTCCTCCTGGACACCTACTGGGCCAACCCTTCCTATCTTTCCTCCGAACTGGACATCATCCGCCAGGGCGGTACGGAAGAGGATGCCTACTTTGACCGGATGCTGCCCAAGACTTTCCATTTCATGGAGCCCAAATCGGCCCTGGTGCGGGCTACGTACGATTTGCTGCGGGGGGAGAGCCTTTTCACCCATCGCATCGCCCGGCCGGGCATCCGTTATTACGAGACGGTGGAATCGCCCCAGGGACTGCCCGTCCTGGAAGATGTGGACGCCTCTTATGTAGAAATCGCCTATGTTCAAGATTTCCGTTAGCCCCGAGGAGATCGGAGCCCTGGAACTGGCTTCCTTTCCCGGGGAGATTGTCGTGGTGGACACCGAAGGAGATGCCTACCACCGGGCCCTGCGCTATCTGAAACGCCAGAAAGTGCTGGGCTTCGACACGGAAACCCGCCCCACCTTCTCTCCCGACCAGCACCCGGGTGGAACGGCCCTTCTGCAACTCTCCGGCAGCGGCAAGGCCTTTCTCTTCCGCCTCAAGACCCTCGGCCTTCCGCGGCCGCTGGCCTCCATCCTGGCCAATCCCTCCATCGTCAAAGTGGGTGCCGCCACCCTGGACGATGTCCGGGGCCTCCAGAAACTTTGCAAGTTCGTGCCCAAGGGCTTTGTGGACCTGCAGAACATCGTCTGGGAGTACGGCATCCGCGACAAGAGCGTCAAGAAGATGACGGCGATCATCCTGGGCGTCAAGATTTCCAAGGCCCAGCAACTGAGCAACTGGGAGGCGGAGAAATTGTCCGATTCCCAGCAGCGCTATGCCGCAACGGACGCCTGGGTGTGCCGGGAAATGTATCAGAAACTCCTTCATTCCCAGAAACATCCTCTCACACCTGAACAGCTTCACCCCGAAAGATTTCAAGACAATGGATAAGGTAATCCTGAAGCCTCGCAGGGAAGAATCGCTCCTGCGCTATCATCCCTGGGTCTTTTCCGGCGCCATCGCGCAGATTGTCGGCCATCCGGCCGAGGGAGACCTCGTGAGCGTCTGCTCTTCCGACGGCCGGCTCCTGGCCTGCGGACACTACCAGGTCGGCTCCATCGCCGTCCGCATCCTCAGTTTCGACGAGGATCCCACCCTGCCCGATTTCTGGGAACGCATGCTCCGGCGCGCCTTTCACCTCCGCGAAGCCTATGGACTGGCCGTCTCGGAGACCACCAACTGCTACCGCCTGGTGCACGGGGAAGGGGACGGTCTGCCCGGCCTCATCGTGGACTACTACAACGGCGTCTGCGTGATGCAGGCCCATTCCGTGGGCATGTTCCGCGCCAAAAGTGCCATCTGCGAGGCCCTGAAGGCCGTTTATGGGGACCGGCTCAAGGCTGTCTATGACAAAAGTTCCGGCACCGCCCCTTTCAAGGCCGGCCTGGAACTCGTGGACGGCTACCTGTGGAAGGCCGACGGCTATGTGGCCAGCGAAGAAAGCGTCCTGGAGAACGGACGCCGCTTCCTCGTGAATTGGCAGGAAGGCCAGAAGACCGGCTTCTTCCTGGACCAGCGGGAGAACCGTGCCGCCGTGGGACGGCTTTCGCAGGGCCGCCGCGTCCTGAACCTCTTCTGCTACACGGGAGGTTTCTCCATCTATGCCCTGGCCGGCGGGGCCGTCCATGTCGATTCCGTGGACAGTTCCCAGCGGGCCATGGACATGGTGGACCGCAACGTGGCCCTGAACGGTTTCACCCCGGAGCAGCACACCTCCCACTGCTGCGACGCCATCGATTTTGTGAAAAACATCCCCGAGGGAGCCTACGACCTCATCATCGTGGACCCTCCGGCATTCGCCAAACACCGCGGCGCCCTCAAGAACGCCCTGCGGGCCTATCAGCGCCTCAATGCCGCGGCCATCTCCAAGGTGGCGCCCGGCGGCTTCATCTTCACTTTCAGTTGCTCGCAGGTGGTGGACAAGGAGGCCTTCGCCCTGGCGGTCTTCTCCGCCGCGGCCGAGACGGGCCGCAGTGTCCGCATCCTGGACCGCCTGAACCAGCCGGCCGACCATTCCGTCAACATCTATCACCCCGAAGGTGAGTATCTGAAAGGCCTGCTGCTGTACGTGGAATGAGTATGGCCGACGCATATATGTTCCCGACCTCCGTGAAGGAGGTGCAGGCGCTGGGCTGGGATTATATCGACATCATTCTGTTCAGCGGCGACGCATTCATAGACCATCCGTCCTTCGGAACGGCGGTGATCGCCCGATGGCTCCAAAAATGGGGTTACCGCGTGGCCGTGGTGCCGCAGCCCAACTGGAGGGACGATCTCCGCGATTTCCGCAAACTGGGAACGCCCAGGCTGTATTTCGGCCTCAATGCCGGCGCCATGGATTCCATGGTGAACCACTATACGGCCTCCAAGCGGCTGCGCCATGACGACGCCTACACCCCCGACGGAAAGGCCGGCGCCCGTCCGGACTATGCCGTCACGGTCTATACCAAGATTCTGAAGGACCTGTTCCCGGATGTACCGGTGATCATCGGCGGCATCGAGGCGTCCCTGCGGCGTCTCACCCATTACGACTATTGGAAAGACTGCCTCCTGCCCTCCGTCCTGTACACCTCCGGGGCCGATTACCTCTGCTACGGCATGGGCGAAAGGCCGATGCTGGAACTCACCCGGGGCATCGAGAAGGGCTGGTCCCGCCACCGCATGCAACAGATCCCCCAGATTGCCTTTTATGTAAAAGGTACGGTTCCGGAGACTTCCGGAACCTTGGTGCTGCATTCCTTCGAGGAGTGCTGCAAGGACAAGCGGGCGTTTGCGGAGAATTTCCACTGGATCGAGACGCATGCCAACATGATGCATCCGGATACCATCCTGGAGCCGGTCGGAGACGGGTATGTGCAGATTAACCCGCCGTTTCCGACGGCCACCACCGAGGAGATGGACAGTTTCTGGGACCTGCCGTTCACCAAGCTGCCCCACCCGCGGTACAAGGGCAGGCGCATCCCGGCCTACGATATGATCAAGTTCAGCGTGAACACCCACCGCGGATGCTTCGGCGGCTGTAACTTCTGCACCATTGCGGCCCATCAGGGCAAATTCATATCGTCCCGGAGCGAAAAGTCCATCTTGAAGGAGGTCAGGGAACTGAACAGCCTTCCCGACTTTGCCGGCAATATCTCCGACGTGGGCGCCCCGACGGCCAATATGTACGGGATGCACGGAAAGAACCCGGACCTGTGCGACAAGTGCCGGCGTCGCAGCTGCCTTTTCCCCAAGCGCTGTCCCAACCTGGATTGCGACCACACGCGCCTGATGGAACTGTACCGGAAAATCGACTCCACCAAAGGCATCCGCCACAGTTATATCGGCAGCGGCATCCGCTACGACCTTTTCCTCACCGAGGACGGCTTCGTGGACGAAAGTTCCAAGCCGTACCTCCGCACCCTGGTGCTGGATCACACCTCCGGCCGGCTGAAGGTGGCGCCGGAGCATACGGAGGACCATGTCCTGCAGAAGATGGGAAAGCCCAGTTTCCGGCTTTTCGAGCGCCTGAGGAAGGAATTCGACCAAGTGAACCGGGAGGCCGGAACGCATGTGGGCCTGGTGCCCTATTTCATCTCCTCGCATCCCGGCTGCACCATGAAAGACATGGAACGCCTGGCCTCCCATCCCGCCCTGAAAGGCATCTGGATGGACCAGGTGCAGGATTTTACGCCCACCCCCATGACCACATCCTCCGTCATGTTCTACAGCGGGCTGGATCCCCGCGACATGAAACCCGTGTTCACGGAGCGGGATCCTGAGAAAAAACAGCGGCAAAAATCATTTTTCTTTAAAAATTCTTCCAAAAAAGGGGAAAAGCACTTGCAGAGTTCAAAACAAAGTCCTAATATTGCAGCACGAAAAAACAAGCATAAATAGAACATATGGCAGACAGCAAGAAAAGGCACGTAGTGAGTTTTGAGAAGATGGCCGGACACCCCGACCTCGCCGCCGCGTTCGCAGAAAAATACCCCAAAGGTTTCAGCGACTATCTGAACGACCTGGTGAAATACCCCAAGCCGGACGGCACGTCGTTCTATGCGGTGACGGTAGAGACTGGCGACGCTATCTACCTGGTTAAGATCAATGTCAAGACGGACGACCTGGAAGACGTCGCCCGTTGGCTCGAGGGCGAAGAAGACGCCGAGAACGAGGCCGTGGCCGGCGGCAGCGCCGACGCCTCGGATGCGGCAGGCGAAACCCTTCCGGACGACAACATCGCCCAGTATTCCACTGGAGCGGACGACGAATAGTCCCATGGCCAGCCGTGGAGGTATCAAATGGATATGGGGTCCCTCGAGGACCCTTTTGCGTAAGATGCCGGAATCTACGGCCCTGCTGGTGCTCTCCGTCATCACCGGCGTTCTCTGCGGCCTGGCGGCCGTTGCCCTGAAAACCACCATCCACGCCATCCAGCACGGGCTGGAAGCGCTCATCTCCGGCAGCCGCTGGCTCTATCTGGTGTTCCCCGGCGTGGGAATGCTCATGAGCCTTCTCCTTGTCCGTTACATCGTGCGGGACAACATCGGCCACGGCGTCACCAAGGTGTTGCAGGCCGTTTCCAAGAACGAGTCCAGAATCAAGAAACACAACTGCTGGTCCTCGCTCGTCACGAGCGCCCTCACCATCGGTTTCGGCGGCTCGGTGGGGGCCGAGGCGCCCATCGTCTATACCGGCGCCGCCATCGGTTCCAACCTGGCCAGGTATTCCGGAATGTCCTACCGGGGAATGACCCTCCTGCTGGGATGCGGCGCGGCCGGTGCCGTGGCCGGCATCTTCAATGCGCCCCTCGCGGGGGTGCTCTTCACCCTGGAGATCCTCCTTTTCAACCTGTCCATGTCGGGCATCCTGCCTCTGCTGCTGAGTTCCATATCGGCCACCATCGTGAGTTATCTCCTGCTGGGGACCGAAACCTCCTTCGCTGCCACGGTGGTGCCCTTCCGTTTGGAGAATGTGCCCTTCTACATGCTTCTGGGCGTGTTCTGCGGCCTTGCCTCCCTGTATTTCATCCGCACGACGCTGGAGATGGAAGACCGTCTGGGGAAGGTGAAGAACGTCTATCTCCGCTGGGGCTTGTCGGCTCTGGCGCTGGGCGTTCTCATCTACCTTTTCCCGCCCCTTCACGGAGAAGGCTACAACTTCCTCTCTCCTCTTCTGAACGGCGGTGAGGTGGACTTCGGCGGACAGACGCCCTTGTCGTTCCTCAGCCAGTGGGAATGGGCCATCCCCCTGTTCTTCCTCCTGGTGATGCTCCTGAAGGTGTTCTCCATGACCTTCACCAACGCCGGCGGCGGAGTGGGCGGAACCTTCGGCCCCACGCTGTTTGTCGGTGCCATCGCCGGTTTTGTCCTGGCATTCTCCGTGAACCTGGTCTGGCCGGGGATCGTCCCCGTGTCCAATTTCGTGCTGGTGGGCATGGGCGGGCTCATGGCCGGCGTCATGCAGGCGCCCCTTACCGCCATCTTCCTGATTGCCGAGATTTCGGGCGGCTACGAACTGCTGGTCCCGCTCATCCTCACATCGGCCATCGCCTACGGCGTGACGCGCATCTTCGAAAAATACTCCATCTACACCAAGCGCATCGCCGCCAGCGGGGAACTCCTCACGCACGATTCGGACCAGGCCGTCCTCACCCTCATGAAGACCGACGCCCTGCTGGAGAAAGACTTCCGCTCCGTGTGTATCGATGCACCTTTGCGCGAACTGGTAGAGGCCGTCTCCACCTCCGACCGCAACATCTTCCCGGTGCTGGATTCCCGCGGCCGCTTCCAGGGCTATGTCTCCCTGGCCGATATCCGCAAGGACATGTTCCGCACGGACCTTTACGACAGCCGGCACGTGTACAACTACATGCGCACGGCCCCCGAGTACATCCGGAAGGACGAGCCCATGGACTCCGTGATGCGGAAATTCGAGAAGACGGGGGCGTGGAACCTTCCCGTGGTGGACGAAAACCGCATCTATCTGGGATTTCTGTCCAAGTCCAAGATTTTCAACGCCTACCGGGAAGAACTGAGGGATTTCTCCCAGGATTGACCTATTGCATAAGTTCCGGTTTATTCTTATCTTTGAAAACTATGAAAGAGATCTATATCCGGAACATCGCCCAGCGCCTTGGCATCCAGCCCTGGCAGGTAGAGAATTGTGTGGAACTTTTCGGAGACGGGTGCACCATCCCGTTCATCAGCCGCTATCGCAAGGAGCGCACCGGCGGTCTCACGGATATCGAGGTGGCCGAGGTCAAGCACTGGGCCGACGTGTTCACGGAAATGGAAAAGCGCAAGACCTCCATCCTGGGCACCATCGAAGAACAGGGAAAACTCACCGCCGAACTGCGCGGAAAAATCGAGAACTGCCTTGTCTCCAGCGAACTGGAAGACTTGTATCTGCCGTATCGGCCCAAGCGGAAAACCCGTGCCACCATGGCGGTGGCCAAAGGGCTCGAACCCCTGGCCGACCTCCTGTGGTCCGGCAAGTCGCGGGACCCGGAGGCCGATGCCCGCCGCTTCGTGAAAGGGGAGGTGAAGGATGTGGAGGACGCCCTGCAGGGCGCGCGTGACATCCTGGCCGAGCGGGTGAGCGAGACGGCCTCCATCCGGGAGGGCCTTCGCAGCATTTACCGCACGCGCCGCGTGGTCTCCAAGGTGACCAAGGCAGGGGAGACCTCTCCCGACGCCGCCAAATACCGCAGTTATTTCAATTTCACCGTTCCGCTCTCGAAAATCCCTTCCCACAACCTGCTGGCCATGCTCCGCGCCCAGGAAGAAGGCTTCCTCCGTGTCAGCGTGGACGCCGATGGGCAGAAGTGCGGCAACAAGATGTACTACGACTACTGCCAGGAGCACGGCTACCCCCAGCGGGAGTGCGGGCTTCAGGTGCGGGAAGCGGTCGATGACGCCTGGAAGCGTCTCCTGGACCCTTCCATCACCGGCGAAGTCCTGCGCGAAGCCAAGGAAAAGGCCGACGTTGAGTCCATCCAGGTGTTCGGGGAGAACCTTCGCCAGTTGCTGCTCGCGGCGCCCGTCGGGCAGAAGCGGGTCATGGCCATCGACCCCGGCTTCCGCACCGGGTGTAAGGTGGTTTGCCTGGACGCGCAGGGCAATCTCCTGCATCACGACGTCATTTTCCCGCATCCGCCGGTGGCCAAAAAGATGCAGGCCATCACTACCGTGGCAGATTTGGTGGAAAAATATGACATCGAGGTGATTGCCATCGGCAACGGCACCGCCGGCCGGGAAACGGAGGATTTCGTCCGCCGGGTGGGCCTCCCGGAGAGCGTCCGCATCTTCTCCGTGAGCGAAGACGGCGCTTCGGTCTATTCGGCCTCCGAAGTGGGACGTGAGGAGTTTCCGGAATACGACGTCACCGTCCGCGGGGCGGTTTCCATCGGCCGGCGCCTGATGGACCCGCTGGCGGAACTGGTGAAGATCGACCCCAAATCCCTCGGCATCGGCCAGTACCAGCACGACGTGGACCAAGGGCTCCTCAAAGAGAAACTGGACAATACGGTGGAGAGTTGCGTCAACAGCGTGGGCGTTGCCTTGAATACCGCCAGCCCCTACCTCCTGCAGTATGTCTCCGGCATCGGCCCGGCCCTGTCGCGCGCCATCGTGGAGTACCGCAGCGCCAACGGGGATTTCACCAGCCGGGAACAACTTCGGAACGTGCCGCGCCTCGGGGCTAAGGCCTACCAGCAGTGCGCCGGCTTCCTGCGCATACCCGGAGCGGCCAATCCGCTGGACAACTCGGCCGTCCATCCCGAGGCCTACCATATCGTGGACAGAATGGCCGCCGACCTGAAGGTGAGCACCCGGGAACTGGTGGGAAACGCCGAACTCTGCCGGAAAATCAATCCCAAGGACTATGTGGAGGAAGACTTCGGCCTTCCCACCGTCAACGATATCCTGCAGGAACTGCAGAAACCGGGGAGAGACCCCCGCGAAGCCGCGGGGGAATTCTCCTTCGCCGAGGACATCCGCGAAATCGACGACCTCAAGCCCGGCATGGAACTGCCCGGCATCGTGACCAACCTCACCGCCTTCGGCGCCTTCGTGGACATCGGCCTGCATGAAAACGGTCTCATCCATGCCTCGCAGATGGGGCAGAAGGGGATGGCTGTTCCCTCGAAGGTGCTTAAACTGCACCAGCATGTCATGGTCCAGGTCCTTTCCGTCGATCTGGAACGCAACCGCATCGGTTTACGATTACTAAAACAATAACGCATGAAACGAATCTTGACTTTTGTTCTGGCGCTTGTCGCCGCGGGCAGCCTGGCCCTGGCCAAGGATTACACCCTCACCTCCCCGGACGGACATCTTTCCGTGAAAGTGGACGCCGGTAAAACGCTTACCTACAGCATTGTACGCGACGGTGTCGTGCTCATTGAGCCCTCCTGCCTGCAGATTACCCTCGCGGACGGGAAGGTCTGGGGACCGGACGCCCGGATCCGCAGGACGGTGCGCAGCAGCGTCGATACCAGCGTGGAGGCTCCGCTTTTCAAGCGCTCCGCCGTCCGGGACCATTTCAACGAAGTGGCCCTGTTCACCAAGGAATTCAAACTTGTCTTCCGGGCCTACGATGACGGCATCGCCTGGCGCTTCGAGCCCGTGAAGCCCGTCACGGTAAAGGCCGAGGATGTCTGCTTCACCTTTGCCGATGACTGGACAGCCTATGTCCCTTACGTAAACCAGCATACGGAAACGTTGGAGAGCCAGTTCTTCAGTTCCCAGGAGTCCCAGTACAACCATGACAGGATTTCCGAATGGCGGAAAGACCGCCTGGCCTTCCTCCCCATCACCGTGGACGCGGCGGGCGGCGTGAAACTCTGCGTCGTGGAGGCCGACCTGCTCGATTATCCCGGCATGTACCTCTATAACGGCAACGGCAGCCGCACCCTCAAGGGTGTCTTCGCTCCCGTTCCCGCCGGGTACGCTGCCGAGGACGGACGCACCTTCCAGCGCCTCATCGAGAGCCGCAAGGACGTGATTGCGGAGAACGTGAGCGTAATGCCCTGGCGCGCCGTCATCGTGGCCCCTGAGGCCAAGGACCTTGCCCAGAGCGACCTGACCTGGCGCCTGGCCAGCCCCAATGCCATCGGCGACGTGTCCTGGATCAAGCCCGGAAAGGTGGCCTGGGACTGGTGGAACGGCTGGAACCTGTACGGCGTGGACTTCGAGACCGGCATCAATACCCAAACCTATAAATATTATATCGACTTCGCCGCTTCCAAGGGCATCGAATACATTGTGATGGACGAAGGCTGGGCCAAGCATACGGTCCTGAACATGAAGGAGACCCGCCCGGAAATCGACCTTCCGGAAATTGTGAACTATGGCAAATCCAAGGGTGTCGGCGTGGTGCTCTGGACCATCGCCCGCCTGTTCGAGGACCAGATGGAAGAACTCTGCGCCCAGTATTCCGCCATGGGCGTGAAGGGCTGGAAGATAGACTTCATGGACCATGACGACCAGAAGATGGTCCATTTCTACCGCCGTGCCGCCGAGGTGACCGCCAAGTACCACATGTTCGTGGACTTCCACGGCGCCTACAAGCCCGTGGGCATGTCCCGCACCTACCCCAACGTGCTCAACTATGAGGGCGTTTACGGCCTGGAGAACATGAAGTGGAACGCCGACTGCGACCAGGTAACCTACGACGTCACCATTCCGTACACCCGCCTGGTGGCCGGTCCGGCCGACTACACCCAGGGCGCCATGCGCAACGCCCGCAAGGACAATTACCGCGCGGTCGGGGACGAGCCCATGTCCCAGGGCACCCGTTGCCACCAATTGGCCGAATACGTCATCTTCGACTCCCCGCTTTCCATGCTCTGCGACTCCCCGTCCAACTATCTGCGGGAGCCCGAATGCACCGGGTGGATTGCCGGCATTCCTACCGTCTGGGATGAGACCATCGCCCTGGACGGGCAAATCGGCCAGTATGTGGTGATGGCCCGCCGCAAGGGGAATGTCTGGTATGTGGGAGCCCTCAATAACTGGGACGCCCGCGACCTGGAGATCGACCTCAGTTTCCTTCCGAAGGGCAAGGCCGAGGTGTTTGCCGACGGAATCAACGCCCATCGTGCCGCCCGCGACTACAAGAAATGCGAGGTGGAGGTGAAGGCAGACCGGATGAAGATTCACCTGGCGCCCGGTGGCGGCTGGGTGCTCAAAACCAAGTAAGCATAAAAAGGGGCCGACCAAAAAGATTCTTCACTTCGTTCAGAATGACCGTTCTATGTCATTCTGAGGCAGGTTTACCTGCCGAAGAATCTACTTTTTGGTCGCCCCCTTTGATTTTCCGGAAACGGAGGGCGATTACGCCCCAGAAGGCTTCTCCGAAAATGCCGCCGCTCATCTTGGATACGCCCTTTTGGCGGTTGGTGAAGATAATGGGCACCTCTTTCAGGCGGAAGCCCAGTTTCCAGGCCGAGTACTTCATCTCGATCTGGAAACCGTAGCCTTTCATCTGCACGGCATCCAGGTCCATGGTTTCCAGAACCCGGCGCTTATAACAGACGAAGCCGGCCGTGGTGTCGTAAATGCGCATGCCCAGGATGGTGCGTACATAACTCGATGCGAAATAGGAGATGAGGATCCGGCTGATGGGCCAGTCCACGACGCTCACGCCGTTGCAGTAGCGGGATCCGATGGCCAGGTCGGCCCCGTCCCGGGTGCAGGCCTCGTACAGGCGCTGCAAATCGGCCGGGTTGTGGGAGAAATCGGCATCCATCTCGAAAACATAGTCGTAATGGTGCTCCAGGGCCCAGCGGAAACCGGTGAGATAGGCGGTGCCCAGCCCCAGTTTGCCACTGCGCTCCAGCAGGTGAAGACGCTCCGGGAACGGCTCCTGCAGCCCTTTCACGATGGCGGCCGTCCCGTCGGGGGAGCCGTCGTCGATGACCAGGATGTGAAAATCCCCGGGCAGGCCGAAGACCTCCCGGACAATTTCTTCGATGTTTTCCTTCTCGTTGTAAGTAGGAATGATGACCAGTTTCTTATCCATTTTGCGTGTACGAACCGTCAAAGATAAGAAAATTATTTGACGATTTCGACAATTTTCTCCAGCCAGCGTGCATCTGTCGCGTCAAAAGTGGCCAATTCCGTGCTGTCGATGTCCAGTACGGCCGTTACCAGGCCCTTGTTCCGGACCGGGACCACGATTTCCGAGCGGGAGAGGCTGCTGCAGGCGATGTGCCCCGGAAACTCTTCGACATCCGGCACCACCAGGGTGCGGTTCTGTTTCCAGGCCGTTCCGCAGACCCCTTTCCCGAAGCCGATGCGCAGGCAGGCCGACGGCCCCTGGAACGGTCCCAGCACCAGTTCCTGTCCCTGAACGCGGTAGAACCCCGTCCAGAAAAAGCCCATCCGCTCCTGGATGAGGGCGGCTAGTTCGGCCATCATGGCCACGGGCTCGGTTTCGTCGGCCAGGATGAGCCGGGTGTCCTGATACAGTTTCACATAGCGGAAAGCCTTGAAAGGGAGGTGGCAGTAGCCGTCGGGATTCTTGTCCAGGTAGTCCTGGTGGCGCTCCTCGGCCGGGAAGAAGTTTTTGAGGGGCTCCAGTTCCACCACCAGCGGCTGGCCCAGTCGGGCTTCCTCGCGCGCATATACCTTTTCTATGACCGCGCGTTCCGCCGGGTCTGTGTAATAGATGCCCGTGCGGTAGCGGGTGCCCTCGTCATGCCCCTGGCGGTTGAGGGTCAGGGGATCGATGATGCAGAAAAACAGGTCTGTCAGTTCTTCCAGGCCGATTCTTGCCGGGTTGTAAGTGACTTTCACCGTCTCTGCAAAGCCGGTTGTATCGGTGTAAACCTCCTCATATTTTGGGTTTTGCGTGTTTCCGTTGGCATAGCCGCAGACGGCTTCCCTGACGCCGTTCACCTGGGCGAAAAAGTGCTGCGTTCCCCAGAAGCAGCCTCCTGCAAAATAAATGGTATTGTCCATAAAAACTTTTTTGCAAAGTTAATACATTCTCGCAGAATCTGTTCAGCCTTTCCGTAGCGTGAGTGGAAAGATTTTTTTAAAAATTTCATCGAAAAAATTTGCCAGTTCAAAAAAAGTTCGTACCTTTGCAATCCCGTTCGGAACACGAGCGGGTTTTTAACACCTCAGCCGAAAGGCAGGCGTTATTACCAAGATCATTGAAAAGACTGAAAGGAAAGTACAAGCAAGTACCGGAAAAGTGTAACACTTTTCAAACTAAACGAGCGTCAGTTTCTTAGGAAACGAGGTCAAGGACAAGCTAAGCATTATAAGAATATACAATGAAGAGTTTGATCCTGGCTCAGGATGAACGCTAGCGGCAGGCTTAACACATGCAAGTCGAGGGGCATCGCGGAGTAGCAATACTCTGGCGGCGACCGGCGAAAGGGTGAGTAACGCGTGAGCAACATGCCCGATAGAGGAGGATAGTCGATGGAAACGTCGTGTAATACTCCGTAACAACAGTTTTCGCATGGAGATTGTTTAATAGATTTATCGCTATCGGATTGGCTCGCGTCCCATTAGGCAGTTGGCGGGGTAACGGCCCACCAAACCGACGATGGGTAGGGGTTCTGAGAGGAAGGTCCCCCACATTGGAACTGAGACACGGTCCAGACTCCTACGGGAGGCAGCAGTGAGGAATATTGGTCAATGGCCGAGAGGCTGAACCAGCCATGCCGCGTGCGGGAGGACGGCCCTATGGGTTGTAAACCGCTTTTGTTGGGGAGCAATAAGGGCCACGAGTGACCCGATGAGAGTACCCAGCGAATAAGCATCGGCTAACTCCGTGCCAGCAGCCGCGGTAATACGGAGGATGCAAGCGTTATCCGGATTTATTGGGTTTAAAGGGTGCGTAGGCGGATGATTAAG
>Ga0310691_10003496_pt1 | contig 18781 bp, 16 predicted proteins | sample 176DNAGHGlowgp2_FD_203887 | JGI IMG/M metagenome (GOLD analysis project Ga0310691, IMG submission 203887) | Sheep rumen microbial communities from Palmerston North, Manawatu-Wanganui, New Zealand - 1766 DNA GHGlow gp2 (v2) (version 2) | ecosystem: Host-associated > Mammals > Digestive system >...
GCGACGTGATTGATTTTAGCACCCGTCCTGTCATAGAAGGCAACTATGCAGAAGAGTTCCAACGTGTGAAGGCACCTGTCTATACCATTCTCGGCAACCATGAGTACTTTGGGAATGTCGGGAAAGCAGGAACCTTCTTCAAACAGGCCGGCATCCTATTGTTGAAAGACTCTGTAGCCCACTTCAAAGGATTAGACATCATCGGACGAAATGACCGCACAAGTCCCACAAGAAAGAATCTTTCAGAACTTGCTGCTGGCCTTGGTGGTTTCACTATCCTACTCGACCACCAGCCTTATCAGCTTGAAGAAGCAGAAAAGGCAGACATCGACTTTCAGTTCAGCGGGCATACCCATCGCGGACAAGTATGGCCCTTGTCATGGGTAACAGATTTGGTGTACGAAAAGTCATGGGGGCACCATCGTCGCGGCAACACCCAATACTATATCAGTTCAGGACTTGGCATCTGGGGACCCAAAATCCGTATCGGCACCCGTTCAGAATATCTGGTGGTGCACATCAAAAAACGTTCATAAAGCCCGCTGTCCTATTTTTTGTTCAATTGTCTGACAGGGAAAGTGAAGTAAGTGTCAGGGAAAGGTTCGTTCTTCAACGTGAAGTGCCACCACTCCGTTTCAAAAGGCTTGAAGCCGTGACGCATCATCGCCTTGCGCAAAATCATACGGTTCTGGAACTGCTCTGCGGTGATACTTCGCCCTGCAGGTGACTTGCTGTTGTCGCCCGTATATTCACCCGTATCAGGATTGCCGCAGAAATCGGGATGACTTTCCGGACCAAACCAGTCAAAGGTACCACCCATATCAAGTTCCTTCTCCGTTGCCATATCGAAAAGCGTCAGGTCGAGCGTACTACCGCGAGTGTGTCCACTCTTCTCACAGATATATTCCTGTGGAAAGAGCACGTGTTTATCGAGGTCAGGATAGAAATAGCTTTTCATCAGCGTATCAGGAATGTCTTCGGCCCAGCGCACGAAGTGGTCAACGCCTTTCTGCGGACGGTAGGCATCATATATCTTCAGGCGATAACCCAGCTTGATGACGTCGTCGCTCACAGCCTTCAGACTGTCGGCAGCCTGCCGTGTGAGCAGCGCTGTAGGCTCCTCATAGCCGTCGATGCGAGCACCCACAAAGTTATATGTACCGAAATATCGGATTTCCAGGATGACGTCGGGCACCACATCGGTAATGGTTACAAACTGACTTGCATCGTCTGGTGCGACAGTCGTCTCACCCTTCTTTGTTTCCGAAGAGCAGGACGCCATCATCATGCCGCAGATAGTCAGGATGGCGGCAAACATCCATAGTTTAGAGGTCTGTTTCATAATTATATATAAGCAAGTTCGGCATACCCTTTAGCAACAAAGGGATTGTCCATCATTCTTTGATTATGAGTGCAAAGGTAACAATCCCGCAAGAATTATCCAAATTCGCATCAACCGATTTAGAATAATTTGTCATTTGAAGCTAAATCACCCCGCCTTTTGCCCCTCAGTCCTTCCTTCGCAATGTCGAGAAGACCACCAAAGAATTTTTGTCTGTGGTTTCAGAAATCGCTATATCGTCCGTTCACGAGACGCTGGCCTGTTCATTGTGTCCTGATAGACATCGTCTTTCTCATCAATGGCTTGCTTGATAGCTATGTCAATATCGGCAACAGTGACAGTCGCCCCCTGATCAGTTGATGCATAAACCTCGTTGCAAATCTTCTGTATATACCAAGTGGTGCCTTCAAATCGTTGGTAGAGATAAGCTATAGCCTCATGCTTTATAGTCCGACCGGAGTCTTGAAAGTGCTTTATGATGAATGACGAATATACTTCTTCTGGTATTGGCTTGAGCGACAGGGTTGTTGAACTTTGATAGAAAGGACGGGCAGGCGAGAAGAACATTTCGCCCATCATGTGGCGCTTTGAACCAGAAAAGACAAACCATGCATTGTTGCAGTCCTGAATATGTGTGCGAAGCAGTGCTTCCACATTGGTCTCCTTATAATCAGCAATACTCTGAAACTCGTCAATAGCTACTAAGCATGGTTTGTTTGCAGATGAAAGGTAACTGAAAATTTCATCCAAGGTGATTTGTGGCATCTTAATATCGCCAGTCTGAAGATTCCAGCTGGGCTGTCCGAGAGCATCCAGCGTTATACCAGTTCGGAGTGAACCAACAATCTGAAGAAATCGCTCCCAGGCTTTCCGGCCTTGTGACTTGAGAACAGATAGAATGCTACGACCTAAGGCATACGTAAACTCAGACAGTGACTTTGTTGCATAGATATCGACGATAAAAAGATAGTAGTCATTGCGGATTCCTTCCTGTGCAAAGCAGTGCTTGATAAGTCCAGTCTTGCCCATACGTCTGGGCGAGATGAGCGCAACATGATTGCCATTTACAAGCAGTGACGTAAGCCGCTTCGTTTCTTCTGTTCTGTCACAGAAGAATTCCGGACCGTTGTACCCGTAGGTTAAAAAGGGATTTGTCATACTAGTAGCATATTAGAACGGTGCACAGATACGCATTCTTTTTTGATTATACAAATTTGCGTTATGCTTTTTTGTATAATTTTCACGAAAGACTGGTTGTAGTAGGAAGAAATAGCTTCGGGTAAGCTAGGATAAGCCGGTTGTGGTAGGAAAAAGGAGATAAAATAATTGATTGATAATTTGTTTCTTCTTTTTTTTTTAATATCTTTGCAGCAGAATCATTGCCAATCAATTGAAACTCTAATTTCCTATAGATATGAAAAACTTTAGCGTTACTTTACTGCTCGTTTTGCTGAGCATGACAGCTAACAAAGCATTGGCTTACGAAATAGCCGTCGAAAACGGAGACAACGTAACTATTTACTATAACTATATCAATGATGGTAAAGAACTGGAGGTGACAACACAAAACGGTTCTGCAGGAAGTGGTTATGAGTCCGTAACAAAACTCAGTATTCCTGCAACAGTTACATATATGGGGCAGACGAGACCTGTAACAAGCATTGGCTATTGGGCATTCCAGAACTGTACGAGCCTTACCTCTGTTGATATTCCGAATACTGTGACTGCCATTGGCTGGAGTGCTTTTCAGAATTGCTCAGGGCTGACTTCAATTGAAATACCAAACAGCGTGAAAAGCGTAGGTGGTGATGCTTTCGTGGGTTGCTCTGGATTACAAAAGGTTATCGTACGAGACCTTGATGCTTGGTGTAAGATAGATTTCGTCAGTCCTTCTGCCACTCCTTTGCGTTATGCCAAGCATTTATATAGCGATGAGAACACGGAAATAACAAATCTGGTAATTCCCAATAGTGTTACAAGCATAGCAAGGGATGCATTTTTGGAATGCGAGAGTATTACTTCTGTGGAGATAGGAAATAGCGTGACGGAGATTGGTCAAGAGGCATTCAAAAAATGTAAGAACCTTAGTTCGGTGAAGATGTCTAACAGCGTAAAGAGTATAGCCTTTTTTGCTTTCGAAGGTTGTTCCAGTCTTACTTCCGTTGAGATTCCGAAAAGTGTGACGAGCATTGCTAATTTTGCGTTTATGACATGTCCCAGTATAGAATCCATAAAGGTTGATGAAGGCAATACCAATTATGATTCGCGCGACAACTGTAATGCAATTATCGAAACTGCAACAAATTCATTGCGGGCAGGATGTAAGAATACGGTTATCCCTATTGGCGTGGAGTCTATCGGAGGAACTGCTTTTGTGGGATGCTCAGGTCTTACTTCCATCGAAATTCCAAACACCTTGACGAAAATAGAAGGAACACCCTTCGCAGGTTGCGAACTACAGAAAGTCATCGTAAGAGATCTGTCAGCGTGGTGCAGAATAAATTTCGAAACAGGTAGTTGTAATCCGTTGTGTTTCTCAGGACATTTATATAGCGATGAAAATACGGAAATAAAAGCATTGGTGATACCTGATGATGTGACATACATCTCGCAGAATGCTTTTCGAGACGCTTCCTGTCTGAATTCCGTTACAATTCCGGAGGGAGTTACAAGCATCGGCTCTAATGCGTTCAATTTTTCAAACGACAACGAACAGGTGAATATTTACAGTTATATATTGGAACCGACGTCGAATACAGGTTCATCCTTCTCCAACAAGATATACAATTCTGCAACATTGCATATTCCACAAGGAACAATTGAACGTTACAAAGCGACAACAGGTTGGAAAAAGTTTGTGAATATAGTAGAAGACATTCCTTCTGAAATCCTGACAATACCAAACAGCTCAGCACCAAAGGAGTTGTTCTGCTACTCTGTTACGGGAACAAAAATCACGTCACCGCAGCGTGGTATCAACATTATCCGTATGAGTGATGGAACAACTAAAAAGATGGTTGTGAAATAAAGAGGAAACTAAAGAATATGCTTGACAATATCAAGCAGGGCATCAGGCTCATTTTGTTGTATGAGGAATGATTGCTTGCATCCTGCATTGTCTCCAGCCTCAATATCTCTATCTGTGTCACCAATCATATACGACTTAGCCAAATCGATATTCCAATCTTTTGCAGCTTGTAAAAGCAAACCTGGCTTGGGCTTGCGACAGTCGCAGTCAAACTTGTATTCAGGGCGTTCACCTTCAAAACCTTTGTCGGTATGGTGAGGGCAGTAATAGATAGCATCTACAAACGCTCCTTCTTTACCAAGCAACGTTTCCATCTTATCGTGAATCGTTTGTAACTCCTCAAATGTACAGTCGCCACGAGCGATGATGGGTTGATTGCTGACAATGATAGCTAAATATCCAGAACGATTGATCAGTTTGATGGCCTCTGTTACACCTGGAATCAATTCGAAATCTTCTTCCTTCGTGAGAAAACCTTTATAGATGTTTATTGTCCCATCGCGATCCAGGAAGATAGCTTTCTGCTTCTTACTGAGATTACGGGCAGCCACTTTTCCGCTCTGCAAGTCTTTTTCCACCTCATAATAGCGGTCGGGAGTTCCCATATCCTTGATATATTCAGAGGTGTCGTAGGCAAATATTCTTCCACTCTTGATGTTGGGTTTCAGCACATCTCGATCCAAATCAATCTTGTCTGGCTGTTCAGGATGGCGAGGCGTGAAATGATTCATGGTCTCAGCGAGAAGGGCAGGGGAGATGATTTCTATTCCTGCATTCACGCGGTTCTTATAATAGGTACGTTCGTCCTCTTTGTTCAGCCAACCTATAACCCGATGGCTTTCTATAGGAAGACCACCTTTTTCTTGAGGCTCCAAAGTCTCTGTGACAAGCAAAGAACTGTCGTATGGATGACCGTTTGGATGAGCCATCAGACTCGCCCAAGCCTGATGCTGTTTGTGGAAAGCGATAAAGCGGTTGAAATCGACATCAATCATCACATCGCCACACAACAGCAGGAAATCGTCAGTCAGTTCCGGCATCTTAAACAAAGCGCCAGCAGTCCCTAACGGATGGTCTTCTATGAAGTAGGAGATGTTGACACCAAAGTTCTTACCGTCTTGGAAGTAGTCTTTGATAGCGTTTCCTAAATGTCCGATCACCAAAATGATATCCGTCAAGCCACAGGCTTTCAGATTCTCTATCTGATGTTCCAAGATTGGTTTGCCACCAATCTGAATCATCGGTTTCGGTATGTCGTTGGCGATGGATGCGATGCGCGTTCCCATGCCGCCGGCCATAATGACTACTTTCATACGTTCCTGTTATTTTCTTTCTTATAGAAGCTGGATACGAATTTGCTTGGTACATACATATAAACATAAGATACGCACCATGAAAGGATACTAAAAAATGGATGACGCCAGTTAAAATTTTTGGTACGGGCTTTATGATTATAATACCAATTATCGTATGTGCGCTTTTTCTGCATGTCGCCAATGATACGATAATTAATCAGCGTGGTATCCATATTGATAAGATGAAAACCATTTTTAAACAGGCGCAGATAAAACTCCAAATCTTCTGCTTTTTTAAAGTTCTCATCATAGGAATATCCTTCATCGATTATTTTTCTCCTGAAAAAAACGGTAGGGTGGGCTAAAGGATTGCGATATACAAACATCCGAAGAAAACGATTCGGTGTTGTTTTGTATGTACGTTGTGTAACAATCTCTCCTTTCTCATTAATAATATTGACGTGTCCACCAAAAAGATCAATGTCTGGATGGCTTTGCGCAAACTGGATTTGTCTTTCAATTCTATCGGGCAGAGAAATGTCGTCTGCGTCCATGATGGCAATGAATTTGCCTTGAGCTGCTTGAAAGCATCTGTTACGAGCGACAGCAATCCCCATTTTTGTCTTTTCCCGTATCACGGAAACTCGTGTATCTTCGTTTGCGTATTTATCTATAGCATGAATGGTTTCTTCTTTAGTGCTGTCGTCAGCAATCAATAATTCCAAATGCGCGTATGTTTGATGCAGGATACTTTCAATAGCCTGAGAAAGAAATTCCACAGGTTCGTTAAAAGTTGCCATGATGACAGATACCAACGGCTGATTATCGTTTTTCCCCATACTCGCAAAGAATACTCATCATGCAATGATCCAACATGAGGTGAAGGTCTTCAGACACTTGCATATCCATAATGGGAACATGTACGTTATACTGACTGATCTTCTTGACAATACCACCGTCATAACCCGTGATGCCGATAGAAACGCCGCCGTGTTCATTTGCATATTGAAGTGCCTTGATAACGTTGGAAGAGTTGCCCGATCCGCTGATGCCGATGACATAGTCGCCTTCGTTGAAAAGATTGCGCAGGGGGCCGACAAAAATCTCCTCGTAGCTGAAATCATTGGCATAAGCCATCATAGAGGGAATGTTGTCGCTCAGGCATACGAAACGGAATTTCCGTTGCTGGTTTGACGAAATGCCTTTATTGAAGTCGCAGCAATAGTGTGATGCTGTTGATGCTGAGCCACCATTACCGCAGATGAAAACAAACCTGTTCTCGTCTCTTGCCTTATTCAATATGTTCATCAGCGTGTCAAGATCTTCTACCGATATTTTATCGATTGTCTCCTTGACTTTGTCAAAGTAATTTTTAATATCGTGCTTATAATCCATATCAGGTTTAGAAAAGTTTTTCACCAACATAAATAACTTGAGAACCAGAGTGGTCAAAAGAGAACCTTGTCTCATGATAGTCAACCATCGCCTGACGGAAAGACTCTTGGCGTTCTTTTGGACAATAGAACAGGATAAACCCTGCACCTCCTGCACCAAGAAGTTTGCCACCCATTGCTCCTGCTTTCAGGCCTTGTTCGTAAACATTGTCAATGTCATTATTTGAAATACCTTTCACCATTGAACGTTTTAGCAACCATCCTTCATGAAGAATATGTCCGAAGTCATCCAGATTATTGTTGTGAAGGGCATCGCGCAACTGATAAGCCAGCTTTACCATTCGCTTCTGCATGTTGAATTTATCCTCGTTGCTCATAGACGATGACTGTGTCTTCAATATGTCATTAGCCGAATGCTTTCCACCAACATAAATCAGCAAAAGGTTCTCCTCTAATTGCCTTTTGACGTTAGCATCCATGATGACTTTTTCAACTTTCACACTCTCGTCTTGGTTGAATGTAATAAAGTTCAGTCCACCGTAGGCAGCAGCATACTGATCTTGCTTGCCGATAGGACTCCCAACACGCTCCAGTTCCACATGACAGGCTAATGATGCCAATTTCTCCGCGCTGGAATATTTCCCGATGTAGGCTCTGATAGCATTTAGCAATCCTACAGTAAAGGAGCTACTGGATCCCATTCCTGTACCCGCCGGGATGTCTGCAATGGAGTTAATGTCAACACCCGTCAGATTGTACATGGATAATGCTTCACGGAAGATTGGATGAGAAATATCACTTAGTTTGCTTACCATCTCTGTTTGAGAATACTTCAGCAAGACGTTATTCCCATGAAAAAGAGGATGAATGACAATATACATATATTTGTCAATGGTAGTGCTGAGTACAGCCCCCTGTTCATAGCGATAGAAGGATGGCAAGTCAGAGCCTCCACCTGCAAATGATATCCGAAATGGTGTTCTGGTTATTATCATTGCTCTTTTTAAATTATTGTCACTTTCAAAATAACAGGAATATATCTCATCCTATTCCGATGCAAAGGTATATATTTTTTTTGTATAAACCACGCTTTTATCATTTATTTAGGATATTACACTAGAAAAAAGTTTGCAGATTCTATTTAATTTTATATTTTTGCAACAAAATGGAGAAGATGAAACAGGTATTTTACATTTTACTCGTTCTGTTGATTTGCAGTGGTGACAGTTCAACGATGCATGCGCAGCGAAATGTGCAGGAATACCAGTTGGTGTTTTCCGATGAATTCAATCAACCAGATGGCAGTATGCCCGACGAGACAAAATGGTCGGTTCACGAGCGGCAACAATGTACTTGGGCAAGGTGGATTAGTGCTTCGCCCAAGGTGCGATACATCCATCGTGGTTCGTTGGTATGCAGGGCTATTCCCAACACGGCGGAACCCTCCGATACCGCAAGGATGTTGACTGGAGCCATCTGTTCAATGGGAAAATTTGAATTTCAATACGGAAAGGTGGAAGTTCGGATGAAAACCAACCGGAAACAAGGTAATTTTCCAGCAGCATGGATGGTCAGAGAAGATTGTAATACGACTTATGGAGAGATTGATATTGTTGAGACTTTCGGAAAGAAAAAGATGGCTTCACATGCCATTCACTCACAATATACGTATCATCATGATAATCACCGCATAAAAAATGTTTTTCAAGAAGAGGTTGATGTTACCAAATGGCATGTTTATGGCATAGAATGGACACCAACATCTGTCAGATGGGAGGTCGATGGTAGAACAGTAGGTTTCTTTATGAAGCCTGATGATGCCAGAAAACTTGATGAAGGTCAGTGGACATTTGATCATCCTTTTTATTTGATACTCAACCAAAGTGTAGGCAATGGTGAGTATGGCAATATAGGTAATCCCCGTCAAACGTATGAGACAAGGTTTGACTGGATTAGGGTATATCAAAAAAAGACGAATTAAATCTATCAGTCAAAAACAGAATAGAACATCGCTTTTGTGCTCTCTTCGGAATTGTATTGCATGTAAATATCTCTGGAATATTTATTGAATCTAGGAATCGGGCTGTCAATATACTTCTGTAAACATTTTATATACTCTTCTGCCGTATTGCATTCGCCTCCAACTTTTTGAACATCAACATGATAACCTTCAAAGGTCTCTGTACTGCCAATGATGTTTTTGCCATACATAAGAGATTCGCATGTTTTTATTTTCATGCCGCTACCAGCAAAAACGGGTAATATCATGAAATCAGCTTCTACAAAGTAAGGAGCCAAATCAGGCGCATCATTAATCACGGTTATATTTTTCATGCATTCGTTTTCTTGTCTCAGACGATTCATATTCCTGCCAATAACAGCAAATTCGATATTGACAAAAGGAAGTACGTTCTTCACAAAAAACAACACACCATCATTGTTTGGTTTCGAATAAGCCCCCAGGAAATAGCACAGAGGACGTTTCCTGGTCAATCCTTGTTCGTCAGCACCAGAGAATTTATCTTCTACTGATACACTGATGATGGCATCGGCTTTTCTGCCATAATGCGTTTGCAAATAGTCGGAATCTCTTTGACTCAAAGTCATGACTTTATCAGAATACTCACAGCCGTATTTGTCATTGTTTGAAGCGCAACGTACAACAAATTGTCGTCCAGGCAGCCATTTGGGCATTTGAGCATCATAATAAATGCTTTCAATATTGTGATAATGGGTAATAATCTTTCCTTTGTAATGATTTTCTTTTAGCTTTTTAGCAATAATCCCCATCACACTATTGCAAATAAAAATATGACTGTAGTTATCTGCCTGCTTGACAATATTCTTAACTTTTGAAGGAGTTACCCCATTGTGATAGTTAAAGAAGGTATAGATGACAGACATGAAATAATCAATCAAACTTCTTTTCTTGGTTTCGTCCAATATGTATGTCTCTTCAACATGATCCTGTCCGAAACGTTTCTGTAACAGGGTAAGACTTCGTTTATTTGCGATGCCGCCACCTACCAATATGCTGTTGGTTTGTTTCTTGAAGCCAATATAAAGAATGTGTTGTTTCATGCCGTTTATGTTATTTGGTTGCAAATTCTATATTGATATCGCCCAATTCTGCTGCAATATTGGAGTATGATGAAAAATCACTTCCAATGATCTTATTTGTCTTGCTCAGAGCAAACAGGTCAGCGACAGCAGCTTTCATTCCTGCGCATGTATTCCGACTGACCTCCTCATGATATGTAATGATACGGTTAGGGTATTTTTTTAGGAGGATATCCTTTGTTTCTGCATCATCGCTTGCCAAGAAAAACATCACGTGATTATCTTTCTCGATTTCACGGTCAAGCATCGGGAAGAATGCTTCTAACGGTGAGCGTTTGATGGATTCTATATTGTCTGTCCGGCGAATATGAATGCCGATGGTGTTGGGGGAGAAGTTTTTTGTGATGTTGTCAATTTTTTCTTGGATGTCAGGCTTGGGAACAAACAACTCATTTAGATGGTAGTGTTCGCTCATAGAACAACAGGAAATAAGCATTAGCTTTTCAGTTTTGGCCGGAGAAATCAGAGGCATGATATCACCATCTGTATATCTGTCAAAATTGAAGATAATCTTGTTTCCAACGATGTGGAGCGGGATGTATCTAAGAAGATAATCTTTGGTGTTCTCTATCTTGTATAGCCATTTTTTATTTTCATCTATCTGAATGTCATCCATATCTATGGGTTCAAATAAATCTTGGAAATCAGCTTTTAAACCATAAGAGTTATTCCAAAGAATATGAATATGACAATCATAGTGGCGCGTAAGGAAAACACCAGATGCAATGGCTCTCATTCTATTGCATAATCCACCAAAAGGTACAAGGGTTATCTGTTTCATCTGATCGTTTCTTTTATAGCATTCAACCAACCTCTTCCAAATTCCTGATCGGGTTCAACATAGTTGCCTTCTCCCCACTCATTCCAAGACTTCAGGATAACAACCTGGTGTTCAGGAGTCTTATCCTTGACAATGTCGATAGCATCCTGCAGGTGTTTTTTGAAAGCCTCAGGTGTTGCTCCTACATAGATGCCGTCCCAAGCTGCCGCACGGGGACTGCGATCCCAGTTGGGCATCACAGTAGGAAACACATTCTCCCATTTGTCTTCTGGCGCAAAGAAGCCATTCACCGTTTTCGCGTAGTTGTAATATGCTCCAACAGGAAGGCCCAACTTTCTCAGAACGGTTTTTGTGAGGTCTATGTATTTGCCTTTGCTGAGCAGTTCGCCTCTTCTTCTTCCAAACGAGTTAACGGCATCGAAACCCATATCGAGAACCGACTGGAAGATATCGGCACTGCTGGTGAGGTTGGGCATCGTGAGCGAGCGGCTTCCGTCAGCATTCATCTTGAATGACAGAACGGAATCACACATTGCAACGAGATACAGTCCTTTCAGCCCGTTCTCTTCAGCCATTCTGCGCCAGTTTGCTATCCATTCCTTGATGCGGGAGTGAGTCCAGGGATTATACAGGAAGAATACGGGTTTATCGTCGATGGTGATATACCGCTTGTCCTTGAAGGCAGGCAGTAACGTCATAAAGTGATTCCTGTCATCCTCATCACCTGGATAGGTCTGTTCCATAAGCATAGAGTTGGCCTGCAAGTTCGACTTGCGGTTCCATGTCTTGTTGCTCCAGGAGTGGTTGGCCCAGCACAAACAGAAAGGGAAATCGGGCTTGCCGCTTGTCACAACCTCGTTGAACGGACGCTCCAAGAGTCTTTTGCCGCCAAACCAATAATGATAATAGCAAAATCCTTCGATACCGGCTTCGCGCGCCAACTGTGCTTGGGCTTCTCTTGTCTCTGGCAATCGCAGATCGTAGAATCCTAAGTCGGCAGGCAGTTTGGGCTGTACGTGTCCCTTGAAAAGGGGTTTTCCTTTTACAACATTCATCCATTCTGTGAATCCGGGTCCCCACCATTTGTCGTTTTCTGGGATAGGATGAAACTGGGGCAGATATAGTGCGATTAATCTTGCGTTCATGAGCTATTTAGGTGCTAGACTTCCAAAGGAAGGTGAATTCATCAATATAAGGCAATCCGTAATTGAGCAGTATAATGCCAATAGCGAATACTAGAACCTTCCCATAGAAAGACGGTTTGATGGTATAGTAAATATTTGCGTATAAAATGATGGTGACGATGTTGAAAAGGTTATTCAAACGCTCGGCCAGAGTTGGCAATGCAGCAAATGTCGGCAGACAGAAGATACCGATGGAAAATGCTTTCATCAGTACTGGGAAATACTTGTTTTGTTCTGCAATCGTATCATAGAAAATGAACAGATAAATATACAAGGCAATTGTAAAGAGTTGAAGAGGACTGAAGACGTTCACATTGACTTGTGCAGCAATTACTTCGGCTCCTTTCTGATAAAGCTCCAACTTGTCTCCTATATATGGAATTGAACTTTCCATACTCATCAGGATGCCCATGCCGGCAAAATACAGCAGATAACCAAACGGAATAAGACTCGCCCAGAAAATTCTCGATTTCATGGAGGCTATCTTGTTGCTAAGAAAGACGAGCGGCAGCAAGATGATACCCGAAACGTGGAATATGCAGCCAATAGCCAGATACAGCAATGCCCGCCATCGTCGTCCATCTCCTATTTCCAACAGAGCTAATAAATAACAGCCTGACAGAATGCCTGTGCGGATTTGTGTCACTTCGTGTAGCTCATAATAGAAGGCCAGATACAGCATGACAGACAGGAAAACATCCTCTTTCGTATAGCGTGTAATCGCAAAGAATTTCAAACTAAGTCCCCAGAAAGCGTAGAACAGGAATATAGCGTGTACGTCATCGGTGAAGAAATTAAAGAATGCAGCTAATAAGGTGAATGAATATTCAACACCACCCGTTACGCTGTCGTCAGCAAACATGTAGTTTCTATATGAACCGGCATAGTTTTCTGAATCCGGATCGATACCCACTTCTCTCAAACCGGCTAAAAGTATCAGGGTGATTCCGATAAGAATATACGGAATCCATTTGGTCTTACCCATATACTGTTCCAATATACTGAGTAAAGCAGTAACAGCAAATATGAAGAGAATCGCGTATGCCATACTGTTTATCGGAGTTTTAATCGTATCAAATTGTGGAATACCGCTTTCTCAGCATGGTTGATGCCAATGAAGTAAGCGCTGATGAACAATACCAAAGGAGAGAGGATGCAAATGGTGCATAACCGCAGCAAACCAGCTGATAGGGTTTGATGAAGCATATAGGTTGCGATGCCGCTTACCGATACACAGATGATTGCAGGAAGCACAAAGCCGAAAACATACTGTCTTGCTGAAAACGAGGGGTAATATAGTTTCAGGAAATAAATACGTCCGAAATGTGCCACAACGCATACACCTATCATATTATAAAGCAGCCATACCGAGTTATAACCCATGCGGAAACATACCCAGGAAATTGGAAGGCACAGAATGGTAATGCTCTCAACGACCAGTGAGTAATACTTGATTTTTCCTGTGGCTTGAATAATGGTCGTAATCGGATTACTCATAATCAGCAGAATCAGATACACCACAAACAGTCTTGAAAAGAGCACCATTTCATCCGACACAATCTTCAGCCACCACTCCAAAATGGGTCTCATCTCAAACAAAAGTGGAATAGATACGCCTGTTAGAAGATAGAAAACGGCTTTGTTGTGGGTGTAGAAAAGGTTGTTCAGATAGTTGTATTGCTGTTCTGCGTATGATTTTATCATGGCAGGACGGAATGAGATCACCACCGTGTTTCCCAAGGCATTGAGCGCATTATACAGTTGGTTTCCAATGCCGAATGCCGCATTGATCAGCGGACCGAAAAAGATATTGAGCAGGATGTGCGATCCTTGTATCATGGCAACGCCGGAAACATTTCCATACATGGTCCATCCTGAAAATGCCAGAAGCTTCGATGCAATCGTCCTGTTCTGAACCCTCTTGAATCGGCATTCAGAGTATCGTTTGTGTGCGATGATGGCATAGGATAATGTCGTGATGCACGAGATGATGAGCAATCCAGCACCATAGAAAACCAGCCTGCTGCCTGATGCGGTGGTAATCAGCAAGGCTACAATGAGTTTCAACAGGCAGTCAATAGCTGACACAATCGCATAGATGCTCATGTCTTCATGCGCAAAAATGGCTGCAGTATATGGAATTTGCACTAGCATCAATATAAAGGTGACCAATGAAAAATGAAACAGCCAGTTGGCTTCTGTCATCTTTTCAGCAGGGATATTCAGTTGTGTATTGACAAACCAAAGACCTATTGATTCAAATAGGATGATTGTAACAAGCGACAATAAAAAAATGATGATGCTACTCACGCTGAAGATATCTTGTAAATTGCTTTCCGTATTATCTCCTAATGCGTAGGAATAGAATCGCTGAACAGCCAAAGCCAATGTCTGACTGACAAAAGTACTAATGAGGATTATACCTGCAATCGTGTTGAAAATACCAAAGTCTAATTGTCCTAAATTATTAAGAACCACTCTTACTGTGTACAGAGTGACAATCATAATAAAGAGCATGCGTATAAAAAGCTGTAGCGTATTTGAGAAAATACGCTTTGATTTGCTTTCGTTTGATGATTGATTGGTGCATGCCTCTTTCAACATCGGCAATCAGTCTTTTAATAGTTCATTTTTCAATATGAAGAGTGTTGTGCCAATGAATGCAATAATCTGCATCGCCGCAACAAAAATCATTCTCTTCGGACCGGCAGGTTTCACAGGCACTTCGGCTCCTTTGATGATGGTGAAGGCGGGGGTGCGCTCCTGTACCTTTGCTTTGGCGGCTTGACACTGCGTCTGCAGCGTCGTATAGGTGTTATACTTGAGCTGCATGTCGTTTTCCAAGTCTTCCAGTTTCGAGCTGACGCTCTCCAGAATCACGTCGGTATTGGCATCTGCCATGTGTACATACTTGTCGCGCACTTCTTCGTATTCTTTCTTGGCCTTATCCATCAGCTTCTGGTAGTACTGAGCATCCACACGAGCCTTACGCGTACGGTAGTCGGTGATGAATGTCTGAAGCTTATGAGTTACCGTATCTGCGATTGTTTTACAGATCACAGGACTCTGGTCTTCTACGCTGATGGTGATGGCGTAGGTCTTCTTGTCGTAGCTAAGCTTGACGTTTCCTTGAATAGCTCCGACCACATCACTTTGTTTCTTAGTGAGGGTATAGGGGTTTATCTGAGTACTTTTCTTGCTGCTGCTCGCTTTTCCCTCTTCTTCCTCTTTTCCAAACAGATTTCGGAGTCCGTCAATGGCAGGCGTCCACCATGCGCTCTTCTGGTGGTTCTGCAGATAATCGAAGTAGGTGGTTTTGATGTCCTCTTTCTTGTCTTCAACGGGTACTTCCCAGAAACTTGCCACAAATCCGTAGTCCTTGATAAGTTCAGGATACAACATCGGGGTGATGGCATCGTTGGATTGCAGGTTCGACAAGTTCAGTCCGAAACTGGAAGCCAATGACCCTAACGAACCACTTGACTTCAGATTCTCTATTTCGGGTGCAATGATGATATTCGTCTTGTAATAACGGGGAATGCTGAGGATATAGACACACGACAGCACAAACACAATAGGCAGGACGATGAAGAAGTACTTCTTGTTCTTCCCAAGCGTTTTGAATATCTTCCCTAAATCAATAGGGGCTTTTTGCTTATTTTCGTTTTCCATTCTTTTCTTACTTCAATACATTAGCCAATGTAGCAATCATTGTGGCGATGCTGGTAACACCTGTACCTACTGCCAGCTTCTCGGCAATGCTCATCTTAGCCTGTGCTTTTGTCGGAACAAAGATCTCACAGCCTGGACGAGCTTTTGCATTGTGCCCTACCCTGGCTCCCTTGCCGTTCATATATAATATATAGGTGCGGCTCTTCTTGGCATCGCTGGCAAAACCTCCGGCCTGGTCGATATAGTAGTCGATGCTCTTACCCTTGACGAAGGCCACAGAGGTGGGGTGCATAACGGCACCGTTGATCTTCACAATTCCATTGTATTGCGGAATGGTGATGCGGTCGCCCTCACGCAGGATGATGTCATCATCACACCCTGGATTGGCCAAAGCCTTGTCGAGTTCGATGCCTATAGGATAGTAGTCGGGAACATAGAATTTTTCCAAAGCGATACCTTGGTTTTGTTGGGCTGCCTGAAGAACATTGGCATTCTGACTATTGGCTGCCAGTTCCATCAGGTTCTTCTGCTGTTGCTCACGCGCCATCTTAAAGACTTCCTCCATGCGTTTCTTTTCGTCATCATTGGCTTTGCGCTCCAAACGGGCACCTTTGATGTAAGCGATACTGTTGGGGCCACCTGCCATCTTGACGAGATCACTCAAACGAGTGTTGTGCTTCGAGAGCGTGTAGGTACCTCCAAACAACACCTCACCAGTAATCGAGACATTCTCCTGCCTGTTGAAACCAGGACTCTTGCGTACAAACACTTCATCGTATGGCTGGAGAACGAAGCCCGGCTGACCGTCAACAACGAATCCTTCCTTCAACGAGAAGTTAAAGACTTGAGCGGTGATACTGTCGGCGGTCAGCGCATCTGATTTCACAATGCGTCGCGACACATCGACCTTCACCGTCGAGGCTGTTTCCTTCAAACCTCCGGCCTGCAGTACGAAGTCTTCCAGCGTTTCGTTGTCGGCATATTTATAAGTACCAGGATAGCGCACCTCACCATAGATGGTCAGCGTCTTGTCTGTTTCCATCTCCTCGATACTGGGGATAAACAGCACATCCTCGTTTTGTAACGGCATATCGGCAATGGTGCCTTCCATGATGCCTTTCACGTCAACAGAGATCACCTCCAACGTGCGGCTGGGCTTCATGCGGTGCATGACGGCACGGTTGGTAAACGCAAACTCCGTCAAGCCGTCGGCAGCCTCAATCAGGGTACGAACGCTGTTGATGTCGTCGCCAACCTGATACATACCTGGACGGAACACAGCGCCCTTGATCTGCACCATATTCTCGAAGCGTGGGATGATGGAGTCAACACTTACGGAATCATCGTCGGCTACATGGAAGGAACTCATGTCAAACTCGTTGACATTATAAACAGAATACAATCGTCCGTTCTTTCTCACTACTCGTACCGACTGGGTGTAGGCATCACCTGCAAAGCCTCCGGCATAGCGAATCAAAGTGCCGATGCTCTCGCTCTTCTTCATCTCGTAGTACATCGGACGCTTCACCTTACCCGTGATATTCACCAGACAGTCGTAGGGACCAACGGCAATGACATCGTTGTCGGTCAGTTTGATGTTGCCCGTCAGCTTGCCATTAAGGATATAGTCATAGACATCGACCGTTGTCACCAGATGGTTGTCGCGATATACCTTCACATTACGCAGCGTACCCAAATCGTTCGGACCGCCTGCCATATACAAAGCGTGGAACACGGATGCAAAAGCCGACAGCGTGTAGGTGCCAGGCTTCTTTACCTCACCCATCACGTTGACGGTGATGGTGCGGGTCTGTCCTAACGACAGTTGTATCTTGGAACTGCTGTAGCGGGCACCCAGATTGCTCTTGATGCGAACATTAGCCTGACCGATGGTCAGACCGCTGACGTGAATAGGTCCAAAGCCCTCGATGGTGATATAGCCGTCAGGCGATACCGTTGCCGATACCGTCTTCTGTGAAGCACCATAGATGTCGATATATACGGCATCGCCAGGACCTAACACATAGTTCCGAGGCGTCGCGATGTTCATATTGGGTTCAAACGTGAGGTTCTTCTTGTTGAAGATGTCTCGGCCGAACACTTTCTTCTTGTCTTTTTCCAATTCCTGCAACAACTGCTTGTACATCGTGGCCGTATCAGCAGGCATCCATTCATCCATCTCCCGATGCATATCCATATACTCGGCATCGTTCTCGTCGTAGGTGCCTGCATAGTCATCACGATTGCGGGCAACACGGTAGTTGGAGTAGCTGGAAACCTTTTCCGCCTCGTCGTCAACATTGTTCTTGCGCGAACGATCATCCGACGATGTCACTACAGCATCCTCCTTTGTTCCCAAACCCGTTCCTTTCTGCATACGTTCATACGTATTCTTCACACGACGAATCTGCGTGATGTCAACACCACTCTGCATGAGTTTCGTCACTATTTGTGCCTGAGAAGTACCTTTCTTGTGCTCTTTGATAATAAACTCCATCACCTGATTGTCAGTCATCCGCGACTGTGCGTTGACACCCAGGGAGCATACGGCAATCAGCAGGAAAAGGATGTATCTTTTCATTCTTTTATTGTTTGTTTACGTCGTTTCTTCTTTTCGAAGTTAAAAAGGAAGTTTAATAGGGAGTTATATGTCTTCGACATAGGAAGTTATAGACCTACGGTCCAGGACGTCAGTTTCTCCAAATGCGGATTCTATCGTCCACGAGCGTAGCGAGTTAACTTCTATGAGCGAAAGCGAATTAACTTCCATTTTTGCTTCCATTTATAGTTCCGATTATTATTATAATAACTCAGAAAACTGATTTTTATTGCATTGAGTGCGCGAAGGTACAGCAAAATGAGTGAAAAAACAAATAAAAATAGAAAAATTACACATTATGCATTGTGCATTACGCATTATTTACGTATCTTTGCGACGATAAAAAAATTGCTTTTTATTTTGTAT
>Ga0310691_10003497_pt1 | contig 18778 bp, 21 predicted proteins | sample 176DNAGHGlowgp2_FD_203887 | JGI IMG/M metagenome (GOLD analysis project Ga0310691, IMG submission 203887) | Sheep rumen microbial communities from Palmerston North, Manawatu-Wanganui, New Zealand - 1766 DNA GHGlow gp2 (v2) (version 2) | ecosystem: Host-associated > Mammals > Digestive system >...
CTGCGATCATGTCGCGCTTCGTGGCTGGAACGATCTGCCCTGTGCGCTTTATGACAGCAGAGCTCGTCGTGTTCTGATCGGCAACAGAGCTAAGACTGAGGCCGCGCTTGCCTGCAACGGAAAAACCGATTTTTCCAATATCCTTCTTCCGGACTATTTTCGGGAATATGCAGAGGAGCTTGTTTCCCGCGGACTTGCCCGTCCCTGTCGGGAAGGGGAGGCCTTCAGCACTTTTCAGCAGTTTCAGAAGTATCCGGCTCCGTTTCTGAAAAATGTTCTCTGGGAGATTACCGGGCACTGCAATTTCAGGTGCAGACACTGCTACATGTCGGCTCCGGGCAATCATCTGCCACATCTGTCTTCAGCATCCGTTTTTCATATTATTGATGAGCTGGCATCCTGCGGCGTTTTCGATGTGGCTCTTACCGGTGGTGAGCCTCTGGTTCGCAGCGATTTTCCGAAGATCGTGGAGGCACTGTCGGAAAAAGGCATCAATATCGATCATATCATGTCTAACGGTGCTTTAATTGATGAAAAGCTGCTTGATCTTTTGGAACGGTGCGGTCAACATCCGGTTCTATATTTAAGCTATGACGGAACTGATGGCTGGCATGATTGGATGAGAGGCGTTTCGGGCGCCGGAGATATGGCGGAAAGGGCCATTAAGCTTTGGCGCAGCCGCGGACTGGAGGTGTGGGTGCATGCCTCCGTTCATAAAGGCAATATCGGGACAATCCGGGATATCGTCAATCATATGGCAAAGCTGGATGTGACTAAGCTCCGTTTTGGTCCGGTCAAAAATGAAGGCGAATGGCTTTTGCACAGCGACGGCAATGAACTATCCTATTCCGCATTCTTTGAGGCAGTTTTGTCTTATCTTCCTTTCTACTTTGAGGATGGTATGCCGATTCATCTCATCCTTGCCGATATTGTCGAGCTTGATCCCGACGCACCGGATATTTACATACTTTCGATGCTGTGGGATCATATGAAAAGCTTTGACGGTATGTTTTTAGGCTGCCGTAGCGGCATGATCGAGATTACCTGTTCGGGCAAGGTGCGCCTCTGCGGTGAACTCGGAGATGATTATCTGGAAATGCCGCCGCTCGCATGCGATGATCCTGACATCAGAACCGCCTCTCTTTCCGAAATACTCGGAGGACCGGTTTATCGACGCACCATGGCGCTTACCTGCCGTAGTTATTTAGATAAGCATTCCCCCTGTTCAAGCTGTGAGAGGTTTAGCTACTGCCATGGCGGATGCCGCGGCCTTGCGCTGAAGGAAGGATCTTTGTTCGGCAGATCGTCACTGAACTGTCAGATATTCCTTGAAGAAAGGTGGCCCGAAAGGACTTTTGAGGTTATGTCGCGCATCCGACCGGACATGAAACCGGTTCCTTTCCCGGATTTCCTGAAGGATGAATACAACCGGAAGCCTTGAAATATAAAATTCCCGCATGTTTTTCACAGGAACATGTGGGAATTTTTTCGTTGAGAATTCCTCAGGTATTGAGCCGTTTTGTTTGAATTGTTACTGTATTTTTGTTATATTTTTGATAAGTGGAAATAAATAAGGAGAGGGAATGTTCATGTCGGATAAAAGATTTGCGAAAATGACTCAATCAGAACTGGAATACATTGGACCTGTCCCCGTGTTATGAGGAAGTATATGGAGATTATAGTAAGGTAGAGAGAAGAAATCTGTTATGTTCAATCATCATGATATTACAAGAAATGCATGTATGCTGCGAGGCCCTTTGGCACATCTCGGATATGACTGGTGGTGGCATTCTTTTACCGCCCAGGATGAGGAGACAGGAGAGGACAAGGCATTTTTCATCGAGTATTTTATCTGCAATCCCGCGTTGGGAGAAGAGAAACCTGTGCTTGGTCAGTTACCGGAGAATAAGGCTGTCGGCAAGCGGCCGTCCTACCTGATGGTGAAGGCCGGTACCTGGGGCGAGGATCACTGTCAGCTCCATCGTTTTTTCGGATGGAAGAAGGTTAATCTTCATCCGGACGGACCATATCGTATCAAGGCAGAAGACTGCCAGGCCTCGGAGAAGTATTTGACAGGAAGTATCAGGATCACCGATGAGGAAGTGAACGCGCATCCGGAGTGGATGTGTGATGCTGGGGAGATGACATGGGATCTGCTTGTTAAAAAGCAGATCGCATTCAATGTGGGGTATGGTGCGAGTAAAGCCATGCGCGATATAGAGGCCTTTGCCATGTACTGGCATGCTGAGGGAATGAAGAGCGCCTATAAAGGAACGATTACATATAACGGGCGGAAATATATCGTCTCACCGGATAAATGCTATGGGTATGCAGATAAGAACTGGGGGCGTGACTTTACCAGCCCGTGGGTCTGGCTGTCGTCCAATTGTCTCTTTAGTAAAAAGACCGGTAAGCAGCTGCAAAGCAGTGTCTTTGATATCGGCGGCGGGCGTCCGAAGGTTTATTTTGTTCCTCTGGACCATCGGCTCCTTGGTGTATTTTACTACGAGGGCAAAGAATATGATTTCAACTTCTCAAAGCTGCATCTGAAGGTAAAAACGGAGTTCTCTTTCGAGGAGCAGGAGGCGCTTGTGGTCTGGCATGTACGACAGGAAAGTGTCCACGCTGTTATGGAGACAGAGGTTTTCTGCCGGAAGAAGGATATGCTGCTGGTCAATTATGAAGCCCCGGACGGTACGAAAAAGCATAACAGACTCTGGAACGGCGGAAATGGCTGGGGAACCGTTCGACTCTTTGACAAGAAGGATGGAGAGTTGACTTTGGTGGACGAGATCGAAGCTACTCATATCGGATGTGAATATGGTGAATACGGACAGTGATCAAAACAGGAAGAATCGAAGATGACTTATCAGAATACAACTTTATTGGGTATGCTGGAACAGCATGTTTTAACTTCTCCTGACCGTCGGGCGGTTATTTATGAGCCGGACGTATTTCTTACGTTCAAAGAATTGTGGACGCTTTCGGGAAGAGTGTATGCATGGCTAAGGCAGAGGAATATAGGCTCAGAGGATGTAGTGATGTACTGTCTTCCGAGGGGCGTTGAATTGTATGCCTGTATAGTCGGTACACTTCGGATTGGGGCTGCTTTTGTGCTTGCTGAGGCAGATAACCGGCAGAAGCGTACAGAGTTCATTTGTAAAGACTGTAGCTGCAGACTTTTTGTAGATGTGGATCGCTGGGAGGAAATAACCGATACCGATCCGATTGAAGGCTACGAGCCCATTGATCTTCATAGCCTCTGCTACATTGCGTATACCTCCGGAACGACGGACACTCCGAAAGGGGTGCTTCATGAATACGGTTCGCTGGAGAATGCATGGAAGTCAGTTCGAATGGATGGTACGCCGCTGGTCTCCGAAGAGGATACCTTCCTTGTCATGAGTCCGATGAATTTTGTTTCCCTGCCCATCATTTTCGCATTTTCATCTGCATATGGAAATGCCGTTGCCATCATGCCATACAGCTATGCGGAAAGTGAAGAGGGTTTTTCAGACTATATTGAAAAAACAAATGTGAACAGTGGATATCTGACGCCTTCGTTTCTTCGTAGGAATTTTCCGTTTCACCATTCCTGGAGGATGTGTATCCTCTCAAGTGAACCCGGGGACGGATTGTTCTTTTCGGATATGAAATGTTATAACTGCTACGCTTCGACTGAGTCGGGATGTCTTCTCAGCGTCTATGAACTGCAGAGGCCGATGACGCCGGCGCCGGTCGGAAGATCACAATCGGATATCGAACTGTTCATACTTGATGAGAATGAAATGGAAGTTCCCGCCGGAGCAGTGGGAGAAATCTGCTATCGCAATCCCTATGTGCGTGGTTACCTTAATTTTCCGGAAGGCACAAGAAAGCTGATGAGGGGACGTGTATTTCATTCGGGTGATTCAGGGTTTATGAATGAAGAAGGAGATCTTATCGTCAAGGGTCGCATGGATGAAATGTTCAAGATCGGTGGCTATCGTATTGTTCCGGAGGATATTGAAAATGTAGTCAGAAGAGTATGCTCTTTGCAGCATTTTGTTGTGAGAGGATATGTATATAAAGATATCTCTTCTATCATCGTATTCTATACGGATGAGATTGAGATTGACCCTTTGGAAATGAGGAGACGGCTGGTGGAACTCCTGCCGGAATATATGATTCCTACGAATTACATACGCCTTCGGGATTTTCCTCTTTTGGAAACGGGCAAACTTGATAAACTCAGCCTGATGCCTCCGGAGGGAAGCTGGGACAACTTCCGAAAGCTTTCATCAGCAACATTTCCTGTAATAGGCAAGGGAAGAACATCGGTTGTATATGATTTTGGGGACAGCAAGGCCCTTAAAGTGGTAAAGTCTTCAATCCCCTTCGCGATGATCAGACAGGAGCTTATGCTGACCCAGGCTGCTCATACGGCAGGGCTCCCGGTTCCTGATGCATATGAGATCGTAAGGACAGGAGCGGGCTACGGTTTGATAATGGATAGGGTGGAGGGCGAAGTCCTTGAGGAAAAGGTGCGGTCTGAGCCGGACAGGCGTGGCGAATATATATGCCGGTTTGCAAATGAGGTGAAAGCATTGCACCGGATCCATGTCGGAAACATTACCTTCATGCCGGATGTAAGAAAGGTGTCCGTTTCACTGGCAGAACAGCTTGATCAGCCGTTCTGTTCAAAAGAGGAAGCAAATATGATAAGGGATGTATTCGAAAATATTCCTAATTCAGAATGCTTTATCCACGGGGACTGCCATACGGGAAATGCGATTCTCTGCGGAGAGAGGATCTGCTTTATTGATATGCTGCTGTGCGGAAAGGGACATCCCGTTTTTGATCTGCTCTGTATGTATTCCCATTATGTTTTTCTTCCGTCCTTTCTTTCGGATGATGAGTGTATAGACCGGATGGGTGTGACGAGGGCGGCTGCAGAAGGCATTTTTGATGAATTCTTGGATGCATATTATCCATCCATGTCATCAGGAGAACGCGCGGAGCTTCTGCTTTATATCAGGGGAATACATGCTGCCAGAATATGTCTTGCCGATGTGACTATGCCCGGAGTCTTTTCAGCGGACATTCTTTCTAAAGCAAAGCAGAGGGCGATTGATTTTTCGAAAGAATACTGTCATCATGGAAGAATGAAAGATTTTTTAGCCGGAGTGTGACTGTATGAACAGCATTAAGATCAGATACAGGGACAGATTTTATCGATATTACCTCTTGTACACAGCTCTGGAGACAGACCTTTTGTTTTGGGTTGTCTGCGACGTAATGTTTATGGTTCAGGTAAAGGGGCTGACATTGGATGAGGTTTCGCTGATAACATTTCTGTCACTTGGTTTTTCGATCATCATACAGTATCCGTTGTTAAAACTCATAAATCATATAGGTAACAAAGCGGCTGTACGAATCGGGAGCATAATGCTCTTTCTTTCCGCCTTATGCATGATCCTTGCTCCCGGGTTCGCTGTGATCCTGATTGGTGGGTTCGTGAAATGTGTCGCTCACACTTTGAATTCTATGGGGGTGGCAGTATTAAAAAATCGGCTCGTGAAGGATAAGAGGGTAGAGCAGTATGTTGCCTATCAGTCCGATGCCAATAGCGCCACGTCTTTGATCATGATGCTTACTTCACTGATCTGTGGGGCGTTGTTTGAGGTGTATGCGTACCTTCCGATGATAGCAGGTGCTGGCTTCAGCCTTTTTGGTGTGATAGTATCCATCTGCATGACTAAAAATGAAGATGATGCAGGAGCGATCAGGGTTGCTGAAAATATCCGGACACTGGTCGGGAAACAGAAAAAAGTCCGAAAAATGACGGGAGTCCTCATGCTTTTGTCCTTTGCGGTTTTTACTGCACTGACAGGTGCAGGGTTATCCTATGCCAGAATGAACTTTCAATCTGTCCTTGTTACTGAAGAGCCGGAGTTTGTACTGACACTGCTCAGCATAGTATGTACGCTGGTTTATTTCTTCAGAATTCTGTCCAACATAATTATGAGGGACAAGCTTGCAAAGTACAGAGACCGTTCTGCGATCGTTGTGGCAGTTCTGTTGATAGCAGGACTGATCATGCAGACTGTCCCCTGGAACATGAGCATGGGTTATACAGAACTGCTTCTCTGCACAGGCTATCTGCTGATCGCTTTTGTTCGTGATCCATATATCACTTTTGTGCAGAGCATATCTCTTGAAAGTAATGACCGGGGAAGGCAGCAGAGTATGCTTATAGCCCTTAACGGAGCCAAGAAGGCAGGAGCATTGGTACTGTCCGCGGCCGGTACATTTTTGCTAACGCACTATGCGATATCCACGGTCATGATCATGATGGTGGGTGCGGCGGGCATAAATCTTATTCTTTGCATATGCTACGTGAAAAGACCTCAGTAAAAAAGCTGAGGCCCCTTATGTGCCAAAACCGCAGAGTGTGGCTGCAGGCTTTTGTGCCGGGATGGGTAATCTGGAAGCTACCTGTGGTGCGTTGATCGGAGCGGTGATGGTTGCCGGCCTAAAGACAGAGGGGCTTCACCTTCTTTCTGCCGGAACTTAAGAAGACCGGTTGTAAGATCTGGGGATTTATCCTGCCTGAGGTTTCAGAGATAGAGGGGGAGATCGATCTGTGGACAAAAGAGATTGAGAAGAATTTCCGCGTGATCCGAGCAACCTCGTATGAAGAAATTCTTGAAAGGATAATTCGGATGTCAAAGTAGAACTTGTTCGGTTTGTTGCTGTAAATGATGGAGAAAATAGTGAATAATATGAGAAAAAATATAATACTGATCGGAATGCCTGCATCAGGGAAAAGTACCGTTGGTGTGATTCTTGCTAAGGTATTGGGAAAGGATTTCATAGACACAGATATTGTCATTCAGCAGAGAGAAGGTTCCAGACTGAATGAGATCATTGCACATTACGGTATTGATGAGTTCCTAAAGAAGGAAGAGCAGGCACTTCTAAGTATAGACGTCGAGAATACGGTTATAGCTACAGGTGGGAGTGCAGTTTATAGTGATGCCGCGATGAAACATCTTGCTGCAGGATCCACAGTAGTCTATCTGAGAATTCTTCTTGATGAGCTTAAAAATAGACTGAATGATGTAAAAGAGCGAGGTGTGGTTCTTCGTCCGGATGAAAGTATAGAAGATATGTACGAGAAACGATCAAAGCTTTACGAAAAGTATGCTGATATAACAGTTATCGAAGATGGGAATTCTATCGAGAGTACTGTACGGGCTGCGATGGAAGAAATAAAATAGTTTGTAATAAACGACAATATGTAAGATATTTGGGGAAAGTAACTTGGTCGGGAGGAATGATTATGGTTAAAGTATATTGTTACTCTAAGTGTACAACATGCAAGAAGGCTTTGAAGTGGCTGACTGACAATGGAATAGAACATACAGTGATCGATATCAAGGAAGACCATCCGGATGAGAAAACATTACGCAAATATCACAAGATGAGTGGATTCCCACTCCGGAAGTTCTTCAATACCAGCGGACAACTTTACCGAGAAATGGAGCTTTCTAAAAAACTTCCGGAAATGAGCGAGGATGAAATGCTGAGGCTCCTGGCATCCGATGGGATGTTAGTGAAGAGACCGCTTTTGGTTACCGGTGATAAAGTACTTATAGGATTTAAGGAAGAGGACTGGAGGAAAGTGTTATGAGTAAAGTTTTGGTGGCATACTTCTCAGCAACAGGCACAACGGGCATGGCTGCAACGGCCCTGGCAGATGCTGCCGGTGCGGATATTTATGAGATCACACCGGAGGTTCCTTATACAAATGACGACCTGAACTGGCGTGATGAGCAGTCACGCAGTTCCCTGGAGATGAATGATCCGGCGGGCAGACCGGCTATCGGAAAAAGTTTCTGACATGGATCAGTATGATACGATCTTCCTTTGTTTTCCAATCTGGTGGTATGTGGCTCCCACGATTGTGAATACATTTCTGGAGAGTTATGACATGCATGGAAAGAATATCGTGCTCTTTGCAACGTCCGGTGGATCTGGATTCGGAAAGACTTTAGAACGGCTGGAAGACAGTGCGCCCGGTGTATCGGAGATCATGGAAGGTGTGATGCTGAACGGGGAGAAGAGTAAGGAAGAACTAAAGGACATAGTAGAAAAAAATAAATAAGCGAAATGGCGTAAAATAGAGAATTACACCGCTTAATGTGGTCGAAATCCCTTTGTTTATAAGGAATTTGAGCATTGCGCGGCGTCGGTCGGAATTGTTATTACGTGTACCAGCAAACTCCTTACAACTGGACGGAAGAGGGGGTCTGAAACCCTTGAAATACCAGTGTTTATGCGGGTTCGCGGGTACTGGAGAGTGGCGGAAATCGAAGGGCGGATTTTCACGTTAATTCACATATTTTCACTTTTTACACCAAAAAATGGTGTAAAAATATGCGACAGGATTAAAATGATAAAAAAGGGAACTAACACATATTTTGTAAAGGAACTGGAAAAACTATTATGAGGAGAGAGACAAGTTATGAATGATTTAGTAAAGACAAGTTTAAAGCCGTTCAGGGAGATGAAGGTTTTAATACTATTCGTAGTGATGATGATATGCTTTGAGGGATGCAAAAAAGGAGAAGAAAAACTTACGATCGATCCGATTGCGGCAGATGATATCTATGAGACGGAGGACTCTGTGATCATATCCGTGGATTTTTTACATGTGACGGAAGAGGTGACACAGAAGGATATCGATCACACCATGGAATATGTAGAAAAGACGAAAAAGGGAGAGATGAAAAAAAGAGCACCCCTGTCAGTGATCGAACGGGGCGACGGGACTTACGGAATCATAGACGGGAATAAAACATATTCGGCGTTGAAGCAGCTGGGAGCGACAAATATGCCTGTAGTCGTGGTAGACACCCCTTATCAAAAGGAGGTCGAAGATTATGACGATCTCATCTTGGTTAATACTGAAGCAGAATCCGAATTCCGACAATTGGTGACTGCTCTTGGAAGTGAATTAGCAGCAGAGGTAAAAGAGACTTCGTATCTGCAGGATACGGATGAGATACATATGAAGGCAAAAGAAACCTATGGCGGAGACTACAGTAAGATTGTGGATGTGTTATCCGCGGACATGATCGTGCCGAAAGGGGAATTGCAGGCGGCAAAGGGAAAATTGCTGGAAAAGTATTATGTAATATGCATTTCCGGCGATCAGACGGATGGAGAATTTAAGGCTTGTGTAATGCTTTCCAATAATGCTGTGGCTGAAATACGACTGATCGAAAAAACGAAATGAGGATAAGCTAATGATCGAAATGAAGACAGAGAAGCCGTATGTTCTTAAACACATATTTAAGAAAGCTTTTATAGCCATGATCGTAGCCGATCTTGCAGAGTCTATCGCAGTGATCATTGATGGAATGCTGGTTGGTCGTTTCCTGGGAGAGAATTCCATTGCGGCTTTTGGAATTGCAAAACCTTTTTATTCTATTACAGGTGTTCTGAGTGCTGTGTTATCCGCCGGCGCACTGACGGTGGTGTCACACTGGATGGGAAGGGGAGATAAGGATAAGGCCGGGCAGTTGTTTTCAATCGCCTGCATTTGGGGGATAATCTTATCTGTTACGCTTGCCGTGGCAGGCTTTTTACTGGTTGATCCGGTATCTCGTCTGTTCGGGGCAAGTGATGTACTTCTTCCGGAGACAAGAAGATATCTGATGGGGCTTTTCCCCGGAATTCCAGCGATCGTCATGGGAAATGTTCTTACCGTATTCCTGCAGTTGGAGGGGAAGTATGTTAATGCCAATCTGGCAGTATTCTTCACCGTGGTAGTGAATCTGATCGGCGATTTAGTGACCATTTTCCTGGTGCATGGGGATTTGCTGGGGATTGGGTTGGCTACATCTCTCAGCTATTATGCTGCGCTGGCTGTTTTGCTGTTCTGTCTGCTGCATAAAAAAACGATGTTCAGACTATCATTTTCCGGGATAAACTGGAGTCAGTCAAAGGAGTTGTTTCAAAAGGGGCTTCCCAAGGCGACTCGCCGGGTTTGTAATATCATTCGATCGATCCTGATCAACCATTTGATCATGGGGATCGGTGGGCGACTTGCCATGTCGGCCTTTTCGATTCAGGGGAATGTAGCTGATACTTTTGAACTTCCGGGTACCTGTCTTGGGGATGTGGTGGTTCTACTTTGCGGGATATTCTATGGAGAAGAGAATGAGGAGGAAATAAAGCAAACACTGACCATTTCTTTTCGTCATATCCTGATCTCGGTGAACCTTCTTGCGGCCTTTTGTTTCTTTGGGGCTCCGCTTATTGCTACATTTTATTTCGGTGACAGGACTGAAGTGGTTGAGGCCGCGACACTGTGCCTTCGGTTTTATGCTTTCCGGCTGCCGTTTCTTGCATTTAACGAAGTTTATATGAATTATTTTCAGGCAATCGGGGATAGTAAACGGTCACATATTCTTTCTATTTTACAGCGCATGGCCTATATTGTGGTCAGTGCTTTTGTGCTCGGGAGCCTGTTTGGGATCGTTGGCGTCTGGCTCGCATTTCCGGTGGGGGAATTGCTGGTGAGCTTAACGATAGTTGTTATGGCGGCGGTGCATGAAAAGCACATTCCGCGAAAGGTATCCGATCTTCTGTTTCTTCCTTCTGATTTTGGATCGAATTTGAAGTTTTCCATTAGAAGGCAGCTAAAGACAGAGGAGGATGTTATAAAAGCCTCGAAGGACATGAGAAAGGCTTGCGGTGAGTATGGGGTTGAAGAGAGAAAGAGTTATTATCTTTCTCTCTGCGTGGAAGAACTGGGGATGAATGTTGTCCGGCATGGTTTCGATAAAAAATGGCAGAGTGCAGAAGTAAGAGTAATGCTTGTAAAAGATGAGCTTACTCTTCATTTCCGGGATAATGCGCGTAAATTTGATCTGACTACCTGGTACAATATGTTCCATTCGGATGACCCGGCGGCACATATCGGTATAAAAATCCTGATGAAAATTTCAAAAGAAGTAACCTACATGAACTCGCTGGATGCAAACAATGTTTTAGTAAGATTATGATGCTTGTGTTATGATGAAAAGAAAACGTGCGAATATCTTTTTGATAGAGGTGGATGCATGAAAAAAATAGGACTGGTTGGAGGAACAGGCCCTGAATCAACCGTAATGTATTATAAAAAACTGAACTCGGAAATTGATAAACTTACAGAAGGCAAGGCAATGCCGGACATTGCTATAGAAAGCGTTAATTTTCGGAGAGCATGGGATTATGTATCCGGTATGAAATATGATTTACTGACAGACTATCTTGCTGAGAAAGTTAATTCTCTGGTTTCCGGAGGGGCGGAGGTTGTTTCATTAACTGCTGTTACTATGCATATGGTATATGATGAGCTGTCAAATAGAATCAGTTATCCACTTATCAGCATTCCTAAAGCAGTCAGTGAAGAAGTAAGTCCTCATGAACCAACGGTTTTCAAGACCGCTCCCTCACCACCCGGACATACGGCGAATTATGAAAGATAACAGCCTTTCATCGTCTCGTCAAGGGTGTGCTGACGCCATTTCATGCCCTTGACAGGACATTAAAACGGTTGCTGTTGATCAGCCGAGAGGCAATGTGATGATATGCCGTTCAGCACGGAATCATATACCAGTTGAGAAAATCATTGTTCCTTTTTTCGGAATACGCACATTCCAATGATATTATTTGGGCATGATGCCTATGAAAAAAAGCAGATTATTACTGAATGGAGTATTGATGTATGAGTTTTAGAAGAAAAAAAAAGCACATGAACTGAATGTCATGATTCCTAATATCACAGGTGATTTTTATGGAACAAAGGAAGTAGAAGTGTTTCGTGAGATAATGGATGATGCGAAAAGTGCACAGATGGTGAGAGTGCTCACGTATTCAGCTATCTATGAAAAGTATAGTTCGGAAGAATTCAGTTTTCTTAAGAACTTAGGAAATGATAATGACAAGGACTTAAAGATAATTGTTGGTTTACCTTCCGATTTAATCGACTATATTCAAAAGAATGCCCTGTTTACAAGGGACATCTGATTGTTTTCCTTCTTTGAATGATTCGTTTTCCCTTACTTTTTCCCTTATGGGATATTTACAAGGGAAACCTCATCCTGACAGCTTATCCAACAACCGTCCGGCATTTCGCTTGGACTCTCTTGTTGCGTGAGCGTACACATTCATTGTCGTACTGACATCTGAATGTCCGAGAAGTTCCTGCACATCCTTTGGTTTTGCACCATTGAGTAAAAGATTCGTTGTGTATGTATGACGCAATAGATGAAAATGGAACCCTTCCAGCTCCGGCACCTTCCTTGACACAATCCTGCAAATTGTATCAATTGTAGCAGGACGAAGGAGACAGCCACATTCCTTCCTACATACAAAGTCGATTTCCCTGTACCCTTCAGGAATGGACTCCGTTGCGTCAAAATTTTCAATTCGATGAAAACGGGTATCTGCCGTTGAAGAAGGGCTGGTGGAAGGATCCCGCAACCGAAGCCTGGTATTATATCAAACCCTCTCTTTCCTGTGAAACCGGTTGGAGACAGCTGGGAAAGAACTGGTATTTCTTCGATCGCTGTACCGGCCGTATGGCGGATTGGGGGACTTATGACACCAGAGGCGCATTTTCCCAAAAGCCAGTTTACTATCTCTTCACCTCCAGCGGAGGGATGAAGAAGAGGGCAGGCTGGATGAAGGGAAGCACCGGAGAATGGTACTACGGAAATAGTGACGGAACCGCGGTTCTCGGATGGGTCCGGAGCGGCGGGAAGGATTATTATATGGATCCCGGACAGGACGGCCGGCGGATCGATACCACGGGTGCAGCCGGATCCAAAACATGCAAATGGCAGAGAGGAAAGCGGAATACATGGTGGTACGGAAATGATGACATGTATGTCACCGGTACGGTATTCATCGACAGCTGGGGATATGAGTTCGATTCCGAAGGCTATTGTGTCAGAGGATGGCGACTGTCCGACGGCTATGAGGAGGTCTATATCCATAAGGAAGCGGAAGAGGGCGTCCTGTACTGGGACAAACCAATAGAGGTTTCCGAGGCGGATCTGTATCTCCTGGCGGCAACGGTATATACCGAAGCCGGCGGGGAGGATTACATGGGACAGGTGGCAGTGGCAAATGTGATCCTGAACCGCCTTCGTTCCGGGAAGTTCGGAAAGACCCTGTCGTCAGTGCACTGAGGTTTTTATATTTGTCCGGCTTTCGCTCCAGCTTGCCGATGGAGGAATCCGCCGTTTTGATCCGGTGCGTGATATGCATGGGACGAAGGTCCTTATTCTTCAGGTTCTCCTCCAGGAGCTCTACTGTAATGGCTTCCAGCTTTTTGTATTTTTCTGAGAGGCGGTTGTACTCCTCCATCCGAAGTTCGGCTAATTCATTCATCATGGTACCTCGCATATTCTAAAGATTCGAAGTGGCGTGCATGCTGCCATGCCGGAAAGATCCTTCGCGCTGCCGCTTGGTCGATACTCGGCGCACGAGCTGCGTGCCACCGGCACGCGTGCGCCCGCTGCGCTCAGGATGACATGCCTGGCTGACACGACCGTGTCTATTATAAAGAATATGGTATAAAAATGCCACCCCGCCCATTCTTTTTGTTTCAAAAAGAAGCCCGGCATGTTACAATGATAATTGGGGTAGAAAAAAACAGAAAGAGGGGTGGTAGTCTATGATCTACACGGTGACCTTCAATCCGTCTCTGGATTATATCGTAACTGTGGATGATTTTCGTCTCGGCTTGACCAACCGGACCACTTCGGAGCTTATGCTTCCCGGTGGAAAGGGGATCAATGTATCGATCGTTTTATCCAATCTCGGAATAGAAAATACCGCATTTTATTTTGCCGCAGGCTTTGTGGGAGATGAGATCACCCGCCGAGTCACTGAGAGTGGGATCCGCGCGGAGGCGATCCCTGTCGGGGACGGATGCTCCCGGATCAACCTGAAGCTGAAATCCATCGACGGCACGGAGATCAACGGCATCGGACCGGGGATCACGGACCGCCATGTGGAGGAGCTTCTCGGCAAGCTGGACGGGCTGAAGGAGGGAGACACCCTGGTTCTTGCGGGGAGTATACCATCCTCCATGCCAAGCACGATCTACAGTGATATCATGCAGCGGCTGCAGGGAAAGGGGATCCGTATCGTGGTGGATGCGACGAGGGAGCTTCTGTTAAATGTGCTGCAGTTCCATCCGTTCCTGGTGAAGCCCAATAATCATGAGCTGGGAGAGATCTTCGATGTGGAGCTCCGGACCCGGGTAAGTGTCGTGCCCTATGCGAAGAAGCTGCAGGAACAGGGCGCACAGAATGTCATCGTTTCCATGGCGGGAGAGGGCGCAGTCCTGGTGGCTGCGGACGGAACCGTCTCCATGCACGAGGCACCGAAGGGAACCCTTGTGAACGGCGTGGGAGCCGGTGATTCCATGGTGGCAGGCTTCCTGGCCGGATGGGCGGAGAAGGCGGATTATGAACATGCATTCCGGATGGGGCTGGCTGCCGGCAGCGCCAGTGCATTTTCGGAATACCTTGCTACAAAAGAAGAAGTACGGTCGGTCTATGACAGCATCCGTTGATCACGGATGAGGACCGGGCAGATCTGACCCCGAAATGAATGAGTCACCCGTTAATACAGGCAACTACGTGTTTACTAAAGGAGAAGGAGGGCAGTGTATGAGGATTACGGACCTGCTCGATCGAAAAAGCGTTGACCTGACGGCGAAGCCACAGGACAAGAAGCAGGCCATGGATATGGCGGTCGAGTTGATGGCAAAAGGTGGACGGCTGAAGGATAAGGAAGCGTATCGGAAGCTGGTATATGCCCGCGAGGAGGAAAGTACCACCGGCGTGGGCGGAGGTATTGCGATCCCGCACGGAAAGGGCGACTGTGTTGCCAAGGCAGGACTTGCGGCGATGGTGATCAAGGAAGGCGTGGATTATGAAGCGCTGGATGATGAACCCGTGGATCTGCTGTTCCTGATCGCGGCACCGGATACCAAGGACAATGTGCATCTGGATGTGCTTTCCAAGCTGTCCATGATGCTGATGGATGAAGAATTCAAAGAGAAACTGATGAATGCGGGCTCCGTGGATGACTTCCTGAAGATCATCGACGAAGCGGATGAAGAGAAGAAGAGCGTGGATGACAGTCTCGCGGATACAGCCCTGACGGGAGATGGTATCAAGATCGTAGCCGTTACCTCCTGCCCTACGGGTATCGCTCATACCTATATGGCGGCAGAGGGTCTGGAGAAGGCAGCGAAGAAGGCGGGAGTCCAGATCAAGATCGAGACCCGGGGCTCCTCGGGAGCGAAGAATCAGCTGACGGCTGAGGATATCAAGGCCGCGGATGCAGTCATCGTCACGGCAGATGCCAAGGTTCCCATGGAGCGGTTCAACGGAAAGCCGGTGATCCAGCGGAAGGTAGCCGACGGTATCAACAAGGCGGACGAACTGATCGACCTTGCGGTAAATGGGAAAGCGCCGATCTTCACGGCGGAGAGCAGCAGCGAGAGCAGTGCCTCCTCTTCGGCATCCGAGGGCAAGGGCGGTGCCCATAAGGTATATACCCAGCTGATGAGCGGTGTATCCCACATGCTTCCCTTCGTCATCGGCGGCGGTCTGCTGAAGGCCATCGCGTTCCTGATCGATACGCTGGCAGGCTATGGTGAGACCGGAGGAAGCAACTTCGGTTCCATGACACCGTCCTCTGCATTGCTGATGTATATCGGCGGGCTGGTCATGGATCTGATGATCCCGGTACTGGCCGGTTATATCGCATATGCCATCGCTGACCGTCCCGGTCTTGTGGTCGGTTTTGCGGGCGGTCTTCTGGCGGCTCACGGAAATGCGGTTCTTGCAGCCTATACGCAGTTTGCGGACAAGGATAATATCATAACGAAATTCGCCTTTACGGGCGAGGGCGTGAATACGGTCTCCGGTTTCCTGGGCGGTATCCTGGCCGGTTTCCTGGCGGGGTACATCGTGCTCTTCCTGATGAAGATATTTGCGCATCTGCCACAGGCATTGGATGGTATAAAACCCACGCTGATCTATCCGCTGCTGGGTGTGTTTATCATCGGCATCCTGATGTGCTTCATCTTCAACCCGCTGATCGGTGTTGTAAATGATGCGCTGTCCAGCGGACTTTCCAAGCTGGCGGATGCGGATATGCTTTGGCTGCTGGGTCTGATCCTGGGAGGCATGATGGCCATCGATATGGGCGGTCCCATCAACAAGGCGGCGTATGCAACGGGCGTCGGTCTTCTGGCGACGGCCAACGGGCTTGCAGCCTCCGATCCGAAGGCGCAGGCATGCTACATCGCCATGGCAGCCATCATGGTCGGCGGTATGGTTCCGCCGGTAGGCATCGCGCTTGCATGCTGGCTCTTCCCGAAGAAATTCACCAAGGCAGAACGCGGCTCTGCGGTATCCAATGTGGTCATGGGTGCATCCTTTATCACAGAGGGCGCGATCCCGTTTGCGGCTGCGGATCCGCTGCATGTCATTCCATGTACACTGGCCGGCTCAGCGGTGGCAGGCCTTTTATCCGCAATCTTTGAATGTACGCTGATGGCTCCTCACGGAGGCGTCTTCGTATTCGCTACGGTAGGTAAACCCTTCCTTTACATCCTGGCATGGCTCATCGGTTCCGCAGTGACCTGTGTGATGCTGGGGCTGCTGAAGAAGGATGCGATGGAAGTTTAGGTTTATAATTATAAAATTAGAGAGGACGATTCATATGGTTTCATTTGATTACACGATCAAGGATGTTCACGGGATTCACGCAAGACCGGCTACGGATCTTTTCAAGATGACGAAGCAGTACGGTTCCGTTGTAAAGGTTAAGAAGGGTGAGAAGGAAGTTCCCTTCAAGGGAGTTATGGGGATCATGGCTCTGGGAGCAAAGCAGGGCGATACGGTGACCTTCTCCTTCGACGGTCCGGATGAAGCGGAAGAGCTGGAGGCTGTAAAGGCTTTCATGGAAGCTAATCTGTAAGACAGGGTTGCAGCGCAGTGACTTATATGGGGAGCCACTGCGCTGTTTTACATGGAGAGGAGACTTTATATGGTCATATACGAAGGGAAAGCAGTATTTGAAGGGGTTGCAATCGGAAAGCTTTCGGTGTATAAAAAGAACGAAGAAACCGTTAAGCGGTAAAAGGTGACGGATGTGGAAGCTGAGGTTGCCCGTTATGCCGCGGCGCGGGAGACTGCGACAGAGCAGCTGCAGGCGCTCTATGAAAAGGCCGTGAAGGAAGTGGGTGAGGCCGGAGCGGAGATCTTCGAGGCCCATCAGATGATGGTGGAGGACGGAGATTTCATCGACTCGGCGGAGAATATCATCCGCACCAAGTCCGTGAATGCGGAATTCGCGGTAGCGGAGACAATTTGAGACAGGCCTGCGGAGTAACACAGGAAGAGTTCTGCGACGTGATCGGGATCAGCGATACCCATTACCGGAAGATCGAAGCCGGTACCAGGACCGGATCGCTGGAGCTGATCGTGGAGATGGCGGAGTACTTCCATGTGAGCCTGGATTATCTGCTGCTGGGAGAGACAGAATCCAACAGCAAGGCGAAGAGAGACATCCTGACTGTCATAGAGAGTCTGACGAGGATTGCGCGGGAACTCTAAACTGTATTTTAAGAGAAGAGGGCAGGGAGATCATAAAACAGATCTCTCTGCCCCAACATGTTTTGCGAGTAATAACGGGTTTGGATTTTTATCTATAAACGTGGTTTTTATACTGCCACCAGTGATGATCACATGAAGGCTCTGGTATTCCTATTATTGTAGATTGTATTTAAGCCATTCTGACATTTGGTCGTCAATCTGATAATAGGAAAGTGTCCCGTTACCATAGATCCAGCCAAATGTTGGATAAAGTTCGATATAAAACCGCAGTCCTTCTTTTGTTTCAATTCTTATGACTCTTAAATCGTCAGCAAATATCGTATGAGCTTCCGGCTGTTGTTCTTCAGGAATGCCGTCGAATACGATTGATTGAAAGTCATCATTTCCATAACAAGTCAATTGAGTGCTTATTTCATAGAAAGCCGCAACTTCATGGCTGTCTGTAATTACATTGCCGATTATTTTGTCTCTATTCCAATCTACTTCTGTGATGGAGATAATATCATCGGCGCTATGAATTCCATAAAATTCATACAACGTTTCCATTTCAACGTTGGCATTGCTGTCAAGCGAAATAATGTTGCAGAACAATGCTGCGAGATATTTGTTGCCGTCTCTGATGATATAAACACCTCTGCATGCTGCAGGAGCATATTGCATCAGTTCGATATCCGTTTCAACAGCAGATTCTTTGTAGCCTGCACCGCCGTCCGGCTGAAGGTAACCAAGATGTCCTCCTGTCATATTTTCCGTGATTACGGTTGGAAGCCCAAAACGTTCAAGTACCTCCGGGATATCTGTTGCCTCGTAATAAGCTCCATTGAATTCGAGATTTGAAATATCCTGAACAAGAGAATCCGGACCGTCATAAGTCTGTTGATCTGATCCGCCCTTATTCTGGAATATATTCGTCAACTGAGGAATAACTATACCTACAGCCAAACACATACATGCTGCGACTGCTATCCATCGGATTATTCGACCGTTTCTCTTCCTGCCAGCTGGTTGATCTGCTGTATTAATATACTGTGGATCAATGCCGCCAACGGCTTCTAAAAGTTCATAGTTTTTCATACTGCGTAACATTCTTTCTC
>Ga0310691_10003499_pt1 | contig 18773 bp, 23 predicted proteins | sample 176DNAGHGlowgp2_FD_203887 | JGI IMG/M metagenome (GOLD analysis project Ga0310691, IMG submission 203887) | Sheep rumen microbial communities from Palmerston North, Manawatu-Wanganui, New Zealand - 1766 DNA GHGlow gp2 (v2) (version 2) | ecosystem: Host-associated > Mammals > Digestive system >...
ATAACATAACGACCAAAAACGACGCTCTTTGAGAAACGACCGTCTTTTTTAAGGTCAATTCTGATATCAGAAGTGTATGTATTCTGAATATAGTATTTCTTTGACATTAGTAACTCCTATGCGGGGAAGCCGCCGTCCCCGCTGCGGCTTACAGTCGATTAGGTCGACGGTGTGTAGTTAGGGTTCTTTCCGATACCACGGATAATCTTAACTGCTCCATCAACAGGGCAGAGGATTGAGCCAACACGCTTAATCATTGTCCTTCCCTGTCCGTCGCGGCTGTTACCGTAGAAGTATGGAAGTACCATATTGTCGAAAGCAACAGGAGCCATTACAACGTCTGTGAGACCTGTGTCAGCCATATCTGAGTGGAACTCAGGGAATGTAACAAACATCAAGTCTGTGTCTTCGTCGTTGAATGGGTTGATAATGCCCTTGTTTTCATCAGTAGCAGAGAGCATTGGGTCTGAACAGAACTCGTAAATGCGCTGGAAGTTATCCATCTGCTTTACAGGAGTTGTGCTCATAAACTTGTTGCCCTGCTGGTCAAATGCCTCGTTGATGAACTTCAATGGGCTTGACTGGTTGTAAACCTTAGATGTCAAAGACCACTTAAGACACTTGTACATTGTTGGTGAACAACAGATACGAACCTTTGTAGGCAGGAAGTTGAGCTCTTCAAGCCAGCCACCGATAAGGTAGTTGAGCTGTTCAAGCATGTCAGCACCCTTTGTGTTGTTTGCAGCATCTTCGTAGATGTACTCGAATGGAGCACCATCCCACTGGATTTCAGCTGTCTGCTGAGCAAGACCTTCAAATCCTGAAGAGCCGTCTCCGAAGTAAATCAGAGCGTTGTGGAGCTGTTCGAGCATGAAACGAGTGTACTTCTCGTTTTCACCGATAGCAGCGTTTGTCAAAGGATTTCCTGCAAGTCCGCCGTACATTTGGTCTGTTGGAGCTGTTTCAAAGTCTGCAACCATGTTTACAAACTCAGAAATCATCTGATGTGTACGAGTCTTTGCAGCTTCGTTAATGTTGTGCTGACCTGTAGTCTTAGCAACATTAGCAATACGAGCCATACCTTCAAAGCTCTGTGTCCAAATTGATACAGCGTCAGCCCATACGTTTGGTACACCAATCTCTGTAACAAGATGTTTAGCGTAGCCCTGCAACATAGGCTGCTTGTAAATCTTGTTGAGATATGTGATGTTCCAGTATGGAACCTGCATGCTGTTGATGTCAGCATCTGTTACGCCCTTGATGTAAGGCTGTGCCTCAATCGCGTGTGTCTTAGGGTTACGATATCCGACAAGAGGAATTGAGTCGAATACTGCCTTTTTAGCTTCTTCGAATGTCTTTCCTTTCTTGTCCATAAGACCCTGAATAGCGTCACTGATGAACGCATTTGCAGCGTCTGTCTGCTTTACATTGAATGTGTCACCACCGAGGATAGCCTCAGGGTTAGCAATCATGTTCTTGGCAAATACTTTGTCAGGAAGCTCCATGTAAAGAGGTGTAGCGTTGCGAGCCATACCTGTGAGACGCCAGCGAGCATCAAGCCCCGGGCCTGAATCTTTGTTTGCACCAATATGGATGCGGCAGGAAGAGGCGTCAATCTTTCCCGGATGATTTGCTGTGAGGAAAGCTTCAGCTTTGCCTGCAAAATCGCTCATGCGGTGAGCTGCTGTAATAATACCCATTTCTGTATCCTCCTAATTAGGTTGATGGTGTGAGTGCTTCAGGAGCAGCCACAGCATAGTTGAAACCAATGTTGATGAGAACTGACTCATTTTCAGGTTCAATCTGTTCGATAGAACCTACGTAAGTACAGTTTGCAAGAGTTGGAATACCGTTTGTAAAGCTTGTTGGAACAGCGAGAACAGGGAAACCACCTGCGTTACGTGCGAAGAGGCACATATTGCGTGTGATGTCTTTGAAATCACGCTTTGTTGCTCCTGCAGCTTCTGCGAAACAGTCTTTATACCATACAAAGCCTCTCTTGATGAGAGTTCCCTTCATGTGTGGCATGATACCGTTTCCGTATCCGCTCTTGTCGTTCATAGGGAAGCCAGTCATAACTCCCTGTTCGTACTTCATAACGCCTGCAAAGCTTGCGCCATCTGACGGTTTTGAACCGTGGATTGTAGCGTACTGTTTGTTTGCGATGTCGTTATCATCATACCAAACAGCGTTTCCAAAAGGAACAAAAGGCAGGCCAAGAGTTTCGAGGTCTGAATCAAGCTCCATTTTAGAATATGAAGTTTCAATATGAGGAGCACTGTCGCCAAGCATCAAAATGCCGTTTGACTTGTCGGTTCCTCTCCATACCTTCTGTCCTGTAACAGAAAGTTTAGCACCCGGTGTAGTGTATGCCATTTGTATCCTCCTTAGCGGTTCCAAACATTAATTGCAAGGTCTGCTGCGTCGAAGCTTGAAGCTGAGTCAGTCTGCTGACCGTTTGCTTCAGGCTTTTCTTTTCCAATACCAAGAGCCTTAGCTACAGCAGCTTCGATTTTGTCATCGAGCTTCTGTGCATCCAAAGCTTTAGCTACAGCTTCAGCGACAACTTCGGCAGTATCTTTCTGAGAACCACAGCCATCTTTGTTGGCTCCTTTGTCCTCGTCACCCTTGCCTTTATTGTCTTTCTTTTCTTTGCCTTCACCGTCCTTGTCGTCTTCAGGGTCTTTGTTTCCCTTCAAGGCGTCTTCAACAGCGGCTTTAGCCTTTTCGTCGTCTGCGTCCTGACACTTCTTGTAAAGAGCATCAAGTGCATCACAAACCTTTTTCTTTGCTTCTTCGTCTGCTCCGTTGAGCTCTTCAGCTCCTACCAAAGCATCACGAACCATACCAGTAAGAACCTTGCGGTCTTCGCTATCACCAAGACGAACTACGTTTTCCATTACAGCTTTTACTTCTGCATTGGCTTCGTCTTCTGTGATACCTTTTACAGCAAGCTTAGCAGCACAGTCCATAACTGCCTTACTAAGGCAGAAAGTGGCAGCGTCCTTTGTCTTGCCGATACCGAACATTTTCAGAAAGTTCATACCAAATCCTCCTGTTCCGTTTTCCCGGAAGTTTATATCAATGGAACGGCTGACTGCCGCCATAGTATCCATTACTTTAGCCTGAGCTCCTGCACGACCACGATTAACAAGTGCCACGTGGTTTACGTTTGTGAAGTCAATGATTTCAAAGTCATAGTCGTTGGAATCTGCGATTGTCCATACAGCCTGAAGACCAATAGAAAGCTGACGCTTTCCGTTCTTATAGTCTTCAAAAGTCTTACGGTCATCGAAGATTAAATCGTTCTGAATATAGACATTTCCGTCATCAAGAGTTTCAGCCGTAGCTACTCCTCCAGCTCTTCCTACTTCGTACTCTTTTCGGTTATCAGGAGTAATATCAACAGCCGGATGGTCATTTGCAAGTGGGATATAATTGAAATCTTTAAGATGCTTGATTACAGCCTCAGGACGACGATATACCTTGAAGAACTCTTTGTTGCGTGCTTCAGGAGGAAGTTCATCCAAAAGCTTTTCAGGAACTTCCTTACGTGCGTAAATCTGTATACCTGAGCGTAACATTCTGCATTTCTTAACAGCGATAAAAGGCTTTGAGGCACAGTCATCGGCCTCTGTTTCGTAGTCTTCTATTCCGTCGTTTGTACGTACAATCATATAGTTATAATACTCCTTGAATTATGTATTGTCAATCATTTACACATTTTCATTCTTAATGCGTTCCATCTTACGATGATAACACTCCCTGTTGATTTTGTTCCTGTATAGTCGCCTGCACTCGTCAGAACATAAAGCTGCTCTGTGCATCTTAGCATGAATGTACTTATCCTGCATGCTTTTACCACACCAAGCACACCTTACAGTTATCGTTTTCTGTCTGCCAAAATACTTATGCTTACATGCTATAGAGCAACACTGTTGACCTCTGTGTGAGGCTATGAAGGATTTGCCGCAGCAGACACACACTTTAGTTCTGTACTTATCATAGCAAGCAGGAGAACAAAACCACCCGTAAGTAGAGTGTCCATAAAACTCCTTGCCACACTGCTTGCAAGTATGTTTGACCCAAGTGTTTTCTCTAGCCTTAGCTGCCCTGCGCTTGAGCTCTTCAAGTGGCACATCGTGAGCTTCTTTCAAGTGCATTTTATGATGCTCTTCTTTGAGTATAAGCTCCAAATTATTAAGCTCATTGTTGTATATGTTGTGGTCTTTATGATGCACGTCATACCCTTCCGGGATTGCACCATTTGCTGCCTCCCATACAGCCCTGTGCAGATAGACACATGCACCTACGCGTTTTAATTTCTTATCCCACACGCGTCGGCTCAGGTATCTCTGCCCACTGTTCTTATCATTAGGCCAAGCTGTGTAAAGATAACCTTCAAATCTTGCATGTATTTTTTCACCTTCTGTATAGTATTCCATATCGTACTCCTTTTGATATAGTCTACTATAGCTGTAAGGTGATGTCAACTATTTATTTTGAGCCTTCTGTATACGCTGGAAAGTCTTACCTGAAGCGCTTACATGCTCACTTTGGCGTTGCTGAAGGCGCGAATCATAGCTGTGTCCTTTACCGTCGTCATCCTTCTTTGGTTTCGGGGCTGGCTTCTTAGAGCCATCAGGGGAAGCAGGAGAAGAAGCTGCATTCTTTGTCTGCTCAATCTGAGCACGCAAAAGCTCCATTTCAAGCTCGTGCTTCTCGTCTGCCTGTTTATCAAGCTTAGCCTGACGGCCCTTGAGCTCTTCAATAACACCTGAGTCAATAGGGAAGTCAGTTTCACCAACAGCAGAAGCGATAGCCAAAGCATCTCCTGCAGGCATAAGACCTGATACCTCATTGAAGTATCCTTCAGTCATCTTCTTGAAGAACTCAGCCTTCTTAGCAGCGTCTGTAAGGGCAGGGTTATCAAACTCGATAGTGGTGTAAGGGAGTGCCTTCATCACATCACGGTCTACACCAAGTGCATCTATTACCATAAGGTATGTGATGTATCTGAGCTGACGTGCAACATCTTTATGAATGTACTTGATTGCTTCCCACTGCTTTTCCAAAGCACCTTCTGTAGTATCTCCTGAAGAGAAAGCTCCACGCTCAGAAGACAGAATAAGTTCCTCAGGAATATTAGCCCTTGCACAGAAGTCCTGACGGATAAGGCGCATAAGCTCAGGAACTTCCTTGAAGTCTCGCTGGATTGCCTGAAGGTTACCGATTACATCAAGATTGATTGGGTCATCAACAGTTGAAGAGTGTCTTACGCGGATTGTGTCCTGATTTGCAACCTCATCGAGGATAAGCTCTCCTTCAGTTGCGAGTACTCCGTCTACATTGATTGTTCGTGCCAAAATAGACATCTGATTAATCATTGTAGGGATTGTAGACATTACTGTCATATAGTTGAGTACGCTCTCGTACCATCCGTTCATGTCTGAGATACCCCAGCCGAGGGTCATAATGTTTCCAAGATATCCTGCCTGAGGGGCAGTGATAACTCTTGCACAGCGGTCACCTGAAACATCACATCCTAAAAACGGAATGAAATACTCCCTAGGGTTCAGAAAGTCTGCTGCCGTAGGGTTCCACTGTGGAATATGAATTACATTCCAGCGGTCAAGAGTTACAAAGCGGTCAATACAGTTCTTCTTTACAATGCCTGCCTTAAGCAGAGCCTGCATAGGAAGGTGCATTGAAACAGGCGAGTCTTCCTTAAACATAGGGAACATTAAAGAGCCACCATAAACAAGTGACCAGTTTGTAGCCTGTGCAATGTGGTCTGCAAGGTCGTGCTTAATCATGTTATCCCGAATCTTATCCATTTGGTCAGGCTTAAGGTAAGGGTTACGGATACGTACCCCGTTTATGAGGATAGACTGTGATTTTTTCTTGATGATGAGTTCGGGGATACCTTTCTGAGAATAGATTGCGTTTGCTTCTCCCGGAGATATCCATACGTTAGGTACAATCTGAAGGTCATGGGCCGGGTCAGTTCCGGGCATATTTGCGCCGCTGGTGTAGTTTCCTACATAGCCGTCACCAAATCCCTGTGGGCCCGGGGAAGCACGAGGAATACCAAGACCCGGCATGATATCTGTCACACGTGAGATGACTGAACCTTTTGAATGATATGAGTTCAGTATGACAGGTGTAAGACGTGAGTGCACACGGTCTCTCACCTCTGTTGCCGACATAACATCAGGCATAATCTTTTTTACGTTTTGAAGCTCTGTATTGGCTATCTTAGCGTTTATGCTCTCCTGAGTTTTAAGAGACATAGCCTTAAATGAATCAGTGCATCGTACGACTGTACGATTATTTTCTCTGTAGTTGGACGTCCCTGACTTTGCAATCTGACGCCATATATCTGAATTGTATGCCATCTGACACTCCGTTTAGATGCTGGAAGTAATGTACGACAATTATTTCAACTATATGATACCACTCTACCCTACAGAAATCAAGTAGTTGTTAGGGTAGGGGACTTTATCGTCACTGAAAGAAGCAGGGAAGAGTAGTGCGGATAATATGAATTCTGTCTCCTCTAATGCTGTAAAGCGTTCTATGCCTACATATGTAGAAGGCACAGTTACATTTCCTGAACAGACATTAGAAAATATAGCTACAGCTATAAAAACAGTACCTATCATAGCAGGTGCTTACTACACAGGCAGGATTGACTTAGACTCAGCACCGACTGCGGATATAAGCTTTGCCTACAATGATTACAGCGGTATGTTCTCTGACGCAGAACGAACTACTGCTGCAACGGAGCATGTAGTTTTATATCCTATAGGGAAAACGGGCTCAGATACATTACGTATTTTACTCAGCAATTATACTGGAAACACTATTACGCTGCCGAATACTACAGTACGTTATTGCCTTGCATATCAGATTTTATGATGGTACAACCCAAATAAGGTTAAAGGCTACCTCCCATCCGTAGAGTTGTCCGCCGTTTCGGTAGAACCTTATTACACCTGTAGAATCCATACCGTACTGACCTAGTTGTGCATTACTGCCTTCGTCACGACAATAAACATAATAACCCGGTCTGAATCCTTCAGGTATGGTTGCAACAGTAACCCATTGCCCTTCTGCAGTATCAACCATATCAGTATTGTCAGCTGCGAAATAGTTTGCAATTACCATTGTACCGAACTTAAAGAAGCGTATAATTCCTTTTATTGCACAAGCAACTTCAGCATATATTGGTTGTGTAGCTAACTTAGCTACAGCATTAGAGGAGACAGAATTCATATTATTCAAAGTAACTTCATCTACTACACAGTTCAGGAGTAAAAACTTTCCAAACGTATAGAGGAAGGTTACAATGTTACCTGCCTGCCATATATTTCTGCCGATATTCTGTCCGCGAGAGTCACAGATATTTGCTGTAACACCACCTACAGTAAGAGTCAGAGGAGAAGCTGCGGTGTTTCCGTTCGTAAACTGTATTGCAACTGACATTCCGTCAGCAAGCACATCTCCGTCTGTTAGCTCAGCAACTTTTGCTGCTGTTGCAGCTGCTGTTGCACAGGTTGCTGTAAGGGCACATCCTGCCATAGTGTAATCTGTTCCGCCTACGTTCTGTCTTAAAAGCTTTGACATATAGTCCTCCTGACACATAAATAATACAGCAGTAAAGTAAAACTGTAAAGACTACTTCAGATAATATGAATTCTGTCTCCTCTAATGCTGTAGCTAATGCCCTCACTGCTATAGACGGCATAATTACAGCTACATTAGAAAATGGTGTAGAACTAAAATACATGATGTGCAAAAGAATTATCTCTGATTATTATTTTGTGAACTTTTCTCTTAATTTGACTTCAGCACCAGCAGATTATGCTGTAGGTCAAATAAAAATTAGTACAGCCGGATTTAAGCTCGATGGTAAAAATATAGCAGGAGTTTTAGCAGGTAAACTATATGCAAAAGATGCAAATAATGTTACCTTTACAACTGCAGCAACTTATGACACTTTAGGGGAGTGGGTATTTTTTGGCCCTCAGCATGATTTATCTATGGCAATGACAACAATGGATGACTTCACAAGTAAGTTCTCAGGAATTGTAAGAATAATGGACACCTCTATCTAAAATAAAGGTGTCCACTGCAAAGGCACTAAAGTTTTTGACTGTGTTTAGCGTCTCTCTAATGCGCGTCCTTCAATCCTTGTATAACCTGCACCTACGCTTGAGACAGCAGCCAGCCTCTCCTCCATCTCCTCAGCACCAGCTCTGAATGATGCAAGGTGTGACATGATACCCTTTCTTATATCCTTAAACTCAGGCAGGATAAGAGCCAAATATGAACACACGTATCTTGCACCGTCTATATCGTGGATAGGTGAGTTAGGGCCCACACCTTTAGGGATTTTATTATCCTTACCTCGAGAGGCAGTAGAGAACGCTTCTGCAACTTCCCTTGCCTGAGAGTGAATCAAAATACGTCCCTGAGCACACAGCTTTGATATGAGGAAGCACGAGTCTTCAACGAGAGGGGATTTTGAACGATGAATGATGTGGATATCGTTCCTTCTCAAATCGCGTGCAAAATGAGGATACTGGTCTTTAATCGTAACGTCAGGAAGCCAAAAGATATCTTGGTCAGGGAAATCATATCTGTAGATATTTGCCATATCATCAGGGTCAGGGAAATCGTATCGCTTAATACAGTGAAGCGTACCGTTCCTTGCAACCCACGCAGAGCCTCTGTTGTAGCCTGAGTTGAAGTCCTGACCGATGTAGACTCTTTCTCCTCTTCGAAGCTCCAAGTCCATATCACTTTCGGGAAGAAAGTTTCTGTCCCAGTCAAATCCCGGAATAACGCGCCCCTGAGTAACAGAGAGGAACGCACCTTCCATATATACCTTTCTTTCCGTCTCGGTAAAGTTTTTCCACAAGTCTAAGATATATTCTTTTGGGAGGTACCAGTTATCCTGAGTACGTGCACGAGTGAGGACAAAACCAATGCCTGACTTTTTATAGTGACAGTACAGACGGTAAAAGCCTTTCATACCCTGCGCTGTAGAGGCTGCCATAATGTATGGAGAACGATGGTTAGGCATTATCTGACGGATACGCTGGGAAACAGACTTCATAGCTTCAATCATTACGTCTTCAGGAAGCTCGTCCGCCTCATCGAGATAAGCCGCGTAGCAGCTCTGACCGAAGATTTTACCCGGCTCCAAAAGCTGAACAACAAACACCTGTACTGTTCCTACAGTGAATACGTGGTTTTTAGTATCTTCGTGATAAGGAGTCTTAGAGTTATCAAGATAAGCTCTGAAATCAACAAGCAGGGTCTGTTCAAGATGTGCATAGGTGTAGCCGCCTACAATGAGCTTTGCATAAAGTCCACCCTCGTCCTTATCTCCGTCAAGTTCCTGAATGGCATCAAGTATCTTTATTGCAAGACTGCGTGTATTGTGTGTAACAATATACTCTTCGGTCAGAAAAAGATGTGCCGGGTCATCGACCATAATACACTGCATATCCATCTGCTGTGGAAGCTTTTCGATACTGTATATAGCCACACGGCTATAATCTCTCTTATCCGCTCTCTTAAAAGAGGTAATCCGTTCAAGCTTACGAGGCAGAGAAAAAAGCCACGCTTTCTGTTCCTGAGCACAGTTCACTGAGAGCGCGTAGCAGTCATTCTTGCCTTCACGTCTATCGAGACGGATTGTAGATATAATACCTAATGACAGTAATATCTCGCGTATATCGTTAGCAAGTCTTTTAGATGTTGTAGAATAAGTAACATGTAGTCTGTTTCCTGAATTATCAACAGAACCGTCTGTGTCAAACAGACCCTGCAGTAACGCTTTACGCTGTATAAAATCTGAGACTTTATACACATCAGGTATAGACTTGTCTCCAGCCAAACAACATAGTTCACGAGGTACGACATCTGCTGTTTTTACTAAGTGACCATTATGCTTAAATGTCCAGTTATAATTCTTTAAGCTGTTGCGTTTATACTCAAAGCCAAGTATCGAAGCAACTTTAGCTACCTGCCACTCGTCATTTGATGATATAGTAAGGTATTCACAGGTGAGACAACCGTTACCAATAAGTGCACCAAGCACGTAAGGTTCTATAGGAACCTCTTTGGCTGGATAATAACAGACAGGAGAAGCAGGTATCCAATACTTAGGCTTTCCACCTGCCTTTGTATACCTAGGGTCAGGACGACGCACGCCTTTTTTGAGCATTTCATCAAGCTCTATGACCTTGTACTTAAATCCTGAGTGGCTGTAGTAGTAAACACCCCACAAATGTTCTTTGCAGCAAACAGCACTTCGTCCGTCTGAAAAAGTTACCTTGTAGGCGTCCTTTATTCCCTGTGGATATACACCTGTAACTGTAGTAGGCTCTCCATTCACAGCAAACACCCTGTCTCCAACTTTGATGTCCCCGAAACGTCTGTATCCGTCAGGAGTAGGAATAATCGTGTCTACAGGCAGTGCCTTGCCTGCTCCGTAGCCTGCTAGTAAGAAATGCCATCTAATATCTGTAAACAGTTTAGGTGACTGAATAAAACGCTCTTGGTGTGGTAAAAGAAGAACAGTGTTTTCGCTCATAATTATGACCTCCGTCTATAATGCCATTATAATACGGTGGATACGGTGTGTCAAGTTATTTACCCTCCACAGAAACGAGGGCCATCATAAGCTCTTCCCTCTGCTCAGGGGTCATATCTTTTATGCTGTCAGTAAGATTACTTGCCGTAAGCTCTTTATTCTTTTCATTTCTTTTCTTAGCTTTTGCAGCAACGTCTTCTTCAGAGTCCTCACTTCCCATAGCCATAAGAGCTGAGTCATCACCTGTTCCGTGATTGACCTCAACTTCCTTAAGCTGTTCCATTTCTTCTCTGGTCAATGCTGTGAAGAAAAAGTTTAATGTAGACTCTTCGTTATCGGTATTGTCTTCAGCTGTGAGGGACATAAGCTCTCGTCTCATAGAGGCAGCCTTAAGCTGCATAGAGAGTGCGTCCTTGTCGTTTCCTACCTGACTCTTTTTCTTCTTTCCTTTACCCTGTGAACGACCATCATCACCTTCGTAATCGTCCCAGTTGTCACCATCATTCCCTAGCTTACTCGCTGCATCGTAGATGGCCTGCACTTCCTCAAGCTCTTCACGGTATTTCTCGGCGCGGATAGCTCTTGTCTCAGTCTGAAACTCTATGTCACGCATTACAAATGTTCTCTGCTTTCCTGTGACACGACAGTAATCTAGAGCCATACCTACGTTCATAAGGTTTTTATAGGCTTCAATACATCTTTGTACGAGTTCTCTAAAATCTTTGTCTTTTTCCGTCATCGACAAGTCTCCTTTATGCTCTGACATATTTTCGCATAAAGGTGCAAAACCGTCAAGTTTTCACGCAATAAAGGATATATTGTATACAATTTAATTTACTTTTTCTGCATAATCGCGCACTTTAAGTACAGTACACATTTTTGCAAAATGGTTTCGGGTAAGTGATTTATAAGGAATAATTTTTATCAATAAAAATTATTGAACCTGAAAAACTGAAAAATCTCGTGGGGAGTACGGTACGCACCTTCGAAAAAAAGTTTTAGGTAAAACTATCGAAAGGTAGTTTTTATCCTAACTACCGATAGTTAGCCGTATTCCTAACTACCGATAGTTAGCCGCAGTACTATCGAATGGTAGTTTTATATAAAACAATTACACGATAAAAAAACTACCGATTAGTAGTTATAAAACTAATAATCGGTAGTTATAAGATTAATTAAACAAATACTGGAGTTCTTTAAATGTTAAAGATTGTAAACCGTTTCTATCTTTAAATCGTTTTATAGTCATCTTGTCACTTGATGACTTTTCACCACATTTTAAAATTGTTCCTACTTTATTAAAGTTCTTTTTATCCTTTATTTGTTTGATATAAAACGCTGCCGTGTGGATACATTCGTTATAGATTGTTTCTGTATCGGGTGTAAGATAGTTATTGATTGTACTATCATTGATAAAATTGAATAAGCGTGAACTCTTGTTACTATCTTTTTTATCGACATTATAACTATCTTTAATGTTGCAAGCGTTACACAACGCCATAGCGCTTTTTAGTTTAGCATCGTTTCTAACACTTCTATTTTCCCATTGCGCTATTAAGTCGACAATATCCACATTTTTTGAACTTCCAATGTCGTTTTTAATCAATTCACTTTTATAGTAAACTGCTAAAACGTTTGGGAGATATTCTGTTTCATTTGTAGATAAATGCGCCCTAGTATATACACCACCACATGCAAAGTTTAATTTGTTAAGAACTTTTTTTACCAATGCCAGCACATGTAAAAAAGACTCATATTCTACATTATTGTAATGAGAACCAAAAGATTCAATTTTTTTAGCCTTCAATTCCATATATTTAAAGTATAAGCCTTCCGCAATGTACATACTACAGTATGACAACGACATATCATGTTTATTTGCTATATACAACGCTTTTTTATTTGCGTAGTCCAAAAAAGCGTTATATACCATGTTATCACGTTCACCATGTGATAACCCACACATAACAAAACAGTTTAATTTTTCCATGTTTTGTACCTTCCTATAAATAAAGATTAATCGGTAAAACTTACCTATATATATAAGATACACCAGTTATTAAAATTAATCAATAAAAATTATCAATAATTTTAATTTTTATTTTCTTGTATTATATAGACTTACAAAAAACTCGAAAAAATATTTTAAAAAAGTTTTAAAAAAGTGTGACTTTTTAGCATTGAAACGCTATATAAAGTGTACACTAAAAAACAATACAAACACTTCCAAACAACACAAACACTTCAACACAAACACTTCTAAACTAGTGCAACGCTAGAGCATAAATTATAGCAGTAGTTCTATACAAAACTATTGAAGAGTAGTTTTATATAAAACTATCGTATGATAGTTTAGGATACCTGACAGATGGAGGTGTAATATGCACGTAATATATGCCGGGTCATACAGAGTGACCGACGCAAGAACATATGAAGACGTTGTACGGATATGCCATACGATACGCAGCGGAACATGGGGCAGCCACATAAAGAACCTGCTTTTGAAAATATTCTCAAGATAGGAGGCCGGATATGTACGCACTTCAGTTTAAGTTTGACAGCCGCTCGTACATGGCTGTTTGCCCCAATCCACTTGATGCAGCTGAAACAGTTGAATACGTAAGCGATAAGCCTACTTTGTTCAAAACCAAGAAAGCAGCTAATGATGCAAAATCTCGATGGGGTCTCCGCGGCTGCTGGAAACTAATTGAAATGAACTAGACAGGAGGACAGGATATGAAACAAATTGAACAGGACATAGTAAACGCCGTAAGGTCTGGCGTAAGTTTCCAGTCGGGAACGTCATCAAGTTATAAACCTGATGCGACAGGTTATCGTGATAATCTTACCTTCACGGGTAATATTTTCAGTTATAAACTTTGGAACAATGAAATTGCCAAAGGAAGTACTTCTTCAAAGGAAATCACCGTATCTGACTGCAGATATCCTACAGCCACAACTACATCAAGGCTCAATGCCTTATTTGCGGGGCTTGATATCCCTATGGCGGTATCCATCAGGAAAAAGAAAATTATTTACACAATTCATGGGAAGGAAGTGCAGCCGGGTATGATGCACTACTATGCCGGAGACTGGAAAGTGAAAGTCAGATAAGGAGGCGCGGTATGGATGAAATCTTGGAAGACTTCAGAAAGGCTTTAGCCGAAGCAGAGAAGAAAGGGCTCAGGCCTGCCGTTGAAAAAAGAGAATCAGAGCTTGACCGTGCCGTAAATCACTACAAACAGGAGAAGAAAAAGCAGGAGAAAATGGCCCGCTACTTCATATAAGCAGGAGAAGGGAACGGCCTTTTCCTTCTGTAATTTTACTTGTAAAAATTGGTACTATCTGCATATAGTGTTTTTCATTTCTTGAAAAATAAAGGATACTCTATTGTGATAACACTGTTATCATAATTGTAAACCTTTTTTCTCTTATAAAGGTTTACAATAAATAATTATATACCTATATCTATGTATAGATATTTCAATTCTATATCTTTTTAATATTTTTATTGACATAATGATATAAAGGATATATAATCAAAATATCCTATCTAATACCTATATTCCTTTAGGTATATAAATCTTTTCAAAAATAAAAATTTTTCTCAAATATATCTCTTAGGAAACAGAGAGAGATGTTATTTTCTGTATAAAATAAACACTATATACAGATATAACCAATTTTTACAAGTAAAATATCACCAATAATTATTAAGGCATACTAATTCCTTGTAGCATAAGGATTTAGATAGATTAAACCTATTTTATAGAGGAGGCCAAAAATGCGTAGAACTTGGTCAAATTGGGAAATGAGCACAGAAGGGCTCAAAGAAGTATTTGAAAAATCAATCAAACAGTCGGGTACAGTGAGGATTTTCACTGTACTAAATCATGTTTCCAGCTCAGGAATGACCCGTTACATCTCTGCTTTTGTTCCTGTCATCAGGTATGAAGAGTACTATGACGACAAAGGCAATGTTCAGCGGATACCTGAGCGGGCAGACATTATCTGTATCGCACGTGAAAGAAAAGTTACAGGCTGCGGTATGGATATGGGATTTCACCTAGCCTACAGTATGTTTATGTCTGTTTATCATGATGATGAAAGTCATCCATATCAGGACTTTATGAGCCATTCATGGCTCTAGGAGGCTGATATGGCGAAAGCAAACGCTCCGCGAAAATGGATAGCTCAGAATTACACCTGTTATGGTACAGGTTATTGTGACTTACAGCATCTTTTACACTATCAATCTCCTGACTACTACACTTGTGGTGTGTATGGCTGGAATATGGATGTATATACTTTCGAGGATTATGCAATAACCACAGGATACAGAGGTATGATTAATCATATCAAATGGGACTCTAAACGTGACAGAGAATACGACGAGAGAGCCCGGGATATTCAGAATAACATAGCTCTGTCTTATGAAGAGCGGAGAAAAAGAACCAATGCTCTGTTGAAAGAATACTTGGAAAAAGTATTTGGCAAGCCGCTGAGAATATGGGAGTAGGATATGAATAAGCATTTTAATTTGGATAAGGTCAAGGAATACTTGGACGGCGTATTGGCTGATGAAGAGTATCTGAAGACTTATAAAGACGTAGCACAAGATGTTTACAGAGTTTTCAACTACAAGGTCACAATATCCGTAAAGGACGTGGAAGAATACCTCAGGGGACTTCCTATCGGTGTAGACTTTATGATTTATAAAACTGCACCGCTTGCAAGAACTTTTGCCAAAGACATTGACTCTCTGACAAAAGGTATGCGTGACGAAGACGGAGTTTATTGGTGGGCCATCGCTACCGGGATTTGGGTATATGGTGGTATGGAAAAGACAAATCCTCAGTTCAGGGGAAGGAGATAAATAATGCTCTATATCGGTATAAGTAAGATTTATGTAGACGTCACAAGAGACGACTACGAACACGGGGCTGAGACATATCCCTGCAGAAGCTGGGATTTCTCTCTGTCTGAACATATGTTTGAAAACCTTCAGGAGTTTATTGACACGCTTAAAAAAGACACGGGATTGGAAATCAAGGAAGATGATATAAGTTTCTTTGAAGGCGGTATCAGATTTTCTGTTATGGTTGATGCAATCGACACGACACCAACAGAATTGCAGTATGAGGGTTGGAAAAAAGGTGAAGTAAGCCTTTATATTGCAGATGGCTATATCCCTGCCTGTTACTTACCTGACTTGCCTGTTGAAATGACAGACGAGCAGGCTAAAGATTTTGGATTCAGAATAGAATAAAATAATACCTAATCAAAGAGGAGGATAAAGGTATGGAAGTAATTAATCACACAAAAGAAGTACCATGTTACGTGGTATCAGCAGACGGAAGCTACACTCGCTATCTGTCTTCAAACCCGACTGATGAAGAAATCCAAAATGCAAAAAATGCTGTTTTGGACTATGAAAAGTCGGCTCAAAGTGTAATCTTTCAGCGCCTTATGCAGCGAGGTGTTCTCTCAGAAATCAAATCATACTATCGGAAGACTGACGCAGACCCTGAGCTTACTGACGAGCAGAAGCTTCATAATCAGTCTGTGCGCCTTTTGGATGCCGTAATGGATGACGGCTGCGAAAGGGCAAACTACTATCTGTTTACACCAAAAACAGAAGAAGACATCAAGGACTTGGGAATATATCACAAGCTTCAGTTTAATTACAACGATATCTTCATCAAGGACACAAGCGAGGAACTTTCTCGCTGGGTATATAACTGTGAAACAAGTAAGACTTACATTTACTATGCTAACCATGAATGTGAGTTCGACGCAATCATCAATCCTGAAGCTTTCGTCAAGTCAGTCACTAAAATGTGTGACGTGTTTGAAAAGCTTGGTAAAGCTCAGCGTAAAGCAAACTAACGAACGTTCGTTAGGATAGACGGTTATCAACGGCAGGGTATGTTCCCTGCCTTTTTATTCTCATAATAGGAGGCATAAAATGAATATGCTCAATTCAATCATTTTGGAAGGCGACATCACTAAAGCAGGTGAAGCTCAACAGTTTGCTGACGGGCAGCATCAGCTTGAAGTGACTATCGCTGTAAAACGTCAGTACAGAAAACGCGACGGAAGTCTTGCAGACGAAACATCAGAGTTTAATGTTATCGCCTATGGTGCTACAGCTGATTTCCTTGCAAAGAAAGGTGTTATCGGTCAGGGCATCCGTGTTGTTGGAAGACTGACTCAGGTCAAGTGGGAAGCTGAAGGCAGACAGCAGTCTGCGGTCAAGATTACTGCAGAGCATATCGAATATAAACCTTTGAAGAAGAAGGAGGCTAAAGATGAAAAGTAATTTCTTTAATCCGCTTCAGTTGAAGCATTTAATGGCTCACAAGGGTGCATACCTCAGAGCTATTGCAACAGACGAAGGACTCAGGTTTTGTCCTGACTTTGCACAGAATATTATCCACGTCTTAGACCCTGTCCCTGTAAAGATGGATACATCTGACATAAGAAATGCAGACGATGGACGGAATATTACATACATGATTGAAGACGGTTATCAGATTGCAAAGCTTGCTGACGCTTTGGATTTTACCAAAGCAGAAGTGGTCAAAGACGGCGACTGCCTCGACTTTGTAGTCGGTAAGAAGCATTTCCCTATGAAACTTTTCTCTGCTTCAGAGCCTTATTTTGATTTGAACTTGGAAGGCTATAAAGGCACTGTAGAATGGGACGCTGCAGGTTCACAGGCTATGCAGATTTGTAATGTTGCATCCTTTGAAATTGGACAAGAGAGACTGTTCCTTCAGGGAGTCTTTATCGACCCTGAGGGCGTGTTTGTTGCAACAGACGGATGTCGTATGATTTACCACAAGTCTTGCAAAGCTGCCGGCCTTGAAGAGTTTTTGAAAGCTCACCCAAGTAAGTGTGCTGATAACATTTTCATTATGCCTACGTGGGCAATCCCATATCTTGACGGATACACGAAGGTGTTCTATGCCTATCACGATAAAGAAGCAGAGAACAAAGACCACTATCCGATTCACAGTCCTTGGAGCTATTGGAAACTTGAAACAGGTGGAGAAACATATATGTTTGTTCCACTTGACGGACAGTTCCCTAACTGGCGTAAAGTTGTCCCGGAATGTACCGACAGTCACTACGAGCATAAGAAGACTACCTTCGACTTTGAAGGCATGAAACGCTACAAAAAGGCAGGCAAGAATGACCCTCTGCTGTGCAGGTTTCACGACGGCACTTGTACTCAGATGTACAACGGCGAGATTGAACTTGATATCGGCGTGGAGTTCCCTCTGCCTGAAAATGTAGATGTTTACTTCAATGCACAGTGGTTGATTGATGGTGTAAAAGTATTCGGAAAGCAGGCAGAAGTTGAAATCTCTCTTCCTGACCCTGATGAAGGACATATTATGAAAGCTGTGGACATCGTAGGTAAGAACGATTTGCTCCACTATGTAGTTATGCCACGTAGAGCTAACTAAGGAGATAAGTATGGATATTAAATCAGTATTCGATGAGCTTAAGGCAGCTGCAGAGAAAAATAACAATCTCTACACAGAAATTGCGGACAAGACAAAAGCAGTTGCGTATAAGGTTGCTAAGAACTATAACGAGCTAGTTCAGCCTGTTGAAACAGAGCTCGCACGTCTTCTTAAAGATATCCGGGATACGGCAAGGTTTACCGAGTGCCCACAAAGCACAAATCAGAACTTGTTCCTCGGGCCTGAGGTTGATGAAGATAAGCTTGAGCTCAGGCTGGAAGCCACCTATCGTGGTGTACATGTTGTTTACGTCAGTAAAGGCGGCTATGCAGAGCTTTGGACATCTATCCACTCTGCAAAAGAGTACAGTACAAGCAATACTACTCTTGCACTGTTTGCACCTTGGCTTGCAAGTGAAGAAAAGGCCAACGAACTTGTCGAGCTTATAAAGAAGGCCTACATTCCTCTGCTCGAATGGCATAAACAGAAGTTTGAGGAAATCGGCAGCGATTTGAGCTCAACTGTCGAGCACCTTCAGAAAGTACTTGACGGCTCTCACACAGTCGAAGAAAAAGAAGACGGTACTGTCGAGATACAGCTCGGCGGTAAAACATACATTGGCAAAATAAAGGAGGCCTAGTATGCCACGCGTAACTAAAGAAGACCGTCACAGACAGATTAAATGGAAC
>Ga0310691_10003501_pt1 | contig 18747 bp, 30 predicted proteins | sample 176DNAGHGlowgp2_FD_203887 | JGI IMG/M metagenome (GOLD analysis project Ga0310691, IMG submission 203887) | Sheep rumen microbial communities from Palmerston North, Manawatu-Wanganui, New Zealand - 1766 DNA GHGlow gp2 (v2) (version 2) | ecosystem: Host-associated > Mammals > Digestive system >...
ACGCCTTAAAAATGTAAGGAATACCGAGCTTGTCGGCAATTTCTTTCGTGCGTTTGCCGATTTTTAAACTGCGCTCATAACCTTCAATCACGCAGGGACCTGCCATTAAGACCAACTGCCCGCCGCCAAATTCGATGTTGTCAATTTTAACCTTATTCAAATTGTTGTCCTCCGCAAATTATTTTTATCAGTATAACATTTTTTAAGTTGCAGTTCAAAAAAATTTTATGAACTTGAAGGAATTTTTAAAGCCTTGAAGAAATAAATTCGTGCAAATTTCAAAATTGCGATTGGTTGGTTTTGCTTAAAAAGCGTGACTGTCCACCAGACGTAGTGTAGACATAAATGCAGATTTGGCAAGGCTTGACAAGATATTTTCGCAATGATATTATTGCCCGTGTTTTTTTGAGAGGCAAATTTTTTTGGGAAGGAGGAGTGCGTATGCCTTCGATAAATCAGCTGGTAAGGAAAGGGCGTCAAAGCGTCACAGAAAAATCTACTGCACCGGCATTGAAAGAATGCCCGCAGAAAAGAGGCGTCTGCACACGTGTTTATACGACGACACCGAAAAAACCTAATTCGGCTTTAAGAAAAGTTGCGCGTGTCCGTTTAACGAACAGCATAGAAGTTACCGCGTACATTCCCGGCATTGGTCATAACTTGCAGGAACACAGCGTGGTTTTGATTCGCGGCGGTCGTGTTAAAGATTTGCCGGGTGTTCGTTACCACATTATTCGCGGCTCACTTGATACCGCCGGTGTTCAAGACAGAAATCAATCTCGCTCGAAATACGGCGCCAAGAAAGCCAAGCCGAAGAAAAAGTGATTGGTTAAGTGGTAAATTATAGGAGATAAGCAGCATGCCAAGAAAAGGTTCTGTGCCTAAACGTGACGTCCTGCCCGATCCCGTTTACAACTCAAAGACGGTTACCAAATTCATCAACAAAGTTATGCTGTCAGGCAAAAAAAGCGTGGCGCAAAGAGTAGTTTACGATGCATTTGATACTATCAGAGAAAAAACGGGTAAAGACCCGCTGGAAGTTTTCGAGACGGCACTTAGAAACGTAATGCCAACTTTGGAAGTAAGAGCACGTCGCGTAGGCGGTGCAAACTACCAAGTCCCCGTTGAAGTTCGCCCCGAAAGACGGCAAACTTTGGGAATCCGCTGGCTTGTGAACTACGCAAGACTGCGCGGAGAAAAAACAATGGACGCAAGACTTTCCGCCGAACTTATCGACGCGTCAAACAATGTCGGCTCGTCCATTAAGAAAAAAGAAGACACGCATAAAATGGCTGAAGCCAACAAAGCTTTTGCCCACTACCGCTGGTAAATCGATGCGTAATGCGTAATGTGCAATGCGCAGTTAAAGTCGGCGGGTTGTGCATAATTACGTATTTGAAAAGGAGCGGTTGTAAGTGTCAAGAGAGTTTTCACTTGAAAAAACTCGTAATATAGGAATTATGGCGCACATTGACGCCGGTAAAACGACGACGACGGAGCGCATACTTTTTTACACGGGAATTAACCATAAAATCGGCGAAGTTCACGACGGCGCGGCTACAATGGATTGGATGGTACAAGAACAGGAGCGCGGCATTACGATAACGTCAGCAGCGACTACCTGCTTTTGGAAAGATCACCGAATCAACATCATTGATACGCCCGGACACGTCGATTTTACCGTAGAAGTTGAAAGGTCACTTCGCGTGTTGGACGGCGCACTTGCAATTTTAACTGCACGCGGCGGCGTAGAACCGCAGACCGAAACTGTTTGGCGTCAGGCGGAAAGATACAACGTTCCGCGTATGGCTTACGTCAACAAAATGGACATAACGGGCGCTGATTTCTATCACGTCGTGCAAATGATGCGTGACAGACTTCATACCAACGCAGTACCCATTCAATTACCTATCGGCGCCGAAGATACTTTTAAAGGCATTATCGATTTGGTGACAATGGAAGCTACGGTTTACGAAGACGATTTGGGCAAAGTTGCAGACGTTGTCGAAATTCCCGAAGATATGCAAGACATGGCGGAAGATTATCGCGACAAATTGCTTGAAGCTTGCGCCGAACAAGATGACGACTTCATGGAAAAATATCTCGGCGGCGAGGAAGTCACGGTCGACGAAATTAAAGCCGTCATTCGCAAAGCTACGCTTGATTGTAAAATGACGCCCGTTACTTGCGGCACGTCTTATAAAAATCGCGGCGTTCAACCTTTGCTTGACGCTATCGTTGACTATATGCCCGCGCCTACGGATATTCCGCCGATTAAGGGCGTTAATCCCGCAGGTGACGAAGAGAGCAGACCTTCAAGCGACGAAGAGCCTTTCTCGGCACTTGCCTTTAAGATTATGACTGACCCTTACGTCGGAAAATTGGCTTTCTTCCGTGTTTATTCCGGCGTTTTGAAGTCCGGCTCCTACGTCTACAATTCGACGAAGGGCAGAAAAGAGCGAATCGGACGTATTCTTCAAATGCACGCCAATAACCGCAAAGAAATCGATACCGTTTACAGCGGCGACATTGCGGCGGCGGTCGGCTTGAAAGATACGACGACGGGCGACACACTTTGCGACGAAAAATCGCCGATTATTCTTGAGTCAATGGAATTTCCCGACCCCGTCATTTCGGTTGCGGTTGAACCTGCCACCAAAAATGATCAAGACAAAATGGGAATTGCCTTGCAGAAACTTGCCGAAGAAGACCCGACCTTCAAAGTACGCACGGACTCCGAAACGGGACAAACGATTATTTCCGGTATGGGCGAACTTCACTTGCAAATTATTGTTGATCGTATGCTTAGAGAATTTAAAGTCGACTGCAAAGTCGGCGAACCGCAAGTTGCATACCGTGAAACAATTCGCAAGCCGAGTAAAGCCGAAGGAAAATTCGTTCGTCAAAGCGGCGGTCACGGGCAATACGGTCATTGTTGGATTGAAATTTTCCCGCAAGAGGCAGGCGCAGGATTTTCATTTGAAAGTAAAATCGTCGGCGGCGTAATTCCCAAAGAGTATATTAACCCGATTGAAGCCGGCGTACGTCAAGCTATGGAAAACGGCGTACTTGCAGGTTATCCAATGGTTGACGTTAAAGCCGTTGTCTACGACGGAAGTTTTCACGAAGTCGACTCAAGCGAGGCGGCTTTCAAAATCGCAGGCTCAATGGCGTTTAAAGCGGCGGCTGAAAAAGCCAAGCCCGTTTTGCTTGAACCTTACGTCAAAATTGAAATTACCGTCCCCGAAGATTATATGGGCGACGTTATCGCAGACTTGAACTCAAGACGCGGACGCATTGACGGCATGGAGCCGCGAAACGGTATCCAAGTTATTCATGGATTTGTACCGCTGTCTGAAATGTTCGGTTACTCAACAGATTTAAGGTCCAAGACACAAGGGCGCGGCAACTATTCAATGGAAGTCGCCTATTACGATGAAGTTCCCAAAACTATTTCTGAAAGTATTGTTGCAAAGGTTAAAGGATAACTTGCAACAAATTGCAGTCCAAAAGGAGTGTTTATTTAATGGCAAAGCAAAAGTTTGACCGCAGTAAACCGCACGTCAATATTGGTACGATCGGACATATCGACCATGGCAAAACCACGCTTACTGCGGCAATTACGAAAGTTCTTTCCGAAAAAGGTTACGCCAAGTACGAATCCTACGAAAATATCGACAAGGCGCCCGAAGAACGCGAACGCGGTATCACGATTAACACGGCTCACGTTGAATACGAAACCGATAAACGTCACTATGCGCACGTTGACTGCCCCGGTCACGCCGACTATATCAAAAACATGATTACCGGTGCCGCGCAGATGGACGGCGCTATCCTCGTCGTTGCAGCGTCAGACGGTCCCATGCCGCAGACTCGCGAACATATCCTTCTTGCTCGCCAAGTCGGTGTTCCCGCTATTGTCGTTTTCCTCAACAAAGTTGACCAAGTTGACGACCCCGAACTTTTGGAACTCGTCGAAATGGAAGTCCGCGAACTTTTGAGCAAGTACGAATTCCCGGGCGATGATATTCCGATTATCGCAGGTTCGGCTCTTCAAGCTCTCGAAGGCAACAAAGAACAGGAAGCAAAAATTCTTGAACTTCTTGACGCGGTTGATGATTATATTCCCACGCCCGAACGCGATAAAGATAAACCCTTCCTTATGCCGGTTGAAGACGTTTTCACAATCACGGGACGCGGCACGGTTGCCACAGGTCGTGTTGAACGCGGTATGTTGAAACCCAATGAACCCGTTGAAATCGTCGGTCTTATGGACGAACCCAGAAAAACCGTTGCGACAAGCCTTGAAATGTTCCGCAAAACTCTTGACTACGTTGAAGCAGGCGACAACGTCGGTATTCTTCTTCGCGGCGTCGACCGTAAAGAAATTGAACGCGGTCAAGTTATTGCAAAACCCGGCTCAATTCATCCGCATACCAAATTCAAAGCTCAAGTTTACGTCTTGACGAAAGAAGAAGGCGGACGCCATACTCCTTTCTTTGCAAACTATCGCCCGCAGTTCTACTTCCGCACAACGGACGTTACGGGTGTTGTCGGCAACTTGAAAGATACAAACGGTAACCCCGCCGAAATGTGCATGCCCGGCGACCATATCGAAATGGACGTTGAACTTATTACGCCGATTGCTATCGAAAAAGGCTTGCTCTTCGCTATTCGTGAAGGCGGTCACACGGTAGGTTCGGGACGCGTTATCGAAATTAACGAAGGCTGATAAATTTTTAGACGTTAAGTAGGAGGTGGCAGCTTGCAATGCAGGTTGCCGCCTTTGACTGCGTAGTAAGATTCGGTAAAATTTGAGGAGGGCTTGTTAATGAAAATCGAACACGTTGCCATTTACGTAAGAGATATTGACGTTGAAAAAGATTTCTTTGTAAAATATTTTGGCGCAAAAGCTACGGCAAAGTATACCAACTTCCGCAGTGACTTCAGCAACTACTTTTTGACTTTTGAAGACGGCTCGCGCCTTGAAATTATGAATCGCGCCACTATGGCTGATCCCAAGAAAGTCGAATACCGCAGCGGTTTTCATCATATCGCAATGGAAGTCGGCGACAGAAAAGACGTTGACGATATTACCAAACGCCTTCAAGCTGACGGCTATGCGGTTGTCAAGGGTGCTCGTGAAACAGGCGACGGACAGTATGCAAGCGTCGTACTCGACCCCGAAGACAACGAAATTGAACTTATTGCCAAAATAGGCGCCACTACTTACAAAGATTAACTCTAAAAGCTAAAAGCTGACCACAGGCAGATTGCTTGGCTGACGGCAATGAAGTCAAGGGAACTGTCTAACAAAGGAGAGATTTAATTGCCGCAAAAACCTAAAAAGAAACTTCGTATTCGCCTTAAGGCATACGACCACAAAGCGCTTGACCAAAGCGCAGCAACAATCGTGGAGACTGCGCGCCGCAACGGTGCAACGGTATCGGGTCCCGTACCCTTGCCGACCGAAAAAAATATCTTCACGATTCTTCGTTCGCCGCACGTCAACAAAGATTCGCGCGAACAATTCGAGAGAAGAACTCATAAGCGCCTTATCGATATTCTTCAACCCACGCCCAAAGCGATTGACGCGCTTGTAAAGCTCAATCTTCCTGCCGGTGTAAACATCGAAATTAAACTTTAATCGGGAGGTGTAAAGATTGGCTAAAGCTATTTTGGGTATTAAGCTCGGTATGACGCAAATTTTTACCGAAGACGGCAAAGTAATTCCCGTCACCGTAGTTGAGAGCGGCAACAACGTCGTCATTCGCAACAAAACGGTTGACACTGACGGCTATTACAGCGTTCAAATCGGTTTCGGCGAAGTCAAAGAACATAAAGTCAACAAGCCTTTGACCGGGCATTTTAAAAAATTCGGCGTCAAGCCCGTTAAATTTATTCGTGAATTCCGCCTTGCAGCAGAATCCGAATACAAAGTCGGCGATGTTATCGGCGTTGACATTTTCGCGGAAGGTGACATTGTTGACGTTGTAGGTACTTCAAAAGGCAAAGGCTTTGCGGGTACGATTAAGCGTCACGGCTTTCATCGCGGACCTATGGGACACGGCTCAAAATCTCATCGTGAACCCGGCTCAACCGGCGCAATGATGTCAGGTCCCGGCGGTCGCGTCATCAAAGGCAAAAAGTTGCCCGGTCGTATGGGCGGCGTCAGAACCACGATTCAGCGTTTGACGATTGTTCGCGTTGACGTAAACAGAAACTTACTTTTGATTAAGGGCGCGATTCCCGGTCCCAAAAAAGGTCTCGTTATCGTCAAAAATACCGTTAAACCCAATAAACGCAGAAGAAAATAATTTGGAAAGGAGGAATTTTTACAGATGCCAACTTTACCTGTATTCGATATGACCAACGCGAAAGTCGGCGATATTGAACTTAGCGCGGAAATTTTCGACGTTGAAATTAACGAAGGTCTTGTACATCAAGCGGTTGTAATGCAACTTGCGTCGCGTCGTCTCGGCACCCACGCCACAAAAACTCGCGGAATGGTTCGCGGCGGCGGTCGTAAACCTTGGCGTCAAAAAGGTACCGGTCGCGCTCGCGTAGGTTCGCGCAGAAGTCCTCTTTGGCGCGGCGGCGGTACGATTTTTGGTCCCCACCCTCGCGATTATTCTTTCACAATGCCTCGCAAACAGCGTCGTCTTGCCTTGAAGTGCGTCCTTACCGATAAAGTTAAAAGCGAAAACTTGATTATCTTGGACGATTTGAAATTTGACGAAGCCAAAACCAAAAACTTCGTGGCGTTTCAAAAAACTTTCGGCGTTGACGCTTGCAAGTCGCTTTTCATCACAAAAGATATTGTTGAAAGTGTCAAACGCTCGTCAAACAATCTGCAAAATGCAAAAACTATCAGCTCAATTCAGCTCAATGTTTTCGACATTTTGAACGCCGATAAACTTTTCATAACCAAAGACGCCGTAGCCAATATTCAGGAGGTGTACGTTTAATGGACGCAAGAGATATTTTGATTCGCCCGATGATTACCGAACACACCACCGATTTAATGGCGGAAGGCAAGTACGTTTTCATTGTTGACAAACGCGCCAACAAAATTCAAATTGCCAACGCGGTTACCGAAGTTTTTAACGTGACTGTCGAGAAAGTCAACACGATTAACGTCAAGGGAAAAGTTAAACGTCGCGGGCGCATTGTCGGCAAGCGTAACGATTACAAAAAAGCTGTCGTAAAACTTGCCGAAGGTCAGACAATCGAATTTTTTAGCGCTTAGTGCGTAGCGGATAATTACGCATATTGACAAAGGAGGTTTAAGAGTGGGGATTAAATCCTTTAAGCCGTATTCTCCCGGTCGTCGTTTTATGACAGTTTCGACTTTTGAAGAGATAACGACGAATAAGCCGGAAAAATCCCTTTTGGCGCCGCTTAAAAGTCACGGCGGACGCAACCAACAGGGACGTATGACGGTACGGCATCAAGGCGGCGGACACAAACGCCGTTACAGAATTATCGACTTCAAGCGCAACAAAGACGGTATCCCCGCAAAAGTTGCAACGATTGAATACGATCCCAACCGCAGTGCAAGAATCGCTCTTTTGCATTACGTTGACGGCGAAAAGCGTTACATACTCGCGCCCAACGGTTTGAAAGTCGGCGATATGGTCGAATCGGGACCCGAATCAGACATCAAAGTCGGAAATGCTCTTCCGCTTAAAAATATTCCCGTCGGCACGCTGATTCACAACATTGAAATGAAAATCGGCAAAGGCGGTCAAATGGTACGCAGTGCGGGAACTGCCGCTCAACTTATGGCTAAAGAGGGCGATTACGCAACTTTAAGAATGCCTTCGGGTGAAGTTCGCAAGGTTCACATCAACTGCCGCGCAACAATCGGACAAGTCGGTAACCTTGACCACGAAAACATTACGATAGGTAAAGCCGGTCGCAGTCGTTGGCTCGGTCGTCGTCCTGCAGTTCGCGGCGTCGCTCAAAACCCGATTGATCACCCGCATGGCGGCGGTGAAGGTCACAGCCCGGTTGGTCGCAAGCACCCTGTTACTAAGTGGGGTAAATGCGCAATGGGCGCCAAGACTCGTCGTAAGAAAGCGTCCGATAAACTTATTGTTCGTCGTCGCAAGTAATCAGCGAAGGGAGGAGAAATTTTGTCAAGGTCTGTAAAGAAAGGACCGTTCGTCCAAGAAAAACTCTTGAAGAAAGTCGAAGAACTCAACGCGTCTAATCAGAAGAAAGTCATTAAGACTTGGTCGCGCAGTTCAACGATTCTTCCTTCGTTCATAACTCACACAATCGCGGTACATGACGGCAGAAAGCATGTTCCCGTTTACATTACCGAAGATATGGTTGGACACAAGCTCGGCGAATTTGCACCGACTCGCACCTTTAAAGGTCACGCCGGCGAAGAACGCAAAACCAAGCTTAAATAGTTGTCAGGTTGTAGGTCGTAGGCAGTAGGAAATTTCATTACGAATTACGCACTACGCATTACGCATTTAATGAAGGGAGGTTAATTAATGGCGCAGGAAATCAGAGCCGTTGCCAAGTACGTCAGAATTTCTCCTCGCAAAGTCCGTATTGTTATGGATTTGATTCGCGGCAAAGACGTTGCGGACGCGCTTGCAATCTTGAAGTTCACGCCCAAACGCGGCGCGGTGCTCATTACAAAAGTACTCAACTCGGCTATTGCCAACGCTGAAAACAATTTCGATTTGGACGCCGAAAATTTGTACGTCTCAAAATGTTTCGTCGATCAAGGTCCGACAATGAAACGTATTCATCCCCGTTCACGCGGACAGGCATTCGGCATTTTGAAACGCACTTCACATATCACCGTTATTGTTTCCGAAAAAGAAAAGGAAACTGAAACGACTGAACAAAAATAATTTGAGAATGGAGGGATAAAGTTTGGGTCAAAAGGTACATCCGCACGGAATACGACTCGGCATAGTCAAAACGTGGGACGCCAAATGGTACGCCGGCGATAAAGATCACGAATTCGCCAAAAATCTTCATGAAGACATAAGAATCCGTAAGGCGCTCAAAAATCAAAAGCAACTTATGCAATCGGGTATTTCGCGCATTGAAACTGAAAGATCTAAAGATCATCTCGAACTTACGATATATACTGCAAAGCCCGGTATGGTTATCGGTCGCGGCGGTTCGGGCATTGAAGACATCAAAAAAAGTCTCAAAAAATTCACCGATAAAAAACTTGTCATTAATATCAAGGAAATTCGCCAACCCGATTTGGACGCAACGCTTGTTGCCGAAAACATTGCCGGGCAGTTGGAACGCCGTATAGCTTTCCGCCGTGCAATGAAACAATCGGTAGGTCGCACAATGCGTCTCGGCGCAAAGGGTATTAAGATTATGTGCAGCGGCAGACTCGGCGGCGCTGAAATTGCCCGCTCCGAATCTTATCGCGAAGGCAGTATTCCGCTTCACACTCTGCGCGCAGACATTGACTACGGCTTTGCCGAAGCCAATACGACTTACGGAAGAATCGGTATCAAAGTTTGGATTTTCAAAGGCGAAATTCTTCCCGAAAAGAAAAATAAGGGCGAACAAGTTCCCGTTGAAGGTGGTGACCGCAATGCTGATGCCTAAAAGAACAAAGTACCGCAAGCAATTTCGCGGCAAAATGAAAGGCAAGTCCAATCGCGGTAACCAAATTGCACACGGACAATACGGTCTTGTTGCACTTGAACCGGCTTGGATAACCAATCGCCAAATTGAGGCGGCACGTATCGCAATGACACGTTATATTCGTCGCGGCGGTCAAGTTTGGATAAAAATTTTCCCCGACAAACCCGTAACGGCGAAACCTGCCGAAACACGTATGGGCAGCGGTAAAGGTTCACCCGAATATTGGGTAGCCGTCGTAAAGCCCGGTCGCGTTCTTTTTGAAATGGCGGGCGTTCCCCGTGAAATCGCTTATGAGGCAATGCGCCTTGCAGGTCATAAACTGCCCATTAAAACCAAGTTCATTGAAAACGAAGGTCAAGGCGACGTTTATGTACCCGTCGTAAATGAAACGCTTGCAGATGCAAAGAGAGCGGCACACGCGGCGGCAGTCGAGGAAGCTCACGAAGCAGAGGCAAAAGCTGAAGAAGGCGGTGACGCACATGAAGGCTAAGGAATTTCTTAAAGAAATTCGCGGTCTCAACGCCGACGAACAGCAAGAAAAACTTCAATCACTCAAAGAAGAACTCTTCAACTTGCGCTTTCAACAGGCAACGGGACAACTTGAAAATCCCATGCGTATTCGCGAAGTAAAAAAATCTATCGCACGCCTCAAAACAATTTTGCACGAAGGCAAACTCGGTATCAGTCGTTAGAGAGGAGGTCAATCGTGGCAGAAGTTAAACGTAACGAACGCAAAACACGTATCGGCAAAGTCGTAAGCGACAAAATGGACAAAACCATTGTCGTAGCCATTGAAGAACTTGTTCAGCACAAACTTTACAAAAAATCCGTCAAACGTACGGTCAAATTCAAGGCGCACGACGAAAACAACGAAGCGCAAATCGGCGACAAAGTCCAAATTATGGAAACTCGTCCTTTGTCACGTGAAAAACGCTGGCGTCTCGTCAAAGTCGTTGAAAAAGTTCAGTAATCAATGATAAGTGATTAGCTTAGAAAGGAGGAAACCAAGTTGATTCAACAGCAAACAATGCTTAACGTTGCCGACAACACCGGCGCCAAAGATATTATGTGCATTCGCGTACTCGGCGGATCAATGCGCCGTTACGCCAATATCGGCGACATTATCGTTGCGTCGGTAAAAACTGCGGCGCCCGGCGGTCAAGTCAAAAAAGGTGAAGTCGTCAAAGCGGTTGTCGTGCGCAGTCGTAAAGGTCTCAGCCGCCCCGACGGTTCTTATATCCGTTTCGACGAAAACGCCGCCGTCATCATAAAAGAAGACAAAACCCCGCGCGGTACTCGTATCTTCGGACCTGTTGCCCGTGAACTTCGCGAAAAAGATTTTATGAAAATTATTTCGCTTGCGCCCGAAGTCCTTTAATTATTAATGCAGAATAAGGAGGTGAAAGTTTTGTCACTCACCAAGTTGCACGTAAAAAAAGGTGATAAAGTCGTTGTACTTAGCGGCAAAGACAAAGGCAAGCAAGGCACGATCATTTCCGCAATGCCTTCAAAAGGTATGGTTATCGTTGAAGACGTCAACAAAGTCAAACGTCACAGCAAACCCAGCTTGAAAAATCCTCAAGGCGGTATCGTCGATAAAGAAATGCCCCTCAACGTTTGCAAAGTTCAACTCATTTGCCCCGCTTGCAGTAAACCTACCCGTATCGCTCACAAAACTGTTGACGGTAAAAATATGCGCGTCTGCAAAAAATGCGGCGAAATCGTCGACAAGGCAAGATAATTTTCTTGAAAGGAGGTAAATTTTTTGGCTAACAGACTTTTGGATAAATATAAAAGCGAAGTCGTCAAAGGCTTGATTGATAAGTTCTCTTACAAAAACGTCATGCAGGTTCCCAAACTTGAAAAAGTTGTCATTAACATCGCTCTCAGCGACGCCGTCGGCAACCCCAAAGCTCTTGAATCTGCCGTCGCCGATTTGACCCTTATTGCCGGTCAAAAACCCGTCATCACCCGTGCAAAAAAATCTTTGGCGGCTTGGAAACTTCGCAAAGGTATGCCTATCGGCTGCAAAGTTACTCTGCGCGGTAATCGTATGTTTGACTTCCTCGACAAATTCTTCAACATCGCTTTGCCTCGCGTCCGTGACTTCCGCGGCGTTAATCGCAATTCTTTTGACGGCAGAGGCAATTACGCACTCGGCATTAAAGAACAACTCATTTTCCCCGAAATCGACTACGATAAAATCGATAAAATTCGCGGCATGGACATCATCATTGTTACTTCTGCTCCCACCGACGAAGAAGCTCGCGAACTTTTGGCTCTTATGGGTATGCCTTTTGCCAATGCCTGATTGTTTAATGCTTATATGGTGGTGATTATCAAAATGGCGAAAAAAGCTTTAATCGAAAAATGGAAAAAACCTCAAAAGTTTAAAACTCGTGAATACAATCGTTGCAAAATTTGCGGCAGACCCCATGCTTACATGAGAAAATTTGAAATGTGCCGTATTTGTTTCCGTGAACAATCTTACGCGGGCGCAATTCCCGGTATTACCAAATCAAGTTGGTAACCAAGCAAGTTAAGAATTAAGAATGCTGAATTATTTAATCTCTGATTCTTAATTCTTCATTAAATGAAAGGAGGATATCGGTTAGCTATGGCAATGACTGATCCTATTGCGGATATGCTTACCCGCATTCGCAATGCCAATTCTGTCTATCATGATAAAGTAGAAATTCCCGGCTCCGGAATCAAAACCGCCATCGCGGAAGTTCTCAAACAGGAAGGTTTCATAAGAGACTATACCTTCGCGCAGGACAACAAGCAGGGCATTTTAACTGTCTTTCTTAAGTACGGTCCCAATCGCGAAAAAGTTATTACGGGCATTCAGCGCATCTCTCGTCCCGGTCTTCGCAAGTATTCGCGCAGAAAAGATTTGCCGCGCGTACTCGGCGGTCTCGGTATCGCAATTATTTCCACGTCCAAAGGAATTATGAGCGATAAACAGGCAAGAAAAATCGGACTCGGCGGCGAAGTTGTCGCTCACGTTTGGTAAGTTGCGGCTTACTTTCGCATTTAAAGGATGGTGCTGAAATGTCACGTATTGGAAGAGCACCGATAACTATTCCCGGCGGCGTTACGGTAACGATCGACGCGGAAAATTTGGTGCACGTTAAGGGTCCCAAAGGCGAATTGTCCCGTAAGATCCATAAGGATATGAAAATAACCATCGAAGACGGCGTCCTTACGGTTGCGCGTCCTTCCGATGACAAAAACCACAGAAGTTTACACGGACTTTCACGTACGCTTATCAACAACATGGTTGTAGGCGTGACGCAGGGCTTTACCAAAAATCTTGAAATTAACGGCGTCGGCTATCGTGCCGCAAAGCAAGGAAAAAATCTTTCACTCGCGCTCGGTTATTCTCACCCCGTCGTTATCGAACCGCCCGCAGGTATCACGCTTGAAGCTCCCACTGCCACAACAATTACCGTTCATGGCATTGACAAGGAACTTGTCGGCGCTGTTGCTGCAAATATTCGCGGTTGGCGTGAACCTGAACCTTATAAAGGCAAAGGTATCAAATACGCGGGTGAACATATTCGTCGCAAGGAAGGTAAAGCAGGCGGCAAAAAATAATGCGTAGTGCGTAATTCGTAATGCGTAATGAAAGGAAGGTTCCAAATGCTTCTGAAGGCAGATAAAAAGAAAACGCGCGACAAAAGACATTTGCGCGTAAGAAATCGTTTGTCGGGAACTGCCGAGCGCCCGCGCTTGTGCGTTTTCCGCAGTCTTGCCCATATTTACGCCCAAGTCATTGACGACGAAAAAGGCGTTACGTTGGTTGCGGCAAGTTCGGTTGAAAAAGATTTTGAAGGTTACGGCGGTAATATTGCCGGTGCCAAAAAAGTCGGTGCGGCTATCGCCAAAAAGGCTCTTGAAAAAGGTATCGGCGAAGTCGTATTCGATCGCGGCGGTTATATCTATCACGGACGTATTGCGGCTCTTGCAGATGCGGCTCGTGAAGGCGGTTTAAAATTCTAGTAAAGGAGGTTAAAACGTGCCCAGAAATGATAAAAATGACATCAACGAAACTCCGGAATTTGAGGAAAAAGTTGTGTTTATAAATCGCGTCGCCAAAGTTGTCAAAGGCGGTCGTCGATTTTCGTTCAGTGCGCTTGTGGTCGTGGGCAATCGCAACGGCAAAGTCGGCGTAGGGCTCGGCAAGGCGGCTGAAGTACCCGAAGCGATACGCAAAGGGGTAGACGACGCGAAAAAAAATCTTGTAGAAGTGGCATTGAAGGATCGTTCAATACCGCACGGAGTAACGGGGATATTCGGTGCAGGTCGAGTGATGTTGCGACCGGCGTCGAAAGGTACCGGCGTTATTGCGGGCGGTCCTGCGCGTGCGGTGCTTGAACTTGCAGGCGTTCATGACATTTTGACAAAGTCGCTCGGTTCGTCGAATCCCAACAATATGGTTCGTGCAACCATGGAAGGCTTGAAGATGTTGAAACGCGCGGAAGTTGTGGCGAAATTGCGCGGTAAATCCGTCAAGGAACTTTTTGTGTAAGGAGGCGGCATGATGTTAAAAGTAACTCTTAAAAGAAGTCTTATCGGTCGCCCCGAAACGCAACGCAGAACAGTTCGTGCGCTCGGACTGCGTAAAGTTAATTCGGTTTCGATGTTGCCCGATTTGCCTACAGTTCGCGGGCAAATTTTCAAAGTCAAGCACCTTGTCTGCGTCGAAGAAATTGCAGACGTCGAAAAGAAAGTTGACGTTAAAAAAGGTCCCGCCATTGCCGAAAAAATTGTCGAATCGGAGGTTGCGAAATGAATTTACATACTCTTAAACCTGCCGAAGGTTCACGCAAAAAAGAAATCCGCGTCGGTCGCGGTATCGGTTCGGGCGTCGGCAAGACTTCGGGTCGCGGTCATAAAGGTCAAAAATCCCGCTCGGGCGGCGGCGTTCGTCCGGGTTTTGAAGGCGGTCAAATGCCGATTTACCGTCGTTTACCTAAACGCGGTTTCAAAAATGTTTGGGCGAAAAAGTTTGCCGAAGTCAATGTCGAAACGCTCAACCGTTTTGATGACGGCTCGGAAGTTGACGCAGTCGCTCTCGTTGAAGTCGGTATTCTCAAAAACGTTCTCGACGGCGTTAAAATTCTCGGCAACGGCGAAATTACCAAAAAATTAACCGTCCGCGCTCAAGCGTTCACCAAGTCCGCAAAAGCCAAAATCGAATCCGCCGGCGGCAAGGCAGAGGTAATTTAACGTGCTTGACGCACTTTCAAACATTGCCAAAATACCTGAACTGCGTCAACGAATTATCTTTACGCTGATAATGTTTTCGGTCTTCAGGTTGGGAACTCATATTCCCGTACCGGGCGTAGACCCCACGGCGATTGAGCAACTTTTCAACAACGGCAGTTTGTTCGGCTTACTCGATTTGTTTTCAGGCGGCGCGTTCAGCAAGTTTTCAATCTTCGCCATGAGTATCACGCCGTATATCAATGCGTCGATCATCATGCAGTTGTTGACGGTCGTTATCCCAACCCTTGAACAGTGGAGCAAGGAAGGCGCGGAAGGTCATAAAAAAATGACGAAGGTTACGCGCAGATTAACCGTTATCCTCGCCTTCCTGCAAGCCGTCGGTATGTCAATCGGTCTTAAAGCAGCGATACTCAATCCCAACCCCGTCAATATCCTGATAATCGCAATTACTTTGACGGCGGGAACTACCTTTTTGATGTGGATTGGCGAACAAATTACCGCGCAAGGCGTGGGAAACGGCATTTCGCTGATAATCTTTGCGGGTATAGTCGCGGCACTTCCAAAAAATCTCGGAACGATTTACAGCTACTTGCAGGCGGGCACGATTAATTATTTCAGCGTCGTACTTTTCGCGGTTATTGCCGTCGCAATGATCGTCTTCGTTATCTACGTTGAGGCGGCTTACAGGCGCGTACCGATAACCTATTCAAAGCGCGTTGTCGGCGCCCGTGCTTACGGCGGGCATACCAGCCATATTCCGCTTAAAGTCAATCAAGCCGGCGTTATCCCGATTATCTTTGCGTCAAGCGTGTTGATGTTCCCGATAACGATAGTACAATTTATCGATATTCCCGAAGTGCAAAAAGTCGCCGCTTACCTGCAATGGGGAACGCCGTTGCAAACTTCAATCTACGTCGTGCTGATAATCTTCTTCACCTACTTTTACACGGCGGTTACGGTGAAAATTCCCGATATGGCGGAGAATCTTAAAAAGTTCGGCGGTTTCGTACCGGGAATAAGACCCGGACAACCTACGGCGGACTACATCGACCACGTATTGACAAGGTTGACGCTTGCAGGGTCGTTGTTCTTGTCGTTTATCGCGGTGTTGCCGACACTTATTGGCGGAGCTACTCACATTCAGGGCGTTTACTTCGGCGGGACGGCTCTTTTAATCGTCGTCAGCGTGGCGCTCCATACAATGAAACAAATTGAAGCTATGGTCGTTATGCGGCACTACGAAGGCTTTATGAAATAATTAAGGATTAAGAATTAAGGATTAAGAATTATATTCTGCATTCTTAATTCTTAATTAAACTCAATGGAGGAACGAAAATGCAACTTTTACTTATGGGACCTCCCGGCGCCGGAAAAGGTACGCAGGCGGTCAAGCTGACAGAAAAATTTAAAATTCCGCAAATTTCAACGGGCGATATGTTCCGCGCGGCGGTATCCGAAGGCACCGAACTCGGCAAAAAAGCCAAAGCGTGCATGGACGCCGGAACTCTTGTACCCGATGAAGTCACGGTCGGAATTGTTCGTGAAAGACTTGCCAAAGACGATTGCAAGGGCGGCTTTATCTTGGACGGTTTCCCCCGCACGGTTAAACAAGCCGAAGCGTTGGAAAAAATTTTGGACGATCTCAATATGACGTTGACGAAAGTTTTAAATATTCACGTCCCGGCAGAAGATTTAATCGCCCGCGCCGTCGGTCGTCGAATCTGCAAAAATTGCGGTGCAACTTATCACGTCAAATTTAATCCGCCGAAAGCAGACGCTTGCGACAAATGCGGCGGTGAACTCTATCAACGCGCAGACGATAACGAAGAAACGATGAAAAAACGTTTGAGCGTTTACGAAGAATCGACGCGCCCGCTTATCGATTATTACAAAAAAGTCGGCGTATATGTCGAAATTGACGGCAGACAACCCATTGAAAATGTCACCGAAGAACTGGTAAACGTCTTGTCCTCGGTGGAAAGTTGAGGTAATGACCATGTCAAAGCAAGACGTAATCGAAGTTGAAGGTAAAGTTTTGGAGGCTCTGCCAAATGCAATGTTTCAAGTACAACTTGACAACGGGCATACAGTTTTGGCGCACGTTTCTGGAAAAATCCGCATGAACTTCATCAGAATTTTGCCGGGCGACAAAGTGACGATCGAACTCACGCCCTACGATTTGAGTCGCGGCAGAATTACTTATCGTTTTAAATAAAAAAATTAGTGGACAACTTGAATAAAAAGTGTTAAAGTAGCAATTTGTTTAGGAGGCGATAACTTTGAAAGTCAGACCTTCGGTTAAAAAGATGTGCGACAAATGCAAAATTATCAAGCGCAAAGGTCGCGTCATGGTTATTTGCGAAAATCCCAAGCACAAACAGCGTCAGGGATAAAATTTTTTGAGGAGGTGAAAAATTAAATGGCACGTATAGCCGGTGTAGATTTGCCCCGTGACAAAAGAATCGAATACGCTTTAACGTATATTTTCGGTATCGGACTTCCTTCGTCACAAAAAATTTTGGCGGAAACGGGTATCAATCCCGATACGAGAACAAAAGATCTCACGGACGACGAAGTTGTAAAGCTTCGTGATGTCATCGACCACAATTACAGGGTAGAAGGTGACCTTCTGCGCGATATTCAAATGGACATTAAGCGACTCATTGATATTGGCTGTTATCGCGGACGCCGCCACCGTCTCGGTCTTCCCGTTCGTGGGCAAAATACCAAAAACAACGCCAGAACTCGTAAAGGCCCCAAAAAACTCGTTCAAGGCAAGAAGAAAGAATAGTTCGGAATTAAAATTTTCATTCTTAATTCCGCATTCTAAATTCTTAATTCAACAAGGGAGGATTTAGCAGGTGGCAACGAAAAGAACAGTTCGTGCAAAGAAAAAAGTCCGCAAAAATATAGAATACGGCGTGGCGCATATCAGCTCCACTTTCAATAACACGATTGTCACGATAACCGATAAAGGCGGCAATGCTCTTTCATGGGCAAGCGCAGGCGGCTTGGGCTTTCGCGGCTCACGTAAAAGTACCCCGTTTGCGGCTCAACAGGCAGCAGAGGTTGCGGCAAAAGCGGCAATGGAACACGGTTTAAAGCAAGTCGAAGTTTACGTTAAAGGTCCCGGCGCAGGTCGTGAAGCGGCAATTCGTTCATTGCAAGCAACGGGTCTTGAAGTCAACTTGATTAAAGACGTTACACCCATTCCGCATAACGGATGCCGTCCGCCGAAACGCAGACGCGTTTAATTAATGCGTATTGAAGGGAGACAATTTAATGGCAATCGACAGAACACCTGATTTAAAGCGTTGCCGTGCGCTGGGAATTGAGGCGGCGTTAATCGGACGCAGTCGCAAATCCAAACGTCAGCCGCATCGCACAATGCGTAAAATCAGCGAATATGCAATTCAGCTTAAAGAAAAACAAAAGGCAAAATTCATTTACGGCGTTTTGGAACGTCAATTCCGCAAATACTACGAAAAAGCGCGTACAATGTCGGGCGTAACGGGTGAAAATCTTTTGATACTTTTGGAACGCCGTCTCGATAACGTGGTTTTCAGACTCGGCTTTTCAAATACCCGCCGTCAAGCACGCCAATTCGTCACTCACGGTCATATTACCGTAAACGGCAAGCGCGTCGATATTCCCTCTGCGCTCGTCAAAGCCGGAGACGTTGTCGAAGTTTGCGAAAAAAGTCAAGCCAAAGAAATTTTCAAGATGTTGAAAGAAACCAATAACGCCTTGAGTTCACCGGCATGGCTCGAATCGGATCAGGCAAACCTTAAAGGTAACGTCGTAAGATTTCCGAACCGTGAAGAAATTGACGTTCCCGTAAATGAACAGTCTATCGTCGAATTGTATTCAAGA
>Ga0310691_10003503_pt1 | contig 18739 bp, 15 predicted proteins | sample 176DNAGHGlowgp2_FD_203887 | JGI IMG/M metagenome (GOLD analysis project Ga0310691, IMG submission 203887) | Sheep rumen microbial communities from Palmerston North, Manawatu-Wanganui, New Zealand - 1766 DNA GHGlow gp2 (v2) (version 2) | ecosystem: Host-associated > Mammals > Digestive system >...
CCGACAATCCGTTGGTCTTGAAGTCGTCCTCACAGATTTGCTTGCTCCACACGGTCTCGCCGTCATCATCGAGCTTAACCACCATGAAGTTGGCACCATTCCAGCTGGTGGAGTTGCCATAAAGGACGACCCAGCCATCCTCCTGCGGGATGACCTTGACAGGGGTGTAGCCCCAACTGCTGCCACTGTCCAGAGCCCGGCCATAGAAGTAGTCGCCCGGCAGCATATAGTCGCCGTCGATGCTGAACTTGTTGACATACATGTTTTCATTGTCCAGCGACTGCGACCAGGCCACCATCGTCTGGTCTTCACGCACGGCCAGAATGCCGTCGGTGGCATCACCGTCGACACTGCCATGGCACATCACACCGCCCTGCGGCAGCACCTGGCCATCGGCAGTGATGTGATTCACCACCTGGTAGCCGGTGAAGGACTCCAGCTTGCGGTAGGTGAGCATCAGGCCACCATCGGCATCAACCGCACATTCAGGCTTGGGGAAGTAGAATCGGCTCGCGAGCGGCCCCTCGTCGATGGTGACCGGGTCGGCCCAGACACGCTCACCAGCTGCATTCAGGCGCAGAGCGTCCAAGCCCTTGTCCACGTTGTCACACAGCACATAGACATCGCCATCGACACAGGGCTGCAGCATGAGCATGCTGTTCTCAAAAATCATGTTGTCATCCCACTGGGGTACACCATCGGCATCAAAGCACTGCAGCTGGTAGTTAGACACAGTTGCAGCTTCGGTATACTCGGTGTGCGCCATGCAGGCATAGATGTTGTCGCCACTGACACACACGTTGGGGGCCATGTCGTTATACTCTTGAGCGGTGGTCGGTGCAAAGTACCGCACACCGTCGGCATCCCACACGGGGTTGCCCTGCTGGTCGTAACGATAGAGGTAGACCTCCCAGATCTCGCGGTCGGCTGTCTGCGAACTGCGGGCGTCGGTATAGGCCATGATGATGTCACCATTCTCGGCCAACGCCAGGCCGTAGTCGGTAGTTGACGAACCTGTCTGCTGCGAACTCACAATGATGCCCTCGTCGCCAAACTGCGGATTGCCATTGGCATCAAAGAGTTGCAGATGCAAGTAGTAACCCGAACCTGGGTCATCATAACGCAGTCCCTCAGACCAACGGAGCCAGGTAAGAATAATCTTGCCATCATCGGTGCGGATAGTCTTCATCTGCACCTGACCACTGACCGACTCCTTGTCGAGCCGAGTCGCTTCCATGTCACTGGGTTGCCACTGCGCCATCATGGTCATGGCACCCATCATCATCAACACTAGAGTAAATAATTTCTTCATTGTGTATGAGTGATTATAGTTAAACAATAAGGTGAACTATCAGAAGAGTTTAGCGATGTTCTCTGTCATCATTTTGACCGACATTGCCAACAGGATGATGCCGAAGAACTTGCGTGAGAAGTAGATGCCGCCCTCGCCCAGCAGACGCTGCACGCGGTCGGTCGAACGGATGACGATGTAGACCCACAGCATGTTGATGGCAAGGGCTATGAAGATGTTGATGTCGTCATACATTGCCTTGAGCGAGATGAGCGTAGTGAGCACTCCGGCTCCTGCCAGTAGCGGGAACACCAGCGGCACCAGCGTTGCCCCACCCGACGGAGCATTGTTCTTGAATATCTCGACATCAAGTATCATCTCAAGAGCCATCAGGAACAACAAGAACCCACCCGCTGTGGCAAACGACTGGATGTTACAGTTGAACACATTGAGAATCCAGTTGCCTCCATAATAGAAGCCAACCATCAGGATGGTCGAATAGAGGGTGGCCTTGAGAGCATTGACCTCCTTGCCCTTGGCCCTGAAGTCCAGGATGATGGGCACCGAGCCCACGATGTCAATGATACTGAGCAACACCAGCGTCGCACTGAATATATGTGTAATATTAATCGTTCCCATACCTACTCCTTGATTACATTGTGCAAAGATATAAAAAAAACATGAATAACCTGCACACCTGGGTCAAAAAATTGCAAAAAAGGAGGCAAACGCCTCCTTTTTGACGGTGTAGAGCCAACTGGCAGTAGCAATTAGTCCTCCTTAACCTCCCAGCCCAGGGCCGAAGCGCCCAGGATGGCAGCGTCGGCCTCCTTCATCTCGCTGAAGAGAATCTTGACCTTGCCGCGCCACAAGGGCAGCACATTCTTGTCAAACGCCTCCTTGATGGGGTTCATGATCAGGTCGCCACTCTTGGCCAATCCGCCGAAGATGACAAATGCCTCGGGAGCCGAGAAGGCGGTGAAGTCGGCCAGTGCCTCGCCCAGAATCTTGCCTGTGTAGTCAAAGATCTCCTTGGCCAGCTTGTCGCCTGCCATGGCCGCGTCAAACACGTCCTTGCTGGTGATGTCCTCGGCATTGAGCTCGCGCAGCTTGGACTCGTCATTGCGAATCTCGAGGAACTCGCGTGCCGTGCGCGCCACACCGGTGGCCGAGCAATAGGCCTCGAGGCAGCCCGTACGTCCGCAGCCGCACATGCGGCCATTGTTGCGCTTCATGATCACATGGCCCAGCTCGCCGGCAAAACCGTCATGGCCATAGACCATCTGCCCGTTGACCACGATGCCGCTGCCTACGCCGGTGCCCAGCGTGATCATGATGAAGTCTTTCATACCGCGAGCCGCACCGTAGGTCATCTCGCCGATGGCGGCTGCGTTGGCGTCGTTGGTCACCACACAGGGGATGCCAAACTTGGTCGAGATCTTCTCGGCCAGCGGTATGGGGCTGGGCCAGGGCAGATTGGGAGCACCCTCAATCATGCCGGTATAGTAGTTTCCGTTGGGTGCGCCAATGCCAATGCCGTTGATCTTGCCCACAGCATCGTTAGCCTCGATGACACGGGTCACCTCGGTATAGAGTTCGTCCACATAGTCGTCAAAGTTGCTGTGCTTGCCAGTCTTGATAGAGTCGCTGGCAATCACATTGCCACGTGCGTCCACGATACCAAAGGCGGTGTTAGTTCCGCCCATGTCGATACCAATTACATAGGGTTTTGCCATTTTTCTTGAATGTTTATAATGAATAATCTGGTTGTTTCGTCATTTTGCCACAAAGGTAGGCATTTTGCAGCAAAGTTGCAAGCAAACTCTCAATTTTTCATTCGACATTAGCATATTTGAGTAAAAAGCACTACCTTTGTAGGCTTGAAAGAAGACCTTACTCATTCACTTTTTAAATTATACTCAATAAAATGAACAAGAAACTCATGACCTTAGGAATGATGGCTGTGATGTTGGTGTCGGGCATGGCATCGCTCACAGCATGCAAGGACAACCGTGAGAACCCTCTGCTGCAAGAGAGTTCGCTGCCCTATGGCGCGCCCGACTTCAGCAAGATTCAAGAGAAGGACTACCTGCCCGCTCTGGAGGAGGCTATCAAGCAAAAGCGCGACGAGATCAAACAGATTGTCGAGAACAAGGACTCGGCAACATTCGAAAACACCATCCTGGCCTACGACGAGAGCGGTAAACTGCTCGACCGTGTGAGCCGCATCTTCTTTGCCCTGGTCGAGGCCGACAAGACACCTGTCATAGCCGAGACCGAGAAGAAGGTGATGCCCATGCTCACCGACCTGGAGAACGAGATTGCCTTCAACAAGCCGCTGTTTGAGCGCATCAAGCAAGTCTATGACCGCGACTTCGACAAGTTGCAGGGCGAGGACAAGAAACTGCTCAAGGAAATCTATGACGAGTTTGTGCGCAACGGTGCCTTGCTCACCGACGAGCAGATGGAGCGCATGAAGGAAATCAACCTCAAGATTGCCGACCTGCAGCAGCAGTGGGGCGACCTTGTGCCCGACGCAACCAACGACGCCGTGGTGTGGGTCGAAAAGAAGGAAGACCTGGCCGGACTGAGCGAGGCCGACCTGGCACAGTGTGCCAAGGATGCCGAGAGCCTGGGCAAGAAAGCTCCCTACGCTATCGTCATTGTCAACACCACTCAACAGCCGCTGCTGACCAGCCTCGAGAACCGAGACCTGCGCCGCAAGGTCTACGAGGCATCGGTGCATCGCTGCGACGGAACCAACAAGTACAACTCTTATCCGCTGGTGGTCCAGATTGCCAAACTGCGTGCCGAGCAGGCCGAGTTGATGGGCTTCAAGAACTATGCCGAGTATTCCCTGCAGAACACCATGGCCAAGACACCCGAGAATGTTTACGCCTTCTTGAAGAACCTGATTGCCGCCTACACCCCCAAGGCCGATGCCGAGACCAAGGCCATTGAGGAGTTTGCACAGAAGTCACAAGGTCCTGACTTCAAACTCGAGCCCTACGACCGCTTCTACTACTCAGCCAAGATGAAGAAGGAGATGCTCAACATCAGTGACGACGAGATCAAGCCCTACTTCAACATCGACAGCGTGCTCATCAACGGCGTGTTCTATGCCGCCAATCGCGTCTACGGGCTGCAGTTCAAGGAGCGCACCGATATCCCCACCTATCATGCCGACATGCGCGTGTTTGAGGTGCTGGACAAGGAAGGCAAACCCAAAGCGCTGTTCTATTGCGACTACTTCCGCCGCCCCACCAAGCGTGGCGGTGCCTGGATGGATGGCTTTGCCAAGCAAAGCCGTCAGCGCAACCAGTTGCCCATCATCTACAATGTGTGCAACAGTGCCAAGGCTCCCGAGGGCCAGCCGTCGCTTCTCACTTGGGACGAGGTGACCACGATGTTCCATGAGTTTGGCCACGCACTGCACGGCATCCTGTCTGACTGCCAGTACTACACGCTGAGTGGCACCTCGGTGGCACGCGACTTCGTCGAGATGCCCTCGCAGTTCAACGAGTCGTTCGCATCGATCCCCGAGATATTCGACCACTATGCCCTGCACTACAAGACCGGAGAGCCCATGCCCGCCGAGCTCAAGGAGCGCATGCTCAAGAGCATCAACTTCCAGTCGGCCTATGCCCTGGGCGAGAACCTGGCTGCCACCTGCGCCGACCTAGCATGGCACATGCTCGGTTCCAACGAGATTCCCACGGCCGAGCAGGCTGCCGAGTTTGAGAACGAGTCGCTGCGCCAGATTGGTCTGCTCAACCCGCAGATTCCGCCTCGCTACCACACTAGTTACTTCAACCATGTGTGGGGTGGTGGCTATGCTGCCGGCTACTACAGTTATCTGTGGACCGAGGTGCTGGCTGTCAACATCGCCGACATCTTTGCCAAGCGCGGTGCCCTGCTGCCCGAGACGGGACAAGCCTTCAGCGACCAAGTGCTGAGCCGTGGCAACACCGACGACCTGATGAAGATGTTCAGCGACTTCACCGGCATGGCACAGCCCGATGCCAGCGCCCTGCTCAAAGCACGCGGACTCTAATCCCCCGTTCTTCTAGACATAAGAACAGAATCACATTTGATGGATTTTGACGGAATTTGATGGTTTTGATGTTTGTTTTTTCACACCAAGGCCATCAAAGACCTTCAAAGTCCATCAAGTTTTTTATCATGAATTAGAGAATTATAGAATTTTGTTCGTTTAAGTTCGATGTTTAATTAATAGACACAAGAACAAGAGAACAATATTAGAGTACTTCGTGGGTTGATATTTAGAACACAAGTCCATCAAGATTGTTTGTCATGAATTAGAGAATTATAGAATTTTTTCGTTTTTTTCGATGTTTAATTAATAGACACAAGAACAAGAGAACAATATTAGAGTACTTCGTGGGTTGATTTTAAGAACAGAAGTTTATTTGATGGTCTTGATGTTTGTTTTTTTCACACCAAGACCATCAAAGAATATCTAGGTTCATCAAGAATTAACAATAAACTCGAACGAAAAAAAATCTCAATTAACTAAAGTTCTTAATTACAAATTAGTTCTTCATGTCTTTTTGTCTGGGAATCAGCGGGGGAGGAAGCGGCGAATGTGGCTGACTTTGAATATCCAGCAAGTGTTCTGCTCGAGACTGCGCTTGAGGGGCGACATGCCGGCGGTGTCGACGTGATCGCGCCCCATGGTGATGATGCCATAGACCTTGCCGTCGCGCATCACAGGACTGCCACTGGAACCATGCGTGATGCGGTCGACGGTTGATATGCGGCGATAGCCGTCCTCGTCCTGCTCATTGAGCACCAGGCATTGTGTGCCCACTTGCCGCAACCCCTGCGGCAACATCTGCCAACACAAGACATCGAGGTGGTCGAGCGGCTCGGTATCGGCATCGGCCAACGAGAGCGGGCTCTTCAGTCCGGGTATGGGATAGAGCGCAACGTCATAGCCCCGCTTGTCGGTGGTGGGTAACTGCCGGGGTATCCATTGGTCATATTGCAAGGGGTGCCAGTCTTGCCCGTTGCGCAGATAATAGGTCGCCTCAGTGTTGATGACATGGCCGGCCGTAATCAAGTAGTCATCGATGCAGAAAGCGGTGCCGGCAAACGAGCGTTCGTCGCCACACTGCCTGAACAGCGGCATGATGTAGTTAGCAATCAACATCGATTTTTGGGTTGGGGTTAGGGTTAAGGGTTAGGGTCTTGGGGGGGGAAGAATGGTTAAGAGTCACAACCCTAACCCCTAACCCTTACACCATAAACCTGGATTTAGAACTTGAGTTGCAGGCGGGCGTTGATCTGGCGGCGCGTCAGGTAGTTGGGCACGGCATACTGCAACTCGTTGACATCGGTCACCCAGTAGTAACTGCTCACGTTGCTGATGTCGAAGATGTTGAACACGTCAACTCCCAGCCAGATGCTCTTGAAGTGGCTCAAGAAGCCTGTGGTGGGACGGTGGTCGGGACCAACGAGCATGAAACTCAGGCCCACATCGACGCGCTTGTAGGCAGGCTGACGGAAGTAGGCCACATCGCGTGTCATGCGTGGCGCCGTGGTGGGCAGACCGTCGCTGATGATGCCCTTGAGGCTGAACTTGAGCCTAGGCACTGAGGGAAAGTAGTCGGTGAAGAACAATGCCACGCTATAGCGCTGGTCGGTGGGGCGCGGCACCTTGACACCGTTGAGGGTCTCCTGCGTCTTCATGAGTGAGAAACTGAGCCATGAGTCGGTGCCCTCAACAAACTGCCCGAACAACTTCATGTCGATGCCAACCACATAGCCGCTGCCCTCGTTCACACCACTGTAGACCATCTTGAGATTGTCGACCTCGTAGGGGATGATGTTCGACAAGTTCTTGTAGTAGATTTCGGTGGTGAACTTGAACGGCCGGTTGATGGCTCTGAAACTATAGTCGCCACCCAGGATGGCATGGATGCTGCGCTGGCTCTTGATGTTGTGGTTCAGGTCGATGTAGGCGTTGCCCAGAGAGTCAACTTTCTCCATGCGATACTCCTTGTAGAACGGTGCCTGATAGTAGAGACCACCCGCCAGTCGCAGCGAGAAGCGATTGTTGCGCTCGGGCACAAAGCCGATGCTGAAGCGCGGCGAGATGAGCGTTTCCTTATTGAAGTCCCAGTAACTGACACGCACACCGCCGTTGATCGACCACAAGCCAGCCGATGACATCAACTTGTAGGTGTCCTGGGCAAAGAAGGCAAACCGTGTGGTGTTGAGGTCGTGGCTCGAAGTCTGATTGTAGATCACGTTGACCTCTTGCGGGATGTGCGGCAACGAGTAGCCCGCCGAGTCGCGCCACTCCCACTCGCTCGAGCGGTCGTAGATGGTCTCGCGACGCATCGAGATGCCGTAACTCAAATTGTTGTGATTGATGCCCGTGTTTCCCTTGAGAGTCAAGTCGTAAACACTGAGTTTGAGCCGGTTGCGGGCATGCTCGTGATACTTGCCCACACCCAGTTCGCCACCCACGCCACCTTCGCCACCAGTACCGGCCTCGTCCAGCCAGTACTCGCCGTGGATGTCGTAGGCCACCAACTCGTTGGTCTGGTAGCCCGATGCCTGCAGCGTGAAGTCGTTGCCCTTGTTGAGGCGGTAGTTGAGCGACAAGGCACCGAAGTAGGTGTAGAACTTGTCTTTCTCCTGACCGTCGAAGTAGACCTTGAACGACTTGGCGTTGGTCGACGTGCCAAAACTGGTCTCACGGTTGACAGGGACAAAACGGTAGTTGTTGAGCGACACATTGCCCAAGAACGACACGCGGAACTTGTTGCTGGGCTTGAGCACCATGTAGGTCTGATAGTCAAAGTACTGTGGGTCATACTCGCCCTTCGACTCCAGCGAGCCCAGCAGCGATGAGTTGCGCTTGTAGCGTGCACCATGCATCATCGAGAACTTCTTGGTGCCATAGCCCAGCATCAGGCTGCCGCCCTGCAGGCTGGCCGAGACTGAGCCTTCGAAAGCCTCGGGGTCACGATAGGTGATGTCGAGCACCGACGACATCTTGTCGCCATACTCGGCATTGAAGCCGCCGGTCGAGAACTCGACCTTCTGCACCATGTCGCCGTTGATGATGCTCAATCCCTCTTGCTGCCCGCTGCTGATGAGTTGCGGGCGATAGACCTCTATACCGTTGATATAGACGCTGTTCTCGTCATACGAGCCACCGCGCACCATATACTGCGACGACATCTCGTTCTTGCTGCTCACACCCGCCATGGTGGTGAGCACATTCTCGACAGCATTGCCGCTGGCGCTGGGCGTGATGCTGCTCTGGCTCACATCGATGCCCTGCATGGCATTGGTCTGCTTCTTGTACTCAGTGACGGTGACCTCGGTCAATTCCTGGGTTTTCTCATAGAGTTTGGGGTTGAGTGTGACAGAACCCTCGGGCTTGATGAGCTGGCGAGTGATGGTGCTATAGCCCAAGCACGAGAACTCGACCATGATGGTGTCGTTCTTGGGCACGTTCATCTCATAGAAGCCTTTCTCATTGGTGTTCACACCGAGGGTGGTGCCCAAGATGCGCACTGTGGCAAACTCAATGGGGTGGCCGGCATCGTCGACTACCTTTCCCGATATTTTGACTTGCGCCATCATGCCTAGTGCCGACATGAGGCACACGAGCATGATGCAGATATGCTGTTTCAACTTCATCACGAATTACCTTATCACGAATTACCGAATGCCCAAGGCCCAGACTATGAGCCCCGGTTCTAAAAGATAATAACGCAAAAAGGTCACAATAATTATAAATGCACCTGACAAATCGCTCCAGTCAGTGCAAGCGTGCCTCGGGTGCGAGTCACCGCCGGGCAGCTTGGAGCCTACTTCTGTTCCTTGATCTCGGCGTTGATCTGGGCGATGTAGTCGAGCAGTTCATCGCGGCCACGGCCGTCCTCGCTGCTGGTGACAAAGATGGGTGGCAGTTCTTCCCAGGTCTCGAGCAACACTTGCTTGTAGGCCTCAACGGCCTCGGCACCTGCCTGACGGCCCAGTTTGTCTATCTTGGTGAACACGATGGAAAATGGAATGCCAAACTCACCCAGCCACTGCATGAAGTCGGTATCAATCTTCTGTGGCTTGAGCCGGCTGTCGACCAGCACAAACAGATTGGTCATCTGCCGCCGCGTCATGATGTAGCCGCGGATGATGCGCTCCAATTGCGAACGCTGATCCTTGCCTCGGCGGGCATAGCCATAGCCCGGAAGGTCAACAATATACCACTCATTATTGATCTTGAAGTGATTGATGAGCAGCGTCTTGCCAGGCGTCTGCGAGGTCTTGGCAAGCCCCTTGCGGCCAGTGAGCATGTTGATGAGCGATGACTTGCCCACATTGCTCCGCCCGATAAAGGCATACTCGGGCAATGTCGTGTCGGGGCACTTGCTCACATCACTGTTGCTAATCTCAAATTCGGCGTAACGGATATTCATTGTATTTCAGGATTTTCGGCAAAGGTACTATTTTTTTGCCACATAGACAACAATGCCAGTATCTGACGACACTGGCATTGTCATATTTCATGAAGTTTTTGGTTCTCAGTTTTCAGTTTTCAGCCACAACCGACATCCGACAACTGATAACCGACAACTGATAACCAATAGCGCTTTGAATTAGAGGTTGGGATTGACCTTGCTCCACTCGCTCACGGGAGGAACGATGTTGAGGTCGACCAACTCGTCGCGCATCTTGCACAGGTGCTCATAGCTAGCGTCGAGTTTAGCCATCTCCTCCTCGGTGCCCTGCGGCATGCGGAAGGTGCAGCCGTTCTCGTCGAGCGTGGTGTCCATTGCCATCATGATGTTCTGGTAACGCTCGTTCTTGACAAATGTGCCAGCAGGCCAGACAAACTTCTCGCCGCCCATGACCGAGCGAATCATCTCGACCGACAGATAAGCCGGGCTCTGGAACGAACTGCGACCGCGCAACTCGATAATCTTGGCGCCACCCTTGGTGACATCAACCTTCATCTGCTCCCACTCGTCGTGAGACATCTTGCCCTGCTCGATGAGGTCGTAGAGCGGAGTGCCATCGATGCGCACCTGCGAACCGAACACTGCCATCTGCTCGCCGTGACCACCATAGGTGGTGCAACCAGTGACCTTGCTCTGCATCACACCGAAGTGCTTGGCCAGCGCGCTCTGCAGACGGGTCGAGTCAAGACCTGCCAGCGTGGTGACCTGAGAGGGCTTCAAGCCCGAGTAGAGCAGTGTCACCAGACCAGTGAGGTCGGCGGGGTTGAAGATAATGACCACATGCTTCACATCGGGGCAATATTGCTTGATGTTCTTGCCCAGGCCCTCGGCGATCTCGCAGTTGCCCTTGAGCAGATCCTCGCGGGTCATGCCAGCCTTGCGGGGAGCACCGCCACTGCTGATGATGTACTTAGCATTGGTGAAAGCCTCAGCCACATCGGTGGTAGCAGTGATCTTGACATCACCGAAACCGCTCTGGCGCATTTCCTCGGCCACACCTTCGGGCGAGAACACGTCATAGAGGCAGATATCGTTAGTCAGACCCATCATCAGGGCGGTCTGAACCATGTTGGAACCAATCATGCCGGCAGCACCGACGATGACGAGTTTGTCGTTAGTTAAAAAAGCCATTTTTATAAAAAATATTATTGTTAATAATGTTATTTTTCAGAAATAGACTGCAAAGGTAATAGTTATCTGCCGCATGACCAAACTTAGTTGTTTAAATATTGTGAATGATTAAGCAACACCCAAAATAATTCAACATTTTATCCGCTCGTTTGTCAATTAGTTTGTACCTTTGCAAACCGAAAAAGTTGTCGGTTATCGATTGTGACTGAAAACTGAAAACCGACAACCGACAACCAATAGAATGGATCAGGAATTTGCATCATCACTACTCGAACAGGCAGTGAGCCAATTTGCCTCACTGCCCGGCATAGGACGGAAGACCGCCCTACGGCTAGTGCTATACTTGCTCAAGCAGAGCGAGCAAGACGCGACAGCCTTTGGCGAGGCGATCATCCGTCTGCGGCACGAGATACGCTACTGCCGGGTGTGCCACAACATCAGCGAGACCGACGTGTGCCCCATCTGCTCCAATCCCAGCCGCGACGCATCGACCATCTGTGTGGTCGAGAACGTCAAGGACGTGATGAGCATCGAGAACACCCACCAGCACCACGGACTGTATCATGTGCTGGGAGGGCTCATCTCGCCCATGGATGGCGTGGGACCGCAAGACATCGAGATTAATAGTCTGGAGCAGCGCGTCAAGGAGGGAGGCATCAAGGAGGTGATACTGGCGCTGAGTGCCACCATGGAGGGCGACACCACCAACTTCTACATCTTCCGTCGCCTGGCCCCCTACCCCGACGTCAAGGTCACCATGCTGGCACGCGGTGTGAGTGTGGGCAACGAGATTGAGTATACCGACGAGTTAACGTTGGGTCGTTCCATCATCAATCGCACCCCGTTCAGCGACACTCTGACGCAATGAGTTGTTGTCAGTCGTCGGTTGTGGCTGAAAACTGAAGGCTGAAAACCGATAACTGACAATTAAGAACTGATAACCAATGACTTTATTCTTAATTAGAAAAAGGATGGCCGATAATTATCTAGACCGACAGTTTCAAGAACGCGAGGCTCGCCTAGCCAAGAAAGAGAAGGCGCACCAACTGAAATTGCGCCGCTTCCGCGAGGCCTATATCAAGCGACTCAAGGAGCAAAAAAATCAACAAGAATAAACAATCGCGCAACCCCATCAATGGAGTTGCGCGATTCTCATCTCATCACTGACACTGAGTTTTACTTCAGTTCGCTGATTGCCTGAGTGTTGCCACCTGTTACAAGCGACAAGGGTGAGATGCCTCAAGCATCATAGGCCAACGCGGCACCCAGGGCGGTGCAGTACTCGGCATGCTCGGGGATGCGGAAACGCACCCCATAGAGGTCTTCCATGATGTCGAACACGACGCGGCACTGCGGCAACCGTGCAAGGTTGCCGATGCACACAAAGTCGGATATTCCGCCATTGATCTGCGACAACACTGCGCACGAGCCTATGGTCTCGACCACCATGCAGATGAGACCCAGTGCAATGTCCTCGTGAGTGGCATTGGCATTGCGCACCTTGCCGAAGAGCGATGCTGTGGCATGCATGGGCAGGCCTTCAAGGTCGTTCTGGCTGATGTCCTTGATTTGTAGATTGATATTGGCGATGTCGCCTTGCGATGCCATCTCAACGACCTCGCAAATGTCGCTGGTGCCCAGCATCAGGTGCGACAGGCCACGCAACGTGCCACCACCCATCGAGATGCCGCCGATGTGCTTGATGCCGCTATCATCGACACGCACCAGCGTGGTGCCCGTGCCCATCGACACGACAATCAGCCTGTCGAGGCCACTGTCAAAGCGGGCCCCCAGACCGTCGGCCTGGAACTCATCAACCTTGGTGGTAGGCAGGCCATAAATGGGTGTCTCAACACTGCTGCTGCCCACTCCCGTGATCATCACATGCTCTATGTCGCCCAGAGAGATGCCATTGTCATAGATATATTTGCCAAAGGCTCCAAAGAGCGAGGTAATGGGGTCTGCCGCAGTGATAAACAGCGGGTTACACAGTTGCTTGTCATCACGCAATCCCACAATCTTGGTGGTGCTTCCACCCACATCGATTCCAATTACTAGTCCCATGTCTTTTAATAATTAAGTTTTCGGTTGTCGGTTACAAGCCCCCCAAGCCCCCCTAAAGGGGGGTGTACAAAGTGGCAGCCACAACAGTAGTTCCCCCTTTAGGGGGCTAGGGGGCTTGTAACCAACAACCGGCTACCGATAGCCATTGCTGAAAAACGGTGTAAAATTATATGTTTTTTTTGACATGGGAAAATAAGCCACAATATTTCTCGTTATTTATTATTGTGATTGATGTAACGATTGTCATTGTCAACTATCGCGTGAAGTACTTTCTGGAGCAAACTTTGCGCTCGGTCAAGGAAGCCATCAGTGGCCTCCAGGCCGAGGTGTATGTCATTGACAACAACTCGGGTGACGACTCGATCGAGCACTCGCGGGCATTATTCCCGTGGGTAAAATTCATCGAGAACAAGAAGAATGTGGGGTTTGCGCGTGCCAACAATCAGGGCATTGTCGCCGCACAGGGCGAGTTCACCCTTATCCTCAATCCCGACACCATCATCTCGACCGAGAGCCTGTGCCGACCCATCGCATGGATGCGCGAGCACAGCGACTGCGGTGCTGTGGGCGTGCGCATGGTCGATGGCAATGGCACATTCCTGCCCGAGTCCAAGCGAGCCTTCACCACCCCGTGGGTGTCGTTCTGCAAGATCTTCGGTCTGTCGAAACTCTTCCCCAACTCGCCCACCTTTGCCAAGTATCACCTGCGCTACCTCAATGACCGTGAGGCACACAAGGTCGACATTCTGTCAGGTGCGTTCATGCTGTGCCGCACACAATTGCTGCAGCAGGTGGGTGGCTTTGACGAGGACTTCTTCATGTACGGCGAGGACATCGACTTGTGCTATCGCATGTACAAGACCGGCATGAACAACTGGTATCTGCCTGTCGAGATTATTCACTACAAGGGCGAGAGCACCAAGAAGGACTCGATGCGCTATGTCAGGGTATTCTACGAGGCCATGCTCATCTTCTACCGCAAGCACTATCCTCGATACAGTTGGATTGGCTACCCCATCGTGCAACTGGGCGTTGCCGTGCGCGCCTCGATGGCGATGCTCAAGCGCGCATTCAAGCGCATCTTGCCCACCAAGAGCCCCCACCCCACCAACAATGCCCCCTGGGTGATACTGAGCGACAACCACGCCCGCGTGACCATGGCAACGGGTCTGAACCACTTCAAGATGGCCATACCTGCCGAGGGGCCTGCACAGGTGCTGATTGACGATGCCACCTACAGTTACAGCGAGATCATTCACATCATCTCGAGCAACTCGCGCAAGGGAGTGGAGTTCCACATCTTCTCGGCTGCCAACGAACTGATTATCTCACCCAAAATGAGCCAGGCATGACATCGCTGACGAGCAATGACAAGGTGCATCTGCGCGCACTCGAACCCACCGACCTGGATTTGCTCTACGCCTGGGAGAACGATGCCAACCTATGGGCCGCGACCGACACCATCGCCCCCTACTCGCGGCAGACGCTGTGGCAATACCTTGAAAACCACACAGGCGACATCTACAAGTCACGCCAGTTGCGACTCATCATCGAGACTAACGACAGCACCGCCATTGGCACTGTCGACTTCTTTAACTTCGACCCGCTGAACAACCGGGCCGAACTTGGTCTGTTCATTGCTCCCGAGCATCGTGGGCGGGGCTATGGTCGCCTGGCGCTGCAACTCATCCGAGACTATGCCGAGCAGCACATCGGCTTGCGACAACTCTACGTCTACATCCGCACCGACAACACAGCCTGCCTCAACCTGTTCATCCACTTCGGTTTCACACAGGCGGGCCTGCTGCAAGCCTGGGTCAAGCGTGGTCGCGACTACCACGATGTCGCTCTGCTGCAACTCATCTTCTGAGAGCGACTCTACCCAGGGGATTCCACTTCAGTTGAGAGAGGGGTCAAGGGGCCAGTTGAGCCACAGCCGGTATCGGTCACCAAACTGCGCTACGGCAGCAGGCCAGATGTCGTCCCAACGGTCGCTCAAAATCACCTCAAGGGGGAGCGTGTCGATCACCGCCCAGTCGTGGCGGTCAATCTCCTGCTGCAACTGCCCTGCTTCCCAGCCACTATAACCCAGACAGAACTTGATGCAACCGTCTATGCCATCTTCAGGACGACGGTGTTGCAGATAGGCCTGCATGGATTCAAAGTCGCCACCGATATATAGCCCGCCGCCCAGCGACAGGCAGTCGGGAATCACATCGGGACCTAACGTGTGCAGGTAGAAGAGTTGCTCCATGCCCACAGGGCCACCCAGAAAGACGGGTATGCCCCGCTCGCAGTCGATGTCGGCCAACTGATGCTTGAGGGTCCATCCCTGATAGTTGCTGATCATGAGCCCCATGCTGCCTTGCCGGTCATGATCGACCATGAGCACCACACTGCGGCGAAAGAAGGGGTCATTGACCGTGGGCTTGGCGACCAGCAGTGAGCCACGCACTGGCACAATCTGCTCGTCATCGAGGTTGAATATCTTGTCGTTGTCCAAGTTTAGGGGTTAAGGGTTAAGGGTTAGGGGTTAAGGTTAAGGGTTAGGGTTGGTGTAGCCCAACAGATAGCGTTTGAAACTGGTATAGCCATTGTTGATGGGCGTGACACGACGCGTGCCGTTGAGATAGCGCAACAACTGGGGCGGCATCGCCACCTCGTGTCCTGTGGCGTGCTCGACCGTGGCGGCAAACTTGGCCGGATGAGCCGTAGCCAATGAGACGCCCACCTCACCTGGCCGCAGGTCATCGCACAATCCCTGCCAGGCGAATGCGCTGTGCGGATCGAGCAGATAACCGTGCCGACGGTCAGTGTCACGGATGGTGTCAATGATCATCTCGTCGTTGTAGGTATAGGCATGAATCATGCGGCGTATCTCGGCATAGTTACCCAGCAATTCCATCACGCGTGGCATGTTGGTGGGGTTGCCTGCGTCAAGTGCAGGTGCAATGCTGGGCACCGAGGGCTTGGCGATGAAGTAGCCCGTCTTGATGTAATTGTAGAAGATGTTGTTCTCGTTCTCGACACTGACAAACCGCTTGACCGGCAGCCCCATGGCTCGTGCCATCAGTCCTGATGTCAGGTTACCCAAGTTGGCACTGGGCACCGAGAACACCACATCGCTCACATCCACTCCTTGCCTCGACAGCATGGCGATAGCGTAGAAGTAATAGAACGTCTGGGGCAGGATGCGGGCCACATTGATGCTGGTAGCACTGGTCATGTGCAGGGTTTCATTGAGTTCGGGGTCAACAAATGCCTTGTTGACCAATCGCTTGCAATCGTCAAATGAGCCATTGACCTCCAGCGCAGTGACATTGTCGCCCAGCGTGGCAAACTGTGCCTCCTGCACATAGCTCAACGACTCGTGCGGATAGAGCACATGGATGTGAACACCCGGCACTCCGACAAAACTGTTGGCTACAGCCGCACCCGTGTCACCCGAGGTGGCCACCAGCACATGGATGGTGGGCCACTGGTGGTGCAAACTGCGATAGTAGTGCAGCAGGCGCGCCATGAAACGCGTGCCCACGTCTTTAAAAGCCATCGTCGGGCCATGAAACAGTTCCAGCACATAGTGGTTGTCATCGACCCGATGCAACGGTATGTCAAAGTTGAGTGTGTCTTGCACAATGTTGCGCAACACACTGGCATCAATATCGCCCTGAAAGGCAAAATTGGCAATAGCGAAAGCAATTTCCTGCAAGGTCATGTGCCCCATGTTGCGCACAAAGGCCTGCGGCAACCTGACAATGCTTTGCGGCATAAACAGGCCTCCATCCTCGCTCACGCCGTCGATCACTGCCTGCTCAAGCGATACAACCTCGCTAGGTGTCTTTATGTTATAGTACAACATTTCAGTTATTTAATAAGAATTAAGAATTTATAATTAAGATTCGCCTCCCTTCTTAATTCTTAATTCTTAATTCTCAATTCTTTAATGGATACAGGTCCCCGGAGCGGTAAGATTGAACGTGTTCTTGACCCACACGGGGATACTCAACTCGGCCACCGGGCGCAGCGTGGGCGGATAGATGACCTTGGCACCGGCATCACACAGTTCCTGTGCCTGGGCGTAGGTCATCGCGGGCAGCAGTTGGGCATCAGTGTGCTTGCGAGGATCCTTGTCATAGAAGCCGTCAACGTCGGTCCAGATTTCGAGACACTCGGCATGCAGAGCGGCTGCAATGAGCGCGGCAGTATAGTCGCTGCCACCACGCCCCAGATTGGTCTTGAAGTGCTCGTCGGCATCATCGGCAATGAAACCTTGCACCACATGGATGCCTTCGACCGTGGGCCACTCGTTGGCAATCAGTTGGCGTGTGAGTTCGGCCTCTAGCGCATGACTACCGTCACACTCACGCGTCTTGATGAAGTTAGGCGCAAAGTGTGGCACAGCACCCTCAATCATGCACGACACGATGGCACTCGACATCACCTCGCCATGACACACGATGGCATCGGCCAGTCGCTGCTGATCCACAGCAGGCAACTCACGATTTAATGCCAATGTGCCATAGAACGAGCGCAGATTAGCGATAAACTGCTCGACGATGGCATTGCATTGCCCTTGCATGGGCTGTGGCACCACACCTGCGATGACATCGCGATGCCGTTGTGCCACCTGCTCCAGGATGGATTCATAGTCATTGCTTCCGCTCTGTGCCAGACGGGTCATCTCGATGAGCTGATTGGTCACGCCACCCAGTGCCGACACGACCACTATGACAGGTTGCGACTGCGATGTCACAATTTGTTTCACATTCAGCAGGCTCTCGACCGAGCCCACGCTGGTTCCACCAAATTTCAGTACCTTCACCTTGAAATAATTAAAAATTGACAATAATTCTAGAACTTCTAGATATTCTAGAACATCTAGAGTAATATATAACGTAAAAAAACGCACTATATTACAAAAAAAGTGCGCCCCTAATGGGGACGCACCTTTAAGTTATGCTCTTGCAAGAAATTACTTGCCCAGCATCAGGTTGATGACGTTGTTGACATCGGTGATATCGATAACACCATTACCATCGGTATCGGCAGCAGGAACCATAGCGGCCTTGCCCAGCATCATGTTGATGACATTGTTCACATCGGTGATATCAACAACACCATTACCGTCGGTGTCGCCAATCATGATCTGCTGGCCACCCTCACCCTGGATGAAGTGGTAAACCAGGTTAGCACCATTGATGTAGAACTTAACATTAGCCTCGCGGCCAGCAACGCCCTCGGGCAGAGCAGCGCAAGTGACCTTAGCCTGAACACCACCGTAAGTAGCATCGTCAGCAAGTTCGATAGTCAGCCACTCGGGAACCTCGTTGCCATCCTCGAGCGAGTAATAAAGGTCAGAAGCGGTAACAGCCTCACCATACTGATCAGCAGCATAGATGTTGACACCTTCATACTGGCCAGCGAACATGTACTTGCCACCCTCGTTGGGGAAGGTATACTCACCAGTCTCATCAGTAAATTGGTAGATCATGAAGGGACGGCTAACGTCAATGAAGATCGAGTTACCAACCTTCATCTCACCGCTCACGAAGAAGTTGTTCATACCCACAAGTTGCGTGACAACATCACCCTCGGCATGGCCGAGATAAGCGAGTTCACCGACATGCTCATCTTCCTCATCATTGGTGAAGAGACCGCTCATGCTAACGATGGCATCCTGGTCGAAACCAGTAATGATGACGACAATGGCATCATCAACCTCGGGAGTCACCTCATATTCCATACCCAGTTC
>Ga0310691_10003504_pt1 | contig 18738 bp, 14 predicted proteins | sample 176DNAGHGlowgp2_FD_203887 | JGI IMG/M metagenome (GOLD analysis project Ga0310691, IMG submission 203887) | Sheep rumen microbial communities from Palmerston North, Manawatu-Wanganui, New Zealand - 1766 DNA GHGlow gp2 (v2) (version 2) | ecosystem: Host-associated > Mammals > Digestive system >...
TTCTTTGCACCGTCAAGTCGTTTCGGTACGCCAGAGGAACTGAAGGAACTGATAGACTGTGCCCATCAGAATGGTATAGCAGTGATAATGGACTTGGTTCATTCGCATGCCGTGAAGAATGAGGTGGAAGGACTCGGTAACCTGTGTGGCGACCCTAACCAGTATTTCTATCCCGGTGACAGACGTGAGCATAACCAGTGGGACAGCCTGTGCTTTGACTATGGTAAGGATCAGGTGATGCACTTCCTGCTGTCAAACTGCAAGTATTGGCTTGATGAGTTCCATTTCGACGGTTTCCGTTTCGATGGCGTGACGTCAATGCTTTACTATAATCACGGACTAGGGGTTGACTTCGGCGGATATGGTGACTACTTCAACGGTGGTCAGGATGATAATGCTTTGTGCTATCTTGCACTTGCAAACAAGGTAATACACGAAGTGAACAAGAATGCCATCACAATAGCAGAGGAAATGTCAGGAATGCCGGGACTTGCCGCAAAGTTTGAGGACGGAGGACTGGGCTTTGACTATCGCCTGGCAATGGGCCTGCCAGACTATTGGATAAAGATGATAAAGGAGAAGAGCGATGAGCAGTGGAATCCACGCGACATATTCTGGGAGATGACAAATCGTCGTCAGGATGAGAAGACAGTGTCGTATGCCGAGAGTCACGATCAGGCGCTCGTCGGTGACAAGACTATCATATTCCGCTTGATAGATGCCGATATGTACTGGCATTTCAAAAAAGGTGATGAGAATGACGTGGCCCGACGTGGCATAGCATTGCATAAGATGATACGTCTTGTAACGGCATCGACCATCAACGGCGGTTATCTTAACTTTATGGGCAACGAGTGGGGACATCCGGAATGGATAGATTTCCCACGTGAGGGCAACGGATGGAGCTGCAAGTATGCAAGGCGACAATGGAACCTTGTGGACAACAAAGAACTGTGCTACCATTGGCTTGGTGACTTTGACCGCACTATGATGGATGTCATAAAGTCGGAAAAGCATTTTAACAAGACTCCGGTGCAGGAAATATGGGTAAACGAAGGCGACCAGGTAATGGCGTTTATGCGTGGCAACCTGCTCTTCGTATTCAATTTCTCGCCAGTGCGTTCATATACAGACTATGGTTTCCTCGTACCGACAGGTTCTTACTCCGTAGTGCTTAATACAGACTCAAAGGAGTATGGTGGCTTCGGTTTCGCAGATGACAGCGTGACACACTTCACCAACTACGACCCAATGTATGTGGAAGACAGAAAAGAGTGGCTGAAACTATATATACCAGCTCGCTCTGCCGTAGTATTAAGGAAGAACTGAGAGACAGGCACAGTTGTCAAAACAAGTCTCTGAAAGAAAAAACAAGACAAGGATTATGTCAAACAACTCAAAAGATGGCTCTGTCACCCTTAAGGTGGTATGTGCCATCATTTTTATAGCGTTTGTAGTTTCGTATGTGTATTTTTACCAGTGCGATGTGCTGGCAATGATGCAATATGCGTGGTCGGACGGACTGAAACATTATGATAGGAATGTGGGTGCAGTGGTGATTACGGCAGTGTCAGTGGTGATTACGGCAGTGACTATAGCACTGAGCAGAATGCCTGGTAGGTATTATGCACTCAATTTCTATCCGGCACTTCTGGTGTTGGGAGGACTCACAGCCGTGCACAGGGAAGAAGGTGGACTGGTAAGTGTGTCATGGGGATGGTTCATACTGTTTTTGGTCTTGCTGGTAGGCAGTTGCGTATTGATACGTGTTGTAAGTAACCTCAAAGCCTATTCGCAGCCATTACGCAGTGTGGGTGTGTTCTCACATCTATGGTGGAAGAACTTTATGTATTTGCTGTTACCAATGGTGGTGACATGCATGATAGGAAATTCAGACCGCACGCTGCACACTCGTTTGGCAGTGGAGCGATTATGTATGCAAGGAGAATTTGCCAAGGCTCTTGAGACAGGGTATGCCCAATATGATAATGACTCGTCGCTTACCATGCTGCGAGCTATGGCGTTAGCTAAGACGCTTGGCACCGACAGTACGAGCATGATAGGGGAGAACTTGTTTAAATATGAGATAACAGGTAACTCACGTTCGTTGTTCCCACAGACTGATAAGTCGTGTGCCTTTATGTTAGGCAATGCCTACAACCTTTGGCAGACGATAGGTTTCGTGCCATACGACCAGAAAGAGGCACCTGTGACGATACTGAAACGTCAGATAGAAAGAGAAAACCTGCGTCAGACGATGTATAAGGATACACTGCTTGACAAGGAATTCAGAGATTCTATAAGCAAACCGCTGTGTAAGCCTGTAGCCAAGGACTATCTGTTGTGTGCCTATCTGTTAGACAAAGACTTGCGTAGTTTCGTGAAACTGCTCGGGAAATGCTATGTGGTGAATGAAAAGATGCCGCAACATTATAGAGAAGCTTGTGTGTTGTACGGAAAGTTGACGGGAACGATGATGTATTCGGACCCTGCGGTGGAAGCTGACTATGCAGATTTCTTGTCGGTGATGCGTGCCAACCGTAATCCGGTATTACGTAAGTCTGCATTGCGTGACTCGTACTTCGGCACTTACTGGTATTACTATTATGAAAATACAAAGAAATAATAATATGTATAGGATTTTTTTGTCTTTAATTGTAATGATGATTGTGACAACAGCGTCGATGGCGCAAGGAATGTCACAATATGATTTTAATGCTCCGTTTGGTTGGTGTGGATGCACATCGTTGACAGATGGAGATGCCTGTAAGGTGACAGGTGGCGGCGAGGGCTCAAGGGATACGCTCGTAAGCACGGGAGAAGATATGCGTAAGCAGATTACCAAGGCATTGCGTGAAAATGACATCGTTGTGCTTGATGGTAGTCATGGAGACTTTATCATATCGAAAAGAATAGAGATGGATGACCTGCGCGATAAGACTATCGTCGGAATAAACGGTGCACGCATCAGTACGCAGTTCAAGATAGATGCCGAGATACGAAACTTGTTGAATAGTAAGAATGTAAAGCAATATGTGTCAGCATCTACCGGCAACGGTGGCTTTATACTTAGCAATGGTAAGAAAGTAAAGGAGGAAAGAGAGTCAGTTGTAAGGCAGACGCTGATAGACTATCTGAAAGATGATAATGAAACCTATCGTGATGCCGGAGTGTTCTCGTTTGACAGATCAGAGAACATAATAATGCGTAACCTGACTCTTGTAGGTCCGGGCTCTATTGATGTAGGTGGCAGTGACCTCATGACTATATCGCATGCTTCAAAGCATATATGGATTGATCACTGCGACTTCATAGATGGCATGGATGGTAATTTCGACATCAATTCATACTCAGACTTCATTACGATATCATGGTGCAGGTTTGAATATACCGAGAATTCCTTTGATCATTCAAACACGAATCTTATAGGAAGCAGTGATCGTGAGTTTGGTAATGGCGAAGACAATCTCAACGTAACGTATTATGCATGCAACTGGGATAAGGGTTGCGACCAACGAATGCCAATGGTACGTTTTGGTACGGTACATCTGCTTAATAACCTGTACAGTTGTGAAGGATGTACACGTGCGGTAAATCCACGATTCCACAGTGAGGTGTTGATAGAAGGAAACGTCTTTACAAAAGGAGTAAAGCGAATCTTTCAGCAGAACGATGCCAAATCAGTTATATTCCGCAACAACAGCTATGCAGAGAAATTCAAGCAGCCTGCAGATTTGGGAAGCATGTCATTGCCATATAGTTATGCAGCAATGCCAGTGGACAGTGTAGAGGCTGAGGTGAGAAAATACTGTGGTGCTACGCTTGAGAACCCGCTTGAGATAAAATAGTGGGTAGATATGTTTGAAAAATAATCGTACCTTTATATTGTAGGGAGATAAAAAAGCAGAGTTAAATGGCAAAAACACAATCCAATTACCGTGACCGTGTTGATACTGGATTACAGGAGCCACGGCAATATAATGTGATATTCTATAATGATGACTTCACGCCAATGGATTTTGTCGTGATGGTGCTGAAAGTCGTGTTTCGCAAGTCGCAGGACGACGCCCAGGCACTGATGATGAAGGTGCATAAGGAAGGTAAGGCTGTGGCAGGTACGTATTCGCTCGACATAGCTGCAAGTAAGGCGAATAAGGCTACGCGTATGGCGAAGCAAGAAGACTATCCGTTGAAAATCAGTGTAGAGCAGGTGTGACGGTAACATCAGCGAAGTGTTTTTACATATTTGTGATATTGGATGGAAAAATACGGTTTTACGGAATTGACGGAGGATGCTGTCAGTTATGCGGCATTTTGGGCAAATAAAAGGAGAATGGAGTTTATTACTCCGGAGCTCGTGCTTGTAGGTGTGACGGTACAGATGCGTTTCGCCGCGCTTGCACGTATGGCTATGTTTGATGAAAAGGCACTGCGTCAGGAATTGCAGGAGTATAATGATAAAATAGACGTGATACCTGAGGGTGAGGATTATACATTGGAGATTTCCCTTCAGACGCATCAGGTGTTTGAGGAAGCGCAGAAGTCTGCTGAGTTTTCGGGACATAGTAAGATAAACGTGCCACATCTTATACGTGGTATATTAATGTTACATGAATCCATGGCAACTTTCCTGCTGCATAAATATTTTGGCGACGACGATGCACGCATATTGGCGTTGTTCGCAGACGCATACGGTGACAGTGGTCGTGGAGTGGCAGATGGAAACGTGGACGACGGCAACGAAGGTGATGATGATAATGACGATTGGCTGAATATAGATGATGATACGGCAGATTCTATGGGCGCGGACAATTGGAAGCAGCTCGTGACATGTGTAAACGAGCAGGTGGCAAAGCATCATCCATTGATAGGCAGGGAGGAAGAGTTAGAGCGTACAATACATATTTTATGCCGCAAGGAAAAGAACAATCCGTTACACATAGGCGAGTCGGGCGTTGGCAAGACCGCGTTGGTTTATGGCTTAGCTGCCAAGATAGAGGCAGGAGAAGTGCCCGACAACCTGAAAGGTAGTAAGATATATTCTATGGATATGGGTACTCTTATTGCCGGAGCACAACTGAGAGGTGAGTTCGAGAAACGTCTAAAGATGGTTTTGGAAGGAGTAAAACAGGAAGGCAACGGCATTATATATATAGATGAGATACATAATCTTATAGGAGCAGGTCAGATAGGTGATGGCTCTATGGATGCTTCTAACATGCTGAAGCCATATCTTGACGAGGGAACACTGCGCTTTATCGGCAGTACCACATATCAGGAGTATAATAGGTATATGGCGAAAAGTAAGGGAATAGTAAGGCGTTTTCAGCAGATTGATATACAAGAACCAAGTGTTGATGAGACTATAGGAATTGTCAATGGCTTGCTTCCTTCCTATGAAGCGTTCCATAAAGTGAAATACGATACAGAAGCGGTAAGGTATGCCGTGGAGAAGAGCGATCTGCTCATTGCTGATCGCTTCTTGCCGGATAAAGCCATAGATATAGTAGATGAGGCTGGAGCCTATAGAAAGCTACATCCGCTGATGTCTAAAAATGGAAAGCCAAAGCAAAACCGCTTCCAGATTGTTGATAAGAAGGTAATGGCAGAGATACTTGCTAAAGTATGCAAGATCGACGCAAAGGCATTGTCAGAAGAGAGCAACGAACAACTAGAGACACTTTCTGCAAGAATTTCAGCACAGATATATGGCCAGGACGAAGCAATAAAGCACGTTGTAGAGGCAGTACAGATGTCTAAGGCAGGACTGCTTGAGGCAGAAAAGCCATTGGCGAGTCTGTTGTTTGTTGGTCCTACAGGTGTGGGTAAGACAGAACTCTGCAAGGTACTAGCCAAAGAACTCGGAATAGAGCTCGTACGTTTTGACATGAGTGAATACACAGAGAAGCATACCGTGGCAAAGCTTATAGGCTCGCCAGCCGGATATGTAGGCTATGAGGATGGAGGACTGTTGACGGATGCCATACGTAAAACCCCAAATTGTGTACTGCTACTGGATGAGATAGAAAAGGCGCACTCTGACATATACAATATACTGCTTCAGGTGATGGACTATGCAAAGCTTACGGACAGTCATGGCAATAAAGCAGATTTCAAGAATGTAATACTTGTGATGACAAGTAATGCCGGTGCACAGTATGCCAGCATGGGAACAGTAGGTTTCGGCAACAATATGTCGCGTGGTGATGCAATGCTTCAGACGGTCAGGAAAACGTTTAAGCCAGAGTTCCTAAATCGTTTGTCAGGAACGGTGGTGTTCCGTGATATGGACAAGAAGATGGCAGAACTAATACTTGACAAGAAACTTGCCCAGTTGGCAGAACGCCTGAAAGCAAAGAACGTGACGCTTGAGTTGACGGCGGAAGCTCGTATGTTCCTGCTCGACAAAGGCTATACGAAACAATATGGTGCACGAGAGATGGATAGGGTGCTGCAGAATAACCTGAACCCATTGCTGATGAAAGAGATATTGTTTGGCAGTCTGAAGAAGGGTGGGGTGGCAAAGGTTACCTTGAAAGAAGGCATTTTGGCAGTATCGTAAATTGGCACTGCATTTGTAGTGTTGAAAGTGTATTAAATTAGAAAAATCAATTAAACGTAGAAAGTATGGAATACAGAGAATTTGACCGTATGGTGAATGAGGTGCGTGATGAGCGCGATCTGACACCGTCAATAACATTTCCTGCATTGATGCAGAAAGTTTACACATGGATGGCATTTGCCATGATAATAACGGGCGTTACAGCCTATGGAGTAGCAAACTCACCATCGCTCCTTGGTATGATCTATACTAATCCGGTAGTATTGTGGGGCTTGATTATAGTAGAATTCGCCCTCGTGTTTGGTATAACAGGTATGATAAACCGACTGAGCCTGACCACGGCGACATTGATGTTTGTGGCATATAGCGTGATAAACGGTGCTATGCTTTCAAGTATCTTCCTTGTTTATACAATGAACAGTATAGGTCAGGTGTTCTTCATCACTTCAGCCACGTTCGGAGTAATGGCGTTCATAGGCTACACAACGAAGACAGACCTTACGTCCATGGGTAAGATACTCTTTATGGCCTTGATAGGTATGATTATAGCAACGGTGGTGAATATCTTTGTCGGTTCAACGGGTTTGCAGACCGTGACAAGCTATCTTGGAGTACTGATCTTCGTAGGTCTTACTGCATACGATTCACAGAAGATCAAACACATGCTCTATGAGCAGGAAGTTGCTGACGAAGGTGCTCAGAAGTTAGCCTTGATAGGTGCGCTCACACTGTACCTTGACTTCATAAACCTCTTCCTGTATTTGTTGAGGATTATGGGTAGCAGAAGAGATTAATAAAGTGAAATGTATTCGTAGGTGTTGCCTACGATGGCGAGGTATCTTTCAAAGTCCTCGCGCTTGATAACTACGGTGCCTCTGCAGTCGTTAGGATGAAACGACAGCAGGGGCGCTTCTTTTATGTTCTCATCAAGAAACAGGTGTACCTCATGGTTAGTGTCATTGATGAGTCCGAAAGGTGACACACTGCCAGGCTCCAGTCCAAGATATTTCATCATACGTTCTGCTGAAGCGAATGACAATTTGCCACATGATGGCAGACCTTGTGCCACGAGTGAAGCCTTCAGCCTATGCTCGAGGTCATGTATGTCAAGGTCATGATCACAATGCAGGCAGACAAGATAGTGCTTGTTGCCCTTATGATTGCGAAAGAAGAGATTCTTACAATGTACGGATCCGTCATCCTTCCACCATTTTTTTGCTTCCTCTATGCTTTTACCCTCCGGGTGATTGTAATTAGTAAACGGAATATCGTGTTCACGTAGGAAATTAAGTACGGTTTCTTCTCTTGACAACATAAGTAGGATTATAATGTGAAATGTGAAAAATACAATGTGGGCAAAAATTCCAATTTTTCAATCTTGCAATTCTTCAGTTTTTCATTGACAGACTGATTCTGTTGCGCTTACGGTCAACTTCTACCACGCGCACTTTTACGTGTTGGTGAAGGTGCACAACCTCCAGAGGGTCGCTTATATATCTGTCAGCCATCTGTGATATGTGCACCAGACCGTCCTGATGAACACCGACGTCAACGAATGCCCCGAATTTAGTAATGTTGGTGACAATACCAGGTAATATCATGCCGGCGATAAGGTCTTCTGGCGTATGCACGTTCGGGTCAAACTCAAATGTCTCGATTTCTGCACGTGGATCTCTGCCAGGTTTCTCCAATTCCTTCATTATGTCATTGAGTGTAGGCATTCCTACTTCTGCAGTGACGTATTTGCTAAGTTCAATTTCCTTGCGCTTGTCGGCAGACTCCATCAATGCCTTTACGGTACATCCGGCATCTTTTGCCATTTTCTCAACTATTTTGTAACTTTCAGGGTGTACTGCGCTGCTGTCAAGAGGATTCTTGGCATTGTGTATTCTAAGAAAACCAGCACACTGTTGGAAAGCTACCGAACCCAGACGAGGCACCTTCTTTAACTGAGCACGCGAGGTAAACGCTCCGTTTTCCTTACGGTAGTCTATGATGTTCTTGGCTAATGTCGGACCTAGTCCGCTGACGTATGTAAGCAGGTGCACGCTTGCCGTGTTCAGGTCAACACCGACAAGGTTCACACAACTTTCCACCGTACGGTCAAGACTTTGTTTTAGCTTAGTCTGATCAACATCGTGCTGATATTGTCCTACGCCAATGGATTTCGGGTCAATCTTTACCAATTCGGCAAGAGGGTCGATAAGGCGCCTGCCAATACTTACGGCGCCACGTACGGTTACGTCCTCATCAGGAAACTCCTCTCTTGCTATCTTTGATGCACTATATACTGATGCACCGTCTTCGCTCACTACGTAATATGGAATGCCCAGCTCTGCACGCTTTACGATGTCTGCCGTTTCGCGAGACGCCGTACCGTTACCTATAGCCACGGCTTCAGCATTGAACTTCTTTGCTATAGAGGCAAACCTGCTCATCGCATTTTGGGCATTACCCTGACTGCCGACAGCCATGACAACATCATGGTATAGCAGGTTACCTTGGGCATCAAGGCACACTACTTTACATCCGGTGCGAATACCAGGGTCAATGCCCATTACCCTTTTCTGTCCGAGTGGTGCGGCAAGTAGCAATTGACGAAGGTTCTCTGCGAACACTCCGATAGCTTCTTCGTCAGCTTTTTGTTTTGAAATAGCGGCAAACTCATTCTCGATGGAAGGACACAGCAAACGCTTATATGCATCGCTGCAAGCTTCTTCCACAAGAGCCTGGCAAGCGCCTCTGCCGTGCACATACTGACGTTGTAGGCGCTCTATGGCTTCGTCGTCATCCACGTTTATGGAAACCTTCAGTATGCCTTCGTCCTCTCCTCTGCGCATGGCGAGCAAGCGGTTACCGTTACAACGGCGTAAAGGTTCTTCGAAGTCAAAGTAGTCAGAATACTTTGCAGCCTCGTCGCTGTCTTTCTTCGTCTTCACCACCTTGGAAGTGATGTATGCGTCGCGCCTGAATGCCCCGCGAAGCCTGTTGCGTGAGGTCTCATCCTCGCTGATCATTTCTGCTATGATATCTTGCGCACCTTTCAGTGCCGCATCGACATCCTTGACGTCACCCTTTACGAATCGTGCAGCAGCGCGCTCAGGGTCGTTCTCACGTTGCAACAGTATGATGTTAGCAAGAGGTTCCAGACCTTGCTCTCGTGCAACCTGTGCACGGGTTCTGCGTTTTGGCTTGTATGGCAGATACAGATCCTCGAGTTCCGTTGAATCCCAGCAGGCATCAATACGCTTGCGCAGTTCTGGAGTCATCTTGTCAAGCTCGGTGATAGTGTTGATTATGGTTTCCTTCCTTTTGGAAAGTTCTTTCAGCTTGTCATATTTTTGTGAGATGTTGTCAATCTGCACCTCGTCAAGTCCGTCGGTGCGCTCTTTACGATAGCGTGAAATGAAAGGAATGGTACACCCCTCTTCAAGCAGTGATACCGTGTTCTCTACGCTCTTTGCACTTAAGTTTAGCTCTTTGGCTATTATGTTGATAAAATCGTTCATCTTGAGTTCCTGTCAGTTTAATTGCGTGCAAAGTTACTATAATTTTTTGAGTAATGGTACTTTGTTTGGGAAAAATTTTGCTATGTCAATAAAAGTTTGTACCTTTGCATGAACTTTACCACCTCTTTAATTATATACGACTGAAATTCTAAACATACAAAAACATAGAAGGAAATGGAGAAAAGATTACTTCTTGGTGATGAGGCGATAGCCCTCGGAGCAATTCATGCTGGATTAAGCGGTGTATATGCTTATCCGGGAACTCCGTCAACCGAGATTACTGAGTTTATTCAGACGAACGCCTATGCTCGTGAGCAAGGCATACGTTCTCGTTGGTGTACTAATGAGAAGACAGCCATGGAGGCTGCGCTTGGCATGTCTTATGCAGGCAAGCGTGCCTTGGTCTGCATGAAGCATGTCGGCATGAATGTATGTGCTGATGCTTTTGTCAACAGTGCTATCACGGGTGTGGAAGGTGGTTTGGTCGTTCTTGCCGCCGATGACCCTTCAATGCACTCTTCGCAGAACGAGCAGGATTCGCGTTTCTATGGAAAGTTTGCCATGATTCCAGTGTTCGAACCTTCTACACAGCAGGAGGCATACGATATGATGTCTGTGGCATTTGATTTCTCTGAAGCGATAAAGGAACCGGTGCTTCTGCGTGTCGTTACTCGTCTGGCTCACTCTCGTGCGGGTGTCGTGGTGAAGGAGCCAAAGGCACAGAACCCTATGCACGCTTCTGAAGACCAGTGGGTGTTGCTGCCAGGTATAGCTCGTAAGAAGTATGATGCCCTGATAGAGAAACAGGACGCAATGCTTATGGCGGCTAACAAGTCAGAGTTTAACAAGTCAGAGTATTCTGACTCATCAGATAAGAGCGCAAAGACAGGTATCGTTGCATGTGGCATCGCATACAACTATGTCAAGGAAGCTCTCGCTCTGTTGCCAAAAGAAAAGCAGGCACTGTACAATATAGAGAAGGTGTCACAGTATCCACTGCCAGAGCAGCGCATACAGATGCTGGCAAAGGAAAGTGGCAAACTGCTTGTCGTAGAAGACGGCCAGCCTGTAGTAGAGCAGGACGTAAAGGCTCTGCTGGGTACAGGATATATCGTTACGGGCAGACTTACCGGTGCGTTGCCACGTACGGGTGAACTTACACCAGACTGCGTAGCTGCGGCATTGGGCGTTGAAGCTCCGCAGCTGAGGGAGCCTGCTAAGAATCTTGCAGGTCGTCCGCCGCAGCTTTGTAAGGGTTGCGGTCACCGTGATGTATATGCTGCGCTTAACAAGGTGGCAGAAGAATATCCGGATCACCGCATCTTCGGTGATATCGGATGCTACACACTTGGCGCGCTTCCTCCATTCAAGGCGCTTTCAAGTTGTGTTGACATGGGTGCGTCAATCACTATGGCAAAGGGTGCTGCAGATGCAGGATTGTTCCCTGCCATAGCTGTCATCGGCGACTCTACGTTTACACACTCAGGTATGACAGGCTTGCTTGATGCAGTTAACGACAAGTCAAACATCGTAGTGGTAATCTCAGATAACCTTACTACAGGTATGACTGGTGGTCAGGATTCTGCCGGCACTAATAAGTTTGAGGCAATCTGTCTTGGTCTTGGTGTTGAGCCTGAGCACGTTCGCGTCGTCGTTCCTCTGCCAAAGAATATGGAGGAGATTACACGCGTTATTCGTGAGGAGATAGAGTATAACGGCGTTTCTGTTATCATACCACGTCGTGAGTGTATACAGACAGCGGCGCGCCATGCACGCCAGAAAGCGAAAGAAAAGAAGGAGGCTAAGTAAATGAAAAAAGATATAATACTTTGCGGTGTGGGTGGACAAGGCATCCTCTCAATCGCTACCATTATAGGTGAGGCTGCTACAAGGGCTGACATCAACCTTAAGCAGGCAGAGGTGCACGGAATGAGCCAGCGTGGCGGTGACGTGCAGTCAAACCTGCGCCTGTCAACGGAAACTATATATAGTGACCTTATTCCATTGGGTGGTGCTGATGTCATCATCTCAATGGAGCCAATGGAGGCATTGCGCTATCTTCCATACTTGTCAAAGGACGGCGTGATTGTGACAAGCAACAAGCCATTCGTAAATATTCCTAACTATCCGGATGAAAAGGCATTGTTCGACGAATTGGCATCACAGCCAAACGTCGTGCAGCTCGACATTGAGGCAGTTGCCTCAGAGGCAGGTTCTGCACGCAGTGCCAATGTAGTGTTGCTTGGTATGGCAGCCAAATACATAGAGATCGTATCTGCAGATGCACTCCGTACGGCTGTCGCTACAATCTTTGCTCGTAAGGGCGAGGCAGTGATAGAGGCAAACTTAAAGGCTTTCGACAAGGGTGCCGAGGCAAGCAAGTAACTTCATAATTCATAAATCATAACTTTGTAATAAGGTATGTATAGAAGAGAATTACCAGATTGGAAATCAGAGTATCTCGACCCAGAACTCGAGACAATGTCTCTGGAGCAAATAAAGGCTCTTCAGGTAGAGCGCCTGAAAGCTACGGTTGCTCACTGCATGAATAATCCTATTTATAAGAAGAGACTTGAGGAGGCAGGCGTTACACCTGAGAATATAAAGAGTGTTGACGATATCCGTCGCATACCTTTCACCACCAAGCAGGATTTGCGCGACAATTATCCTTTCGGGCTGGCATCGGTGCCTCTGACAGAGTGCGTACGACTGCATTCATCGTCAGGTACTACGGGTAATCCTACCGTGATACTCCATACGCAGAAAGACCTTGACGAGTGGGCCAATCAGGTAGCCCGTAACCTTTGGATGGTAGGCCTGCGTCCTAATGACGTCTTTCAGAATTCATCTGGCTACGGTATGTTTACCGGTGGTCTCGGCTTCCAATATGGTGCAGAGCGACTGGGTATGCTTACCATACCGGCAGCGGCAGGTAACTCACTGCGCCAGATAAAGTTCATGAAGGATTTCGGTACCACGGCACTGCATGCAGTTCCTTCATACGTCACCCGTCTTTATGAGGTGATGCAGGAAACAGGTGTAGATCCACGTAAGGATACAAAGTTGAAAGTCCTTGCCATCGGTGCAGAGCCACATTCTGAAGAGCAGCGCAAGCGTATAGAGCAGATGCTGGGTGTGAAGGCTTACAACTCATTCGGTATGAGTGAGATGTGCGGCCCTGGCGTTGGCTTTGAGTGTAAGGAGCAGAACGGATTGCACTTCTGGGAAGACTACTATATCGTGGAAATAGTAAATCCGGAGACATTGGAGCCAGTGCCTGACGGTGAAATTGGTGAGTTGGTTCTTACCTCCATCAACCGTGAGGCTATGCCGTTGCTGCGTTATCGTACCCGTGACCTTACCAGAGTTATCGGACGCGGTTGCCCATGTGGCAGAAACCACGTGCGTCTTGATCGCATGAAAGGCCGTTCTGATGACATGATGGTGCTGCGTGGCGTGAATATCTTCCCAATTCAGATAGAGAAGATACTTATGCAGTATAAGGAGCTGGCAAGCAACTATCTTATTACTCTTACCACAGACGAGAACAACGACAATATGACCGTTGAGGTTGAACTTGAGGAATTGTTCACTGATGACTATCAGCGTCTGGCACAGTTGCAGAAGAGTGTTACACGTGCGCTTAAGGATGAGATATTGCTTACTCCTATCGTGAAACTCGTGCCAAAGGGTACGTTGCCTACAAGCGAGGGTAAGGCTGTCAGAGTGATTGACAAGCGAACCGTATATCAATAATGTTTATAGAATAAAGTTACATTGTGAGGGGTGAATATTGATGGTCACATCCGATATTTGCCCTTCAATATTTTTTATATAAGCTATTATGACAGTAAAACAGATTTCCATATTCATGGAGAATAAGAGCGGAGCACTGCTCAATGTTCTCAAGTTGCTGAGAGATAATGGAATCAGCATCGTGATAAGTAATGTCAGCGATACGGCAGACTTTGGTATTTACAGAATCATCTGCAGCGACACGGAGAAGGCTTTCAAGATCCTTCGTGAAAAGAATATCAATGTAACGTTGACAGATGTTCATGCTATCCGTCTGAAGGATAACAAGGTTGGTGCGGCAGCTGACGTCATGGCGCTTATTACCGAGGCAGGCGTTGGAATTAAGTATATGTATTCATTCCTTTTCGATGGAAAGGGCGTACTGATATTCCGTGCTGACAATGCAGAGAAAGCCAACGAGGTGATAATGCTCAATAAACTCGACTTCCTTTCTGAAGCGGATTTGAAACAATAGGTAGGTACGATACAACACACATAAATATTATAAACTTTAAGATGAAAAGATTATTCATGGTGGCATCTGTATTTGTAATGGGTGCCTTGGCGCTGAGTGCCGAGACAGTGATGTCTGAAAACTCAGAAGCAGTAGTACCAGAGGAAAATGTGAAAGAGTTCAATATCTCTTCTGCTGCAACGGAGATGAGTATGTTGGAAGAAAAGAATGCCCTTATGGCTGCTCCTGCCGACAAGGAAGACAAGGACGTAGCATATTGGGCACAGTCAGTTCTCTCTCGCATTAAGGTAATGGGATATGCGCAGGCAGGATATACTGCTACTTTCCAGGAGAACGGACGAAACACCAATACTTTTGACATGAAGCGTGTAGTAATGATGCTCGGTGCAGACATTGCTCCGCATTTCTATGCATTCATTATGCACGAGTTTAAGGCTGGCAATCTGCTTGAGTACTATATGGAGTACCGTCCATCAAAGGCTATCAACTTCCGACTCGGACAGTCAAAGACTGAAATCTCAATGACTAATCCTCTTTCTCCACGTATCTTTGAGAGCATTAACTGTGCTCCTATGGGTATTTCATGGCTTTGTGGTTCTGACCCTCTTATGAGTAATGGCTCTGGTCGTGATATGGGACTGATGATGTATGGTGATCTGTTCAAGAATCACCTTCGTTATGTTATCGAGGTCGTTAATGGTGGACAGATAAACAAAAACGACCAGAACAACCAGAAGAACATCATTGCCAAATTAGAGTACAAGCCAGTTAAGAACTTCCGTGTATCTGTTTCTGGCCAGAAGGGTTATGGCTGCGCCGTTACGGAGTCTGCATATAACGACGTAGTGCGTATGCAAAAGGTGACAGAGGCAGGTATTGAGACTTTGGCTCCGGTTACTTATCACATAGCAAAGGGCGAGACTTATCGTCAGGACCGCTATGCAGTAGGTTGCGAGTGGATGTCAAGCATAAAGGGAAACGACTACTTTAAGAACCGTTGCACCGTCGTTCGTTGCGAGGCTATCGGTGGTCGTGACGGTGAGTGTCATAGCTTCGGCGCATACGCTTCGCTTACCCAGCCGGTGTATAAGGGCATGGACGTCGTGGCGCAGGTAGATTACTTTAACCGCAATACCGATATGAAGTATAAGCAGACCGATCTCCTCCTGGGTGTCCAGTACTGGATGCACAGCAAGTGTCGTGTGCAGGCACAATACAACTATAGCATACTGAGCGATGAGATGAAGGCTGTGGCAGGCGTACCAGGCAACTACGGTAAATTCATGGCCCAGGTACAGTTCTCTTTCTAAAGGTGGGTAAATCGAGATTTTAATACACAAACCAATAATAAAATAAGGTGGGAGCTATTTGCTCCTACCTATACTAACTTCCTAAATATTATGTTGATAAAGATTATCCTAACGCTTATCTTCCTCTGCGTCACAGTAGCAGTGGGAGTGTATTCACGCCGTCAGGCTAAGACGGTGGAAGGTTTCGTTCTTGGTGGTCGTTCAGTAGGTCCGTGGCTTACTGCGTTCGCCTTTGGTACTTCTTATTTCTCAGCCGTGGTATTCGTAGGCTATGCCGGACAGTTCGGCTGGAAATACGGTATGTCGGCAAGTTGGATAGGCATAGGCAATGCCGTAATTGGTTCGTTGCTTGCATGGCTTATCCTTGGACGTCGTACCAAACTGATGACGCAGCATATACAGTCGCGCACCATGCCTGACTTCTTCGGCACTCGCTATTCTGACGAATGGCTCCGCGTTATTGCGTCAATCATCGTATTCGTATTCCTAATTCCTTACACTGCCGGTGTATATATGGGTATCTCCAAGCTCTTCGAGATGGGATTCGGCATACCATACGAGTATTGCGCCATTGGCATGTCGGTGCTCACCGCCGTCTATGTCATCCTCGGAGGCTACAAGGCTACTGCCATCAACGACTTCATCCAGGGCATCATAATGCTTTTCGGCATCACCACCGTTATTGCCGTGGTGCTCAACAATCAGGGCGGCTTCGTTGAGGCTTACCACAAGATGGCTGAGATGACTCCTAATGCTGACGACCTGTCGCAGCGTGGCAAGGAGTTGTATGCCAATTTCCAGCCAGGCGACTTCGCTTCGCTGTTTGGTCCTAACGTGATGAGTCTGGTGGGCGTAGTGGTACTTACTTCACTCGGAACATGGGGACTGCCACAGATGGTGGGCAAGTTCTACAGTATCACTGACGAGTCGGCTATCAAGCGCGGCACGATTATCTCTACCATATTTGCATTCGTAGTGGCTGGTGGCTGCTATTTCCTTGGCGGCTTCGGACGTCTGTTCGTGCCTACAGCATTCAATGCTGAAAAAGGAAAGTTCGTTTATGACAACATCGTGCCTACGATGCTTGAAACACTGCCCGACGTGCTCATAGCACTCGTTATCCTGTTGGTGCTCTCTGCATCAATGTCAACACTCGCCGGCCTCGTGCTTACGTCTTCGTCAACCATGACGCTCGACCTTATCTATCGCGACAAGAAATCACAGATAGGCGAGGTAGAAAGCGGCGAGATTGACGACACCGTTGCCGAGAAAATCGAGCGCCGCAAGGTTGTCATCATGCGTGTGCTGATTGTGTTCTTCATTGCACTGTCATTGATGATAGCACTCAACCCGCCACAGTTCATTGCACAGCTCATGGGTATCTCATGGGGTGCATTGGCAGGTGCCTTCCTTGCTCCGTTCATGCTCGGACTCTACTGGAAGGGTGTCACCCGCTTGTCTGTATGGGCATGCTTCGTTTGGGGTGTAGGCATCACGGTGGTAAACATGCTTCTTGGCAATCCTATCAATCCTATTGACTGTGGCGCCATAGCAATGGTTGGCGGCTTCATCGTCGTTGCCGTCGTCAGCCTGTTCACTTCTAAGATGAAGAAGGAAACCGTTGACGAAATATTTAAGTGCTACAAATAGAAGGAGTTAAAGGGAGTTAAGGGGAGTTATCACTACGCTGCGCTCCGTTAAGGAGTTAAAGGACATTACGTGAAGTTTTCGACAGTCTAACACATTTGTCCCTTAACTCCCCCTAACTCCTCTTAACTCCAACATCAAAAAGAGCAGGTTGAAAACCTGCGGGAATTGAATTAAACAAATGGCTACACTGAAGGACATACTAAATAACGGCGATAAGTTCGCACGCGAAAACGGCATACAACTGACCGAGGTGCGTGAGGGCTTCGCCCGCGCCGAAATGACAGTCGAGGAGCGTCACCTCAACGCTGCGGGTGTTTGTCAGGGCGGAGTATATTTCACCCTTGCCGATCTCACCTTTGCCGCTGTCACAAATTCTCACGGACCTGTAAGCCTTGGCGTACAGAACAGTATCACCTATCTGCAGTCCGCACGCAAGGGCGACCGCCTGATAGCTGAGACGGAGGAGACGTTCAACCATCACCGTCTGCCGTTCTGCCAGACACGCGTGACAAACCAGAATGGCGACCTGCTCTGCGTCGTCTCAGGTTCGGCATACAGAAAGAAAGACGTATTCCCGTTTGACAGTCTGCAATAATCTGATTAGCCAACAACTCAATTTTACCCCTACATTTGCGAACAAATGAAACACTCGTTTGGAATGCAAAATAGAGGTTAAGGAATGTTAATACGGCCCCGTTTCACAACTTTTTTTGTTGTGCGACGGGGCTTTTTCGTGTAAAACGATAGCTTTTACGCTCCTATTTGCGCACTTTCATGCTCTTATTTGGTAGCTTTTAGCTGGTAAAAGCTATCAAATTACAAGGTAAAAGCTATCAAATTACATTTATATCGCCTTGTTATTTTCTTTTATAATAAAGTAAATTGTTCAGTATCAGTACTTTGCTAAAAATTCAAAATTAGGTCGTTTTTCATGACAAAATCTGTCTTGCTGATTTTCATCGCAAGGATTCGCAAGTTAAATACGTTCAGGTTACAGAATTTTCCACCCTTTAAAATTTTGTAGTTTCAGCAAAAGTTAGTAACTTTGCAAATGGAACAGAACACAAGCGACTAATGGATAATAACGAACGCTACATAAACCCCTATACCGACTTCGGTTTCAAGAAACTCTTCGGTACGGAGATGAACAAGGACTTGCTCATCAGTTTCCTCAATGCCCTCTTTCAGGGAGAGAAGAGCGAGATAACCGATATACAGTATCTGAACGGCGAGCACCTCGGCGACGGCTACGGAGACCGCCGTGCTATCTTCGATGTCTATTGCACGTCGGTCGATGGCAGCCGCTTCATAGTAGAGATGCAGAAGGCAGAGCAGGAATATTTCAAGGACCGCAGCCTGTATTACTCCACCGCCGCCATCCGTGAGCAGGCACCAAAGGGCAAGTGGGACTATCACCTTGACGAGGTATATACCATC
>Ga0310691_10003506_pt1 | contig 18733 bp, 6 predicted proteins | sample 176DNAGHGlowgp2_FD_203887 | JGI IMG/M metagenome (GOLD analysis project Ga0310691, IMG submission 203887) | Sheep rumen microbial communities from Palmerston North, Manawatu-Wanganui, New Zealand - 1766 DNA GHGlow gp2 (v2) (version 2) | ecosystem: Host-associated > Mammals > Digestive system >...
CCGCCGCGGGTTACAGCTTTGTGAGATGGACAGAAAACGGCTCGCAGGTGAGCACCAACGCCAACTACACCTTCACGGTGACTGGCAACCGCACTTTGGTGGCTAACTTCACGCAACAGAACTATACCATCTCTGTAAATGCCAGCCCGAGCAGCGGCGGCACGGTGACTGGTGGCGGTGTCTTTACCTATGGACAAAGTTGCACGGTGACGGCTACACCCGCCACGGGATATAGCTTCGTCCGTTGGACCAAAAACGGCACTCAAGTGAGCACCAACGCCTCCTACAGCTTCACGGTGACAGAAAGCGCCACTTATGTAGCTGTGTTTTCCCTTATTGGCTATACCATCTCGGCCTCGGCCAACCCGACTGCAGGTGGCACGGTGAGTGGCGCAGGCTCCTATAACCACGGCGCCAGCTGCACGCTGACGGCTACTGCCGCTTCGGGATACACCTTCACCAATTGGACCGAAAACGGCAATGTGGTCTCTACAAATGCCAATTATACCTTTACCGTCACAAGCAACCGGACTTTGGTTGCCAATTTCACGGCACAGACTTTCACCATCACGACTACGACCCATCCGGCAGGAGTCGGCTCGACAAGTGGAGGCGGTGCTTACAATTATGGTGCGACCTGCACATTACGTGCATATTATGCAACGGGCTACACTTTTGCCAACTGGACAAAGAATGGAACGGTGGTGTCCACTAACTCCACATTTACTTTTACCGTGACGGCATCAGCGACCTATGTGGCTAACTATAACATCAATAGCTACGATATTACAGCCACAGCTAGTCCTTCTAATGGTGGTACGGTGAGCGGAAGTGGTACATATGACTATGGGACTTCATGCACATTAACTGCCATACCAGCCGAAGGTTTTGCCTTCTCCAAATGGACTCAAAATGGTAACATTGTTTCGACTGATGCTAACTACACCTTTACGGTGACATATCATGGCGACTATGTCGCCGTGTTCACCACGGGCACTTATGAAATCGCTGCCTCGGCCAACCCGAGTGCGGGCGGCACGGTGACGGGTACGGGCACTTATGAATATGGTGTCAGTTGCACACTGACGGCTATACCCAATTCAGGCTTTGTCTTCAGCAATTGGACCGAGAACGGAACGGTAGTGTCACCCGATGCCTCATATACTTTCACTGTTACAGGATCACGTATCCTGACGGCCAACTTCAATTCGACAGGTACGCAACACACCTGTGAAATGGCGTCGGGATGGAACTGGTGGTCGACCTATGTCGAATTGTCGACGATGGACGGACTGACTGCACTTGAAGAAGGGCTCGGCCACAACGGTCTCTCGATTGTGGCACAAAACGCATCGGTACAAAACTATTATCCTTCACTAGGGTACGACTATTGGTTTGGGCCGTTGCAAATCCTTCAAAACGAAAGCGGATATAAGGTGAACACCTCGAGTGCCTGCAATGTCACCATGGTGGGCAACAGCGCCAACCCCAGCGATCATCCGATTACGATTCACCCCAATTGGAACTGGATTGGTTATCCGTCGTCGGTGCAGCAGTCCATCACCTCGGCTCTTGCTGGTTTCACACCTTCCAACAATGACGTGATAAAGAGCCAAAATGCAAGTGCCACCTACTACGAAGGCAATGGATGGTTCCCCGACTCGTTTGTCGTCAGTCCTGGCAATTGCTATATGTACCAATCCAATGCCAGCGGAACGAGGACGATGACCTTCGTCAACGGAAGGGCTATTGAAGCCATGCCTGAGGAACATCGCCACTGGAACAACGACGCACATGCCTATGCCGACAACCTCAGCGTGATGGCCGTGGTAACGGTTGACGGCGAAGAGCAACGTAGTGAAGACCTTGAACTGGGCGCCTTCGTCGGCGGCGAGTGCCGCGGCAGCGCAGTGCTGCGCTACTTTGCGCCCACCGACCGCTGGTATGCCATATTGACCGTGGCAGGCATGGAGGGCGACGCCATTGAGTTTGGCCTTGTCGACAAACGCAGTGGCACGACCTGCATGGGAGGCGACAGCCCCATCACCTTCATGGCTGATGCCGTGATCGGTAGTTTGGACCATCCTTATCCAGTAGGTTTTGGCAGCAAGTCTTCAATGTATCTCTATCCCAATCCGGTTGACCGCAACGCGTTGTTCACGCTTGCCCTTCCCGAAGGCGAAACGCCGCAGCAGGCCTCTATCGCCAATGCCTTGGGTGAGGTGGTGTGGCACAAGGCGGGACAGCTCTCTGCCTCAATGATGCAAGGGCCTCAGACTGCGGGCATCTACACCGTGAAAGTGGTTTGCACCTCGGGTAACACTTACATGGGTAAACTCATTGTGAAATAATACATTAATTAGCAACATATAAAACTGACATACAATGAAAAGACATAGTTTCAACAAAAGCATGTTTGCCCTTGTCCTGTTCCTCTTCGTGGGTTGTGGTACGGCCTGGGCGTATGATTTCTCGGCAGTTTGCTCATCGGGGCAAACCTTGTATTACACCATTACCGATGTTTCCAACCATTATGTTGCTGTTGTGGCACCAGGTGGAAATTCTAGTTCGGGGTGGAACAACAATACCAAGCCCACCGGTGTTTTGGAAATTCCTGCAACAGTGGTTAATGGAAACGTGACCTATACTGTCACTTCTATAGAGAATTATGCTTTCTATTCTTGTTCCGGTTTATCTTCTGTGACCATCCCGAACACTGTAACCTCGAATGGCTATTATGCCTTTTATGGCTGTAGCGGCCTAACCTCAGTATATTATACGGGAGACATTGCACAATGGTGCGGAATATCATTTGACTATCCAACTGGCAATCCTGTTTCCATCGCCCATAATTTGTATATCAACAACCAGCTTGTTACGGATTTGGTCATTCCAAATTCCGTGACGTCAATCAAGTCTTCTGCTTTTCAAGGTTGCTCTAGTCTGACCTCAGTAACCATTCCGAACACTGTGACCTCGATTGGCAACTATGCCTTCACTGGTTGTAGCGGCCTGATCGGTTCTTTAACCATCCCCAACTCTGTGACCTCAATTGGCAACTATGCCTTCTCTGGTTGTAGCGGCCTGACGGGTTCATTAACCATCCCGAATTCCGTGACCTCGATAGGCAGCAATGCCTTCTATGGTTGCAGCGGCCTAACGGGTTCATTAACCATCCCGGATTCCGTGACCTCGATAGGCAGCTCTGTCTTCTCTTACTGCAGCGGCCTGACGGGTTCATTAATCATCCCGAATTCCGTGACCTCGATAGGCAACTCTGCCTTCTGGAACTGCAGCGGCTTTACGGGTACACTGACAATTTCCAACACCGTAACATATATTGGCGACCATGCCTTCTATGGCTGTAGCGGCCTAACCTCAGTATATTATACGGGTGACATTGCACAATGGTGCGGAATATCATTTGGCAATGATGGCAATCCTGTTTCCATCACCCACAATTTGTATGTCAACAACCAGCTTGTTACGGATTTGGTCATTCCAAATTCCGTGACGTCAATCAAGTCTTATGCTTTTCAAGGTTGCTCCAGTTTAACCTCGGTTGTCATCCCGAATTCAGTGACCTCAATTGGCGACTACGCTTTCTTTAATTGTACTGGCCTTACCGGTTCTTTGACCCTTCCAAATTCCTTGACCTCAATTGGCAGCAGTGCTTTCTATAATTGTACTGGCCTTACCGGTTCTTTAACCCTTCCAAATTCCTTGAGCTCAATTGGTGGCAGTGCTTTCTATAATTGTACTGGCCTTACCGGTTCTTTAACCCTCCCAAATTCCTTGACCTCAATTGGTGGCAGTGCTTTCGATAATTGTACTGGCCTTACCGGTTCTTTGACTATTCCTAATTCGGTGACCTTTATTGACAACAAAGCTTTCTATAATTGTTCTGGCTTTACGGGTTCTTTGACCATCCCGAACTCTGTAACCTCAATAGGCTACTATGCCTTCTGTGGCTGCAGCGGCTTGACCTCGATTACCTCCCATGCTCTCCTGCCACCTACTGCAAGATCCAATTCTTTTTCAGAGATCGGCAGAAACATCCCAGTGAATGTCTTTTCACTTGCCATCAATAGTTATAGGAGTGCCACGGGATGGAGTTACTTTTCTAATTACATTGGGTTTGATTCTGATGAGGATTATATATGCGCTACCAGTCCTTCAGGTCATACTTTTTATTACAAAATCATTGATGGAACGAACCATTATGTTCAATTGTTTCGCCCAAGATCCGGGTGGGGCAGCATGGAACCTGCTGGAGACATAATACTCTCTCAATCCATTGAGGTTGATGGTATAACTTATACGTTGACTTCAATTGACGACTATACTTTCAATGAATGCTCCAGTATAACTTCCGTTGTCATCCCGAATTCAGTGACCTCAATTGGCGTCTCTGCTTTCTATAATTGTACTGGCCTTACCGGTCCTTTAACCCTTCCGAATTCTCTTACCTCAATAGCCGACGATGCTTTTTATGGTTGTTCGGGCATTACCGGTTCTTTGACCCTTCCGAATTCGGTGACCTCAATTGGCAGGGAAGCTTTCTATAATTGTTCTGGCTTTACGGGTTCTTTAACCCTTCCAGATTCCTTGACCTCAATAGGCAGTTCTGCTTTCAGCGGATGCAGTGGCTTGACAGGTTTGTCGACCATCCCTAGTTCTGTGTCTTATATTGGTTATCGGGCTTTTTTGGGGACAGGATGGTTTAATAACCAACCAGATGGAATCATATATAAGGATAACTGTTTATTAGGATATAAAGGAAACGCCCCAACGGGTACATGTAATATAGCGGAAGGTACAAGGGTGATTGCAGGAGGCGCTTTGGCTCAATGCACAGGCTTGACTTCGATCACGATTCCTAATTCTGTGATTACTATCTGTGGTTCAGCTTTCGAAGGTGATACAGCTCTGACCTCGCTTGTCATCCCTAACTCGGTGACGTTAATTGATGCTCATGTGTTTGCTTTTTGTTCTTCATTAACAACAATGACCATACCCAACTCTGTCACTAGCATAGGTTCTATGGCTTTCGTAAATTGTAGTAGTTTAACATCAGTTACTATTGGCAGCTCGGTGGCTTCAATAGGAGGTCTTGTTTTCAATAATTGTGAGGAGTTGGATTCTTTAATAGTTTTGGCCGAAACGCCTCCCGTACTTGACAGAGGTTTAGGTGCATTTCCAGCTGTGATAGAGATACCCTGTGGAACACTGTCGGCCTATCAGAGCGCACCGTATTGGCAGTCTTATAGCCGTTATTTTTACGACCCAAGTACCGAAATTACGGCAACAGCCAACCCCTCTGACGGTGGCTCGGTTGAGGGCGCCGGAACCTATTGTGCCGGTGAAACCTGCACCTTGACAGCCACGCCTGCCGCAGGCTATAACTTCTCGAACTGGACCAGGGGAGGGACTATCGTCTCCACCAATGCCAACTACAGTTTTGTGGTCGCTGAATCTGGAGAATACACCGCCAACTTCACTCCAGCCAGCTATGCCATCACAGCTACGGCCAGTCCGACCGTGGGAGGCATGGTGACCGGCGCAGGCTCCTACAACTACGGTACCACCTGCACGCTGACGGCCACGCCTGCCAGCGGCTATGCCTTCGTGCAATGGAACGAGAACGGCAGCACCGTATCGACCTCGGCGACCTACAGCTTCGAGGTGACAGGCCCGAGGAACCTGACAGCGGTATTTGAGCAGAACACCCACTGGACGCCCATCAGCGGCACCTTATATAATATGACCGTGAGTGGTTATATCTCTATCAACGGCGTGGAGCAGACCTCGACCACCCTCGAGGTGGGCGCCTTCTGCGGCGACGAGTGCCGTGGCAGCTTCTGCGCGGCCTATTTCCCGCCCACGCAGCAGTATATCGTCAGCCATACCATCGTCAGTAACCTCGAAAGCGGCGAGACCATCACTTTCCGCCTCTTCGACCTGGCCACGGGACAGGAACTCAACCTGCATTGTGTCAACACCATCCAGTTTGAGGCCGACGCCACCATCGGCAACCCGAGCGACTGGTTCGACTTCGCCTTTAGCCAAGAAGTGACCATCGCCGCTACGGCTGCCGTAGGCGGCACGGTGACGGGCGCAGGCAACTATGCCATTGGCGCGAGTTGCACCCTTACCGCCACACCCAACCCGGGCTACACCTTCCAAAACTGGACGGAGAACGGCACCGTGGTCTCCACTGATGCCGCCTACAGCTTCACGGTGAACGAACCGAGGACCTTGGTTGCCAACTTCAGCCTCAACAGCTTCGAGGTGTTGGCGGAAGCCCATCCCGAGGAAGGCGGCACCGTCACGGGCGGCGGCACCTACAACTATGGTGAGACCGCCACGCTGACGGCCACCGCCAACGAGGGCTACACCTTCGACCATTGGAGCGACGGCTACGCCTCGGAGTACTTCACCATTGAGAGCCTTGAGGATGGGAATACGATTACACTGACCATCGGTTCATCCGTTACCTCCGCGCAGCTCACCTATGTGGCATGGAGCAAGGACAAGACCAATTGGACTTCCACAACCGTTGATGACACCGAGCAGGTCATCACCGTGCCCGCCAATGCTCATGAGAAGGTGTATTGGAAGGGAGAGGGAACCAACTATGCATCGGGCTACAACAATAACACGCAATGGTCAATTTTCTCCGCCACGGGACAACACAAGGTGTATGGCAACATCGCCAGTCTGCTGTTTGGCGACGATTTTGAGGAAGTCCTAACTCTGCCTTTATCACCAAACAATGGAAGGAATTATCAGTATTTGTTCTTTGGAGATGTCAACTTGACCGAAGCAAGTGACCTAATTATCCCATTCACAAATGTACAAACCAATTGCTATGCTTCCATGTTTAACGGATGTAACTCACTTACATCTGCTCCTAAATTGCCTTCCACGACAATGAAATCATATTGTTATGACAGCATGTTCTATGGATGCACTTCATTGACCACTGCTCCTGAGTTGCCTGCTACTACTTTGGGCGTTTATTGCTATGCAAGTATGTTCAGAGGTTGCACCTCATTGACCACTGCTCCCGAATTGCCCGCAACGACTTTAGCTAACTATTGTTATCAATACATGTTCTATGGCTGCACTTCACTGACTACTCTACCAGCATTGCCTGGTACTACCTTGGCTAGTTATTGTTATAGAAGCATGTTTCAAGGGTGTACGTCGCTGACTCAAGTACCAAGCATCCTTCCTGCCATGGAATTGCAACCTTACTGCTATTCTCAAATGTTTAGGGGATGCACTGCGTTAAATGCTTCACCTATCCTGCCAGCACCTGTTCTGGTAGAACGTTGTTATGAATATATGTTCAATGGGGACAGTTCATTAAACAAAGTCACTTGTCTTGCCACAGACATTTCGGCCTTCGATCCCGTCGTGAGTTGGATGACAAACGTCGGTCAAGGCGGCACTTTCTACAAGCATCCATCAATGACGGCTTGGCCGCAACCCTCTGGCACAGGTATTCCTGGTACCTGGACCGTCGAGGACATCACTACAGACTACCAGACTCCCTTCGAGGAGCAATACTTCACTATTGAGAGTCTGGAGGACGGGAATACGATTACGCTGACCATCCCAGCTGTAATTACCACCAGTTACATGACCTCTGTTTCTTATTCAACGGATAATGGAGCAACTTGGAACACCACCGACATTGACGGCACGGCGAAAACGATAACTGTCTCTTTGGCTAATTCAGGAGATAAGGTGTTGTTTAAAGGAATAGGTAGAACTCTAACCTATGGAAACTCACATGACAATGAACAATCTTATTTCTCAGCAAGCAAACAGTATATTGTTTATGGTAACATCGCCAGCTTGCTGTATGGGGACGACTTTGAGGATAAGACCCAGTTCCCCAATAATTCAGCACGAACTTATCAAGGGCTGTTTAGATTCAGCACCACTTTGGTTTCTGCCCAACATTTGGTGATGCCATTTAGCGCCGTGGCGGGTCATTGTTTTAGAGATATGTTCCAGGGTTGCACCGCACTCACACAAGCACCGGCTCTTCCCGCTACTACATTAAACAGTGATTGTTATATGAACATGTTTAATTCGTGTACTGCGTTGACTCATGCTCCTGAACTTCCCTCTACTACATTGGCATCAGAATGTTACAATCAAATGTTTATTGGCTGCTCATCGTTGACACAAGCGCCAGAGCTCCCCAATACATCATTGGCATATATGTGTTATTACAGGATGTTCGAAGGATGTACTGCATTGACTCATGTGCCTGAACTTCCTGCTACAACATTAGCAAGTACGTGTTATTATAGGATGTTTGCTGGTTGTACTTCGTTAACAAAAGCTCCAGAGCTTCCTGCGACTGTATTAACTTATCGTTGTTATAAGGAGATGTTTTATGGTTGCACCTCGCTCAACGAAATCACCTGCTTAGCCACTGACCTTTCTGAAACTGAATGCACGCTCAACTGGCTCATCAATGTCGCCTCCACTGGCACCTTCCACAAAGCCTCTGGCATGAACGACTGGTCCACTGGCGCCTCAGGCATCCCCAGCGGTTGGACGGTATTTGAAGAAGCCCCGGTCAATCCGACCGAGCCCAGCTTCAGCTACACGGTGACTGGCGACCGTTACTGGCTGGCCAACTTCACCCTCAACAGCTACGAGATCAACGCCTCCGCAAGTCCCGTGGAGGGCGGCACCGTGACAGGAACCGGCACCTACAACCATTTCGACAACTGCACGCTGACGGCCAACGCCAACGCAGGCTATACCTTCGTCAACTGGACTGAGAACGACAACCCCGTCTCCACCGATGTTGCCTACAGCTTCACGGTGACCGGACCGAGGACGCTTTCAGCCAACTTTAGCCTTAATAGTTACAGCATCACGGTGGCGGCCGACCCAGTGGAAGGCGGCACCATCACGGGCGCGGGCACCTACGCCCATGGCGCCAATGTCACCCTGACGGCCACGGCCAACACGGGCTACACCTTCGTCAACTGGACGAAGGACGGCATCCAGGTCTCCACCAGCCCCACCTACACCTTCAGCGTGACAGAACCTGGCGCTTATTCCGCTCACTTCAGCCTCAACAGCTACGAGGTGTTGACGGGCACCGATCCTGAAGCGGGCGGCACCGTCACGGGCGGCGGCACCTACAACTATGGCGAAACCGCCACGCTGACCGCCACCGCCAACGAGGGCTACACCTTCGACCATTGGAGCGATGGCTACGCCTCGGAGTACTTCACCATCGAGAGCCTTGAGGATGGGAATACGATTACGCTGACCATCGGTTCTGCCGTTACCTCCGCGCAACTCACCTATGTGGCATGGAGCAAAGACAAGACCAATTGGACTTCCACAACCGTTGATGACACCGAGCAGGTCATCTCCGTGCCCGCCAACGCCCACGAGAAGGTGTATTGGAAGGGTGAAGGGTTGAGATATGCATATAGCTATCAAAATGCAACTCAGTGGTCTGTGTTTTCGGCAATTGGACAACATAAGGTGTCAGGTAATATTGCTAGCCTTCTTTTTGGAGATGATTTCATTGGAGTCACGGCATTGCCGGTTGCGACTAGAAGCTACCAACGACTTTTCAGCGATGATATTAATCTGACCGATGCGAGCAACTTGATTTTGCCATTTACCGACATCCAGTCTGAGTGTTATGGCAATATGTTCCAAGGTTGCACCTCATTGGCCTCAGTTCCCGAACTCCCTGCGATGACTTTGAAGTCTTATTGTTATCAAGCCATGTTCTCTGGTTGTTCCTCATTGACACAAGCACCTGCTTTGCCATCTACCTCATTGGCAAGCTATTGTTACAATGGCATGTTCAGGAACTGCACTTCATTGACTCACGCGCCTGTTTTGCCTGCCACGACATTGGCAAACTATTGTTATGCAAACATGTTTAATGGCTGCACAGCACTTCAAGTAGCACCGGAATTGCCAGCTATAACTCTAGCTGACTATTGTTATAGTGCTATGTTCCAAAACTGCGCTGCATTGTTAGCATCTCCAGAATTACCTGCTACAACTCTACCTACTAGATGTTATAATGCTATGTTCTATGGCTGCACATCACTTGTTGAAGCTGGAGATGTTCAAGCTACAACAGTGGCTGACTACTGTTGCTCTGAAATGTTCAGAGGATGTAATTCATTAGATGAGGCTCCTTTACTTAAGTCAGTTACTTTAGTTAATAGCTGCTATAAGAACATGTTCAATGGCTGCACGTCATTGAATGAAGTAACGTGTCTTGCAACGGACATCTCAGCTACTGACTGTATTACCAATTGGCTACTAAATGTCGCTTCAACTGGCACCTTCAACAAAGCCGCTGACATGAACGCCTGGCCTACAGGAACGTCGGGCATTCCCAGCGGCTGGACGGTGGAAGACCACATCGAAGACTACGCTGCCGAATATTTCACCATCGAGAGCCTTGAGGATGGGAATACCATTACGCTGACCTTGCCAGCTACTCTATCAAGTAGTTTTATGACATCCATAAGTTATTCGACTGATAATGGTTCTGTATGGAACACTTTGACAGTGGATGATACTGACCAAACAATTACAGTCAATTTGAACAATGGACAGAAAGTAATATGGAAAGGAATAGGACAACGTTTTGGATTTGGAGCCGGGGTTGGTAATGGTGGTTATTTTAGAGGAACTAAAAGTCATAAAGCTTATGGTAACATACTTAGTCTGATAAAGGGTGACAACTTCATTACAGACACTGGAATTCCGGCAGCTCGTACCTTCGCCTGGCTTTTCTACAATGACAGTGGTCTTGTTAGCGCAAAAGACATTATATTACCAACTACTATGCCATACGGGTGGATGTATAATGGGACTTTCTATGGATGCACATCATTAATGGATACTCCTAAATTGCCTAATGTTACAACTTTGGTACAAAGCTGTTATGAAAACATGTTTAGAGGCTGCTCTTCATTGGCTATTGCCCCTGAATTGCCAGCGACGACATTGGCTATTTATTGTTATACTAGTATGTTCCGAGATTGTTCATCGCTAACGGCGGCTCCTGAGCTTCCTGCACAAGAATTGAAAAACAGTTGTTATGGCAATATGTTCTATAATTGCTCTTCATTAGTGACGGCCCCCACCGTTCTAGGCACTACTTTAGAAGCCGCCTGTTGTCAAAGCATGTTCACTAATTGTACCTTACTGAGCAAAGCACCAATGCTTCCTGCTACAACATTAGTGACCAATTGCTATCAAAACATGTTCCTCAACTGTTCGTCACTGAATGAAATTACAGTCCTCGCCACTGACATATCAGCAACTAATTGTACTACAAATTGGATGAAAAATGTTGCTTCCAATGGTACCTTCCACAAGGCTTCGGGCATGAACGACTGGCCTTCGGGCATCTCTGGCATTCCGAGCGGTTGGACGGTGTTTGAGGATGCCCCAGTCAATCCGACCGAGCCCAGCTTTAGCTACACGGTGACCGAAGACCGATACTGGCTGGCCCACTTCATCATCAATAGCTATGAGATCACCGCCTCGGCAAGTCCCGTGGAGGGCGGTACCGTCACTGGCTCAGGCACCTACAACCACTTCGAAAGCTGCACGCTGACGGCCACCGCCAACGAAGGCTACACCTTCGTCAACTGGACGGAGAACGACGCCGAGGTCTCAACGGATGCCACCTATATCTTCACGGTGACGGGGCCGAGAACGCTTGTGGCCAACTTCAGCCTCAACAACTACGACATCACAGTCGAGGCTAACCCGGCTGAAGGCGGCACCGCCACTGGCGCAGGCAACTACGACCACGGCACCACAGCCACCCTCGGTGCAACCGCCAATACAGGCTACCACTTCGTCAACTGGACCAAGGATGGCAATGAGGTCTCTACCGACAACCCCTTCGACCTCATTGTGACTGTGGCGGGCAACTATGTGGCCAACTTCGCCCTCAACACCTACGAGGTGACGGCCACCGCCGATCCCACCGAGGGCGGTACCATCACGGGCACGGGCGTTTACGACCACGGCACGACCGCCACCCTCACGGCCACTCCCGCACAAGGCTATGCCTTCAGCCACTGGACCAATGACTACGAGTCGGAATACTTCACCATCGAGAGCCTCGGAGATAACAACACTATCACCCTCACCATCCCCAGCGGAGTGACCTCGGAGGAGATGACCAGCGTGTCCTACTCATTTGACAAGACCACATGGACCACCACCACAATCGACGATGACGATCAAACCATCTCCGTCACCCTCAACGCCAACGAGAAGGTGTATTGGAAGGGCATAGGTTCCACCATGGCCATCGGCACGGATGAAGACTCCCACAGCTCCTTCTTGTCCGACGGCACCTTCAAGGTGTATGGCAACGCGATGTCGCTCTTCCATGGCGACGACTTCGTGGGTAAGACTAACGACAACGACTACTACATGGCAGGTCTGTTCTATGGATCCGAAGTGGTCGATGCCTTTAACTTGGCGCTGCCCATCACGACGGCCAACAGTTGCTACCGTAACCTGTTCTATGGTTGCTCGGAATTGGAGTCGGCTCCGCTGCTGCCTGCCACGGCATTGTCCGAATATTGCTATGCCTACATGTTCAAGAACTGCACGTCACTCGTTAAGTCTCCGACATTGCTGGCCGCGACATTAGACAGAAACAGCTATTACCAGATGTTCTACGGCTGCTCTGCTCTCAACGAGGTGACCTGTCTGGCCACCGACATCTCGGCCTCGAACTGCTTGACAAACTGGGTTAAAAATGTCGCTTCCACCGGCACCTTCCGCAAGGCTTCGGGCATGACAGACTGGACGACAGGCGCGAACGGCATCCCTTCGGGCTGGACTGTGGAAGAGGCTTCGCCTGCAGTCCCTGCAGAGGCTGTAGTCACCTTCACTGTGACGGAGCCGATGCACTTTGTAGCTCACTTCACGTCGCTCTATATCTCACAGGAGGTCACGTTCGCTCAAGGCTGGAACTGGTGGGCTCCCACTGTTGCGGCGACACTGCAAGACCTTGAGACCGCCCTTGGCGTCAACGGCCTGGCCATCATGGCGGAGGATGGTAGCACGCTGAACTATGTCAATGGACAGTGGAATGGCACCCTCGAGAGCCTTGTGCTTGGACAGATGTACCGCATCAACACTTCGTCACCTTGTGAGTTCACGCTTACTGGCTCCAAGCCCGCGTCGGTCGAAGTGAGTCTCGCCCATGGCGCCCATTGGTTCGGCTTCACGGGCTCAGCCCCGACAGCCGTCGGCACGGTGTTCGGCACTGCTTTCGGCCCTGTGGCGGGTGACAAAGTCGTCTCACAAAACGGAGGCTTCGCCATCTACAACGGCACGGCATGGCAAGGCACACTCACTACGCTGCTGCCTGGCTTCGGTTATGTGTACGTCGCAACCGAGAACAAGACGTTGACGATAGAGTAACCCTACGACAACACAAATGATTCAAATGTGAAAAGGTGCAAGGGAACTTTCCTTTGCACCTTTTTTTGTTTTTGGGCTCGCTGCCAATAGGCTGAGCCCTCTGGCATTGGGTTGTTTCGTGGGAAGTGTGAAATGGTGCTTCCAATACTTCCTTCTAATAGTTATTCCATCCTATTGATGTAATTGAGCGGAAAGTCTTCTATGGACGGAAGGCTTTGTGTACTTTTTTTGTTGCAATGTCACACTTTTCGTCTGTTGCCAATAGTGCATCTCGACCTTCTGGTGCCCAACGGCGGGTGGAACTTGATGTCGAAATCGATGCCGAGACCGAGCAGGATGTCGACGACCTTCTGCTGCTGCTCGCTCAATGGTTGGTTTATTTCTGATGGTTTCATTGCTCTTGATTTTTTATCAAAAACTTGCAAAACCCGACAAAACCTTTGAACTTGGTTGTGGAAAGCCTGCCAATCGGCGGCTTTCCTGCGGCGACGCGGTTGCGCAGCCGCCCACGCTAAATGATAGTTTTGTATGTTTTGTCGGTTTTGTGACATAGATTATATTTCGATGCAATAACTATACAAAAAACCTTGCAGAATTAACCGAAAATGCGTATTTTTGCAAAGTAAATGAAAGCATAACAGATGCAATGACACAAAAGGGGTGCATTTTGTACCTTGGTTCGCGAGGCGGAACCGTAGAGAAAGACACTTGCCAGCCCGTGGTATCATCGATGAACGCCAAACAGATTGCATCGGGAGAAGGGGAAGTGTTTTTGGAAGGAGGGGAGGTTTGAAAGACAGACATTTTAAAGTATTGATATGATAAAGACAGACCTGCCATTTGAATATAAACCATCCGTAAAAGATGCTCTATGGTTTATTGATTATTGGCAGAAGTTGCCAAGTTATACCGACCAAGAGAGGGCATTGGACAGACTCTTTATGGAACTATGCCCAAAGAACGATCGCATAGAGGATGTTCTCATTAAGTGTTCAGCTTTGAACGACTTTTATAGCACCAATATCTTTGGTATCCATGCCCTTGCTGAGCATATTTTGAGCTTAGATATTGATAAAAGACTCCATCGGATGGATTTTAATCTGATTGGTGATATTGCAAAAGTTGAGGTGAACGGTAAAGAACGCTGTTTCTATTCATTTGCCACTAAGTATTGTAGTCACCATTTGCCCGAGAAGTACGCCATCTATGATACCTATGTTGAAAAGGTCCTTCTTTCTATGAATAAAAGAGAGCCATTTGCTATCTTTAAAAAGGATGACCTGAAAGACTATGAAACCTATGTGGGTGTTCTTCGAGGATTTAGTCAGCACTTTGGCTTGACCCAATTCTCAATTAAACAATTAGACCAATACCTTTGGCAGTTGGGTAAGTGGTATTTTAATCAATATGGCTTAACCTATAAATACTATAATCGAGAAGAAGCTTCTCCTTTCTCAGAAGATGACATCCGAAGTAAGTTTTGGCATGGAGAAATGATGTTTGTTACTGGACACCAGTCTGTGGGCTATTGGAAGGAGCAGGGAAAGAAATGGCTGCAAACTGCAGATGATAGTATCAAACAATTAGCCAAAAAATACACACCAGAGCAATTCGGTTTGATCACATATATCTATTTTAATCGTGCGACTATGTGCCCATACGATGATTTGTCATGGATTATTGAGTATTAAGATATTATCGGATAGCAAATAAATGTGTAATGATTGCCCATTCAATAAATGATATAGATGTCAATTTTGATGTCCAAACAGACAGCGGCGGTAAAGATCCCGATTATGCCAGTCCTACTTTGAGGTCGTTTCATCAGTTATTATGGAGTAAGCTCCTGCCTAACGGTATGATGATGAAACTAGAAGTTGCCAAAGATTGTTATCTGAAATGGGATGGTATATGTTTCGGCAGCGACTCCATTACCGCCACATTCCGTAACGGAAGAAACAAACACTTTGATGAGTTTAAGAGAGGCATCTCTGACTATCAAAACTACGAGAAGCATAATTTATCCATACTATATACCATAGGTGGTGAAATAATTTTTCCACAAACCCCATGGAGCATGAATAGGGCGCGAGGATGCCATCCAAAGATTTGTGACAGATGGGATTTGACTCTGGAATGTATTCGCAGATATTATGCTGGTGAACCTTCCCCCTTAGATAAAGCCCTATTGGAAAGCAAACGTTTCTTCGACCTGTTCGTAGACTTCAATGGTTATGTGGACTTTTTCTTTTTGCAAGACTGTGTGGACGAATATTACAATGTCAAATTCTGGCTCGATACGCCACTCTTTGAAAACAATCCGATACCTGAGACATTGGATTCTTACCTCACATGGGTTGATAGCCAAATAGAGTTTGTGGCAAATCGAAATAAGCGGATAACAGAGTACTGCCTATCATAAAGAAAAAGAATTCCATGCATTTGGGAACAAGAATACATTGTATCAATCATAAAGTTCCACAAACTCATAACTATTCCCCATCGCCTCCAAAAACTTGATAAAGTCCTCCTGGCTAATGATAATCGTCCCCGTGTTGTCGTTGGGATGGAAGCTCAGGCGTGGGGCGTTCAAGAGGTTTTTGTCGATGAAGAGGTGCACCTCATGGTTCACGTCGTTGATGAGGCCGAAAGGGGAGACGCTGCCGGGTTTCAGGCCGAGGTATTTCTCTATGCGCTGCTCCGAGGCGAAAGTCAGTTTGCCTTGGTGTAGGCGCTGCTCCAGGTCGTGGATGTCCATCTGGTGCATGCATTCGAAGATGACCAGATAGTGCTTGTTGCCCTTGTGGTTCCTGAAAAACAGGTTCTTGCAGTGCGTGGCCTCGAACTTGCCCCAGTAGGCCAACGACTCCTCGATGCTGCCCAACGGCGGGTGGAACTTGATGTCAAAATCGATGCCGAGGCCCAGGAGGGTGTCCACTACCTTCTGCTGCCGCTCGCTCAATGGTTGGTTTATTTCTGATGGTTTCATATCGTTGTCAGTTTTTTCTTCTAATTCGGTCTTTTTCTGACTATGGCTTATGGCCGATGACTATGGCCGCTTTCACGACCGTTGAGGCGGCCATAGTCATAAGCCATTGGCCATAGTACTACAACTTACTTTTCAGTGCTTTACCCGTATACGATGCCTTGCACTTCACGATGTCCTCGGGTGTGCCTTCGCAAACGATTTCGCCGCCCTTGGCACCGCTCTCCGGACCCAGATCGATGACCCAGTCCGCCGACTTGATGACCTCCAGGTTGTGCTCGATGATGATGACGCTGTGGCCGTTGTCAATCAAGGCGTTGAACGACTCCAACAACTTGTTCACGTCGTGGAAATGCAGGCCTGTGGTCGGCTCGTCGAAGATGAACAGCGTGGGCTTTTCCACCTGTCCCTTGATGAGGAAATAGGCCAACTTGACGCGTTGCGCCTCGCCGCCCGAAAGCGAACTCGACGACTGTCCAAGCTTCAAGTAGCCCAAACCGACTTCGCGCAAAGGTCTGAGCCTCGCCAAGATGCGTCCCACAACAGCCGAATTGCTTTCCGACGAGCCTTCGAAGAAGTCGATGGCCTCGTCGATGCTCATGTTGAGGATGTCGGCGATGTGCTTGCCGTCGTATTTGATTTCTAGTACCTCTTCCTTGAAGCGCGTGCCGTGGCAGGCTTCGCAAGGCAGGTAGACATCGGCCATGAACTGCATCTCGATCTTTTGCACACCTTCGCCCTCACATTCCTCGCAGCGACCGCCAGGCACGTTGAACGAGAAAAACGCGGGCTTGATGCCACGCAATTTGGCCAATTTCTGTTCCGAAAACAACTGGCGGATTTCGTCGTATGCCTTTAAGTAAGTCGCTGGATTGGAGCGCGTTGACTTGCCAATCGGGTTCTGGTCGATGAACTCGACGGCTTGGATGAGGCGGAGGTCGCCTTCCAAGGCACCAAAGCTCCCGACGCGTTCGGCACTCTCGCCCAGTTGACGTTTCATGGCGGGATAAAGCACGTCCTTCACCAAGGTCGACTTGCCCGAGCCGCTCACGCCCGTGATGACGGTCATCATGTTGAGCGGGAAGCGCACGGTGAGGTTCTTGAGGTTATTTTGCGTCGCGCCTTTCACGATGATGGCGTTGCTGCTCTTGCGCCGGCGTTGCGGCACGGGGATGCTCATCTTGCCCGTCAGGTATTGCGTTGTCAAGCTGCGTTCGCAATTGATTAAGTCCTTGATTTCGCCTTCAAAAACGACTTCGCCACCAAAGGCACCTGCCATCGGCCCGATGTCGATGATGTAGTCGGCGGCGCGGATGATTTCCTCATCGTGTTCGACCACAATCACCGTATTGCCGATGTCGCGAAGGCGTTTCAGCACTTTGATAAGTTGCTCGGTGTCACGCGAATGTAACCCAATGCTCGGCTCATCCAAGATATAGGTGGAACCGACCAAACTGCTGCCCAACGAAGTTGCGAGGTTGATGCGTTGCGATTCGCCGCCCGAAAGGGTGTTTGAGAGACGGTTCAGGGTCAGATAGCCCAAGCCCACCTCGATGATGAAATCCAGGCGGTTGTTGATTTCGACCAGCAGGCGAGAGGCGATTTTGCTGTCGTTTTCGTCGAGTTTGAGGTGGTCGAAGAAGGATTTCAGCTCGTCCAACGGCATTTGCACCAAGTCGGTGATACTCTTGCCGCCCACTTTCACGTATTGCGCCTCTTTGCGCAGGCGTGTGCCGTGACATTCGGGGCAGACCGTCTTGCCGCGATAACGCGCCAACATCACGCGGTATTGTATCTTATAGGTCTGTGTTTCAACGTATTTAAAGAAATCGTTGATACCCTCGAAATAGCGGTTGCCAGTCCAAAGGAGTTGCTTCTGTTCTTCGGTCAGCTCATAGAACGGCTTGAAGATGGGGATGCCCACCTTGTCGGCCACGCGGATAAGGGCGTCTTTCCACTCGCTCATCTTGTCGCCGCGCCAGCAGGCGATGGCGTTTTCGTAAATCGACAGGCTCTTGTTGGGCACCACAAGGTCGGGGTCGATGCCAATGACATTGCCGAAGCCTTGGCAGGTGGGGCAGGCACCATAGGGGTTGTTGAAGGCGAACATATTGGCCGTAGGCGGCTCGAAAGTGATGCCGTCGGCCTCGAAACGTGACGAGAAGTCCGTTTCCTGTCGTTGGCCGTTCAGTTCAACGACCACTTGGCAAGTTTCCTTGCCTTCGTAGAAAGCCGTCTGTACCGAATCCGACAACCGCCCCATGTTTTCCG
>Ga0310691_10003507_pt1 | contig 18729 bp, 16 predicted proteins | sample 176DNAGHGlowgp2_FD_203887 | JGI IMG/M metagenome (GOLD analysis project Ga0310691, IMG submission 203887) | Sheep rumen microbial communities from Palmerston North, Manawatu-Wanganui, New Zealand - 1766 DNA GHGlow gp2 (v2) (version 2) | ecosystem: Host-associated > Mammals > Digestive system >...
GCTCTGTGCCAAGTACGACTACAAGATGGACATTGCCGTAAAACAGGAAGAGGCCTTCGAGGACGGGATGGAGAAAGGGCTAAAGCAAGGAATAGAACAGAAGGCGGTAGAAGCTGCTATAACTCTGGTAAGGGAATTCGGCATATCCGTGGAGGAAGCTGCTGAAAAGATGGGAGCTCCCTTGGATAAAGTTTTGGAAAAAATGTCCAACAAAAAAACCGGGAGGTAACAAACATGCTCTGTGCCAAGTACGACTACAAGATGGACATTGCCGTAAAACAGGAAGAGGCCTTCGAGGACGAGATGGAGAAAGGAATAGAACAAAAGGCCGTTGACACCGCAATAAATCTTATAAAAATGAATCTTGGCAGCTATGAACAAATTGCCGAAGCCACAGGCTTACCTATAAAGAAAATAAGCGAACTGGCCAAAGACCTTGGTAAAACCTATGGTAAAACCCCTGGTAAAACCCCTGGTAAAAACCCTTCCGTTTTTCCTTGAATTTCAAAGCAAAGCATTTTATAATATTCATAACCTATGAACGAAGTTTTGTCACAAATAGAAAAGACCGGCATCGTACCTGTTGTCGTGCTAAAAAACGCAAAAGATGCAGCCCCCCTGGCACAATCTCTTTTGGAAGGAGGGCTGCCTTGTGCGGAAATCACATTCAGAACAGAAGCCGCGCTTGAATCAATAAAAACTATCGCCGAAAAATTCCCGCAAATACTTCTGGGAGCAGGAACAGTCCTCTCTGCGGAACAGGCTGACCGAGCAATGGATTCAGGCGCAAAATTCATAGTAACCCCCGGGCTGAACCCAAAAGTTGTAGAGCACTGCATCAAAAAAGGCTATACGGTTTGCCCGGGCATAATGACCCCCAGCGAACTGGAGCAGGCACTTTCCTTTGGGCTGGACACGGTAAAATTCTTCCCGGCAGAAAATGCGGGAGGAATCAAAATGATAAAGGCCATCAGCGCACCATATCCTAGGGTAAAGTTCATGCCCACCGGAGGAATAAACGCAGCAAACGTCCGCGAATACCTTGCCAGCGACAAAATCCTTGCTTGCGGCGGCTCATGGATGGTAAAAGGCGACCTTATTTCAGAAGGAAATTTCAGCGAAATTTTAAGGCTAACAAAAGAAGCCTCACTTATTGCAAAGGAATTTAGAAGCTAATTTTTCATCAGGAGTGTTAACATGAAAGTCGTTACGTTCGGCGAACTTATGCTCAGACTTGAACCACCGGGATACCTCCGCTTTGTTCAGACGGAAAACCTAAGTGCAACTTTTGGCGGAGCAGAGGCAAACGTTGCCATTTCCCTTGCAAATTTTGGAGTGGATTCTTGCTACGTAACAAAACTGCCCAGCCACGAAATTGGACAGGCGGCTGTAAATTCCCTCCGAAAATTTGGAGTAAACACCCAGTACATAATCAGGGGCGGCCCTAGAGTCGGAATCTACTACAACGAGCGTGGTGCTTCCCAGAGAGGCTCAAAATGCATCTATGACAGGGCAGGCTCATCCATTCAGCTTTCCAAACCGGAAGACTTTGACTGGAAGCAGATAATGCATGGCGCATCCTGGTTCCATATAACAGGCATAACTCCGGCACTTGGCCCTAACCTGGTACAATCCTGCATAGAGGCAGCAGAAGAAGCCCACAAGGCAGGTGCCACGGTAAGCCTGGACCTTAACTACCGGGCAAAACTCTGGAGCCGGGAAGAAGCCAACAAAGCCATGACCGAACTCTGCAAGTACGTGGATATCTGCATAGCAAACGAAGATGATGCGGCAGACGTTTTTGGCATAAAAGCAGAAAACACCGACACGACAAAGGGAGAACTTTCCACGGAAGGCTACAAATCCGTAGCAAGGCAGCTCATGGAAAAGTTTGCCTTCAAGAAAGTTGCCATCACCCTGCGCACTTCCATAAACGCAAACCGCAACGACTGGCAGGCCCTCCTCTACGACGGGAAAGACTTCTTCTTCTCAAAGAAGTATGAAATCTGGATTGTGGACAGAGTTGGCGGCGGAGACTCCTTCACCGCAGGCCTAATCTATTCCCTGCTAAGCGGAAAGTCCAACCAGGAAGCAGTTGAATTTGCAGTAGCGGCGTCATGCCTAAAGCACACCATCGAGGGTGACTTTAACATGGTAAGCGTTGCCGAAGTGGAAAAACTCGCATCGGGCAACGCAAGCGGACGCATCCAGCGGTAGCAGATTGCGCAAATAGCGTGAGCAAGAACATGCGCTAAGGCAGCCGCAAGAAACACTTGCAGGTCCAAAACGCATCGCAAGCAAGCAATTCAGGCAGATGCCATATAGGCAACCGTAAGAGCGTCCTTGGAAATGTTCTCCACAATGGCATATTCATTTGGCTGGTGGCAAGTCTCATCCAGAGTTGACCAGACAACAGCATCAAAGCCAAGGTTACGCAAACCGGCAGCCACTGTTCCGCCTCCAATCCCAACCGTTTTTGCATCTATTCCGTGAACAGCCTTTATGGCAGCGGCAAGTTCCCTAACTACAGGAGCATCTTTTGGCGTAGCCTTGCTTTCTTCCGCCTGAACCTCCGACACCTCTATCTTTACGCCATACTTTTGCTCAACTGCTTCAACATGCTTTTTAATCTCCGTCCTAACTTCGCTAAGAGGATAGTCCGGGTTAATCCTGCAGTCAGCATAAAGAACATCATCCCCGGGAATCATGTTAACCCCCTCAACATTCTGAAGTTTCATCGTAGGCTGGAATGTAGAAGTCGGCGGGTCAAAGAGCTCGTTGCGGCCGTTAAAAGTCTGCTCCAGAGAATTTATGCGCAGGGCAAGATCCGCGGCTGCAAGACAGGCATTGCGCCCAAGATCTGGCCTCGAACCGTGGGACTGCTTTCCAATAGTATGGAAGCGAGGCCATAGAATATTCTTTTCCGCAATCTCTATCGTAGCCCCGGCACTGTCTCCCCCATCGGGAATCAAAATACGGTCGCTCTTACCAAAAAGTTCACGGTGCTTTTCAAGAAGATAATTCATACCGTACTTTGAACCAACTTCCTCGTCCGCCATAAACAAAAGCTTTATCGTATGGGCAGGAAGAGTTCCCGTAGCAACAAAGGCAAGAGCCGCAAGAATTCCGCTCACCAAGCCCTGCTGGTTATCCTCAACACCGCGGCCATAAATCTTTCCGTCCTTTTCCACAAGAGTCCAGGGATCCGTATTCCAAAGCGACTTCTCCCCAACAGGAACAACGTCAAGATGGGCACAAACCCAAATGCAGTATGAATCCGGCGCACCATCATCAGCACCAGGAATTTTTGCCACCATATTAGGCCGGCACTTCGAAGACACACGTTCATCCGGCGCATCGTAGCGGGAAATATCCGTAATCCCATGTGCACAAAGCCACTTCTCCAGGGCAGCAGCCTTTTCAAACTCGCCGTCACCGCCATTCTCCGGCGCAAGAGCTGGAATAGCGGTCAAAAGGGCCTCAAGTTCAACCATATCTTCTGTATGCGATTCAATATATTCCTTTAACTTCTCAAACTTTTCCATACAGCCATTATATGAATATTCCCAAGGAGGGGGAAGTCTCCCCCTGCGGCCGCACTTCGTTGCGTCCTACCCCCTCTGCGGGCTCAAACGCCGCCCGCAACGCCTGCTAATATTTTCACATTTGTTGAAATAATAAACTGTGAGTTTTCGCTTGCGAAAACTCGGTAAGGAAGCGCAAGCTTGCGACCAACGCCCCATGGGTGATTTGTGTTAGCATATAAATTCTGCGAGTTATGAAGTAACTCGATAGTAAGCGCAGCGAACGGACAATGCCTGCTGAATCTTCGGCAATGGTAGAAATCCATCTCTTTTAACGACTGATTATGTACTTTTGAACGTGAAGAGACAAAGGAGGTTATTTGCAAACTTGCAAAAGGCGAACCCTTGGACGAAAAGTACCACGATCACCAACTTTTGGGAAAACTCAAAGATTTTCGCGACTGTCATATCAGACCAGACCACAGAATAAAAGAAGATATCTTGGAATTGTACGTGTACCGAATAGGTAGTCACAGCAAAATATACAAAAAACAAACTTCTATTTTTCTGCTTCCATCTGGTCAATATATGCATCCAACTTTTCAAGCGAAAAATCGCTGTATATACCAACCGCAGTAACCACACCAGCAGCACTAGCAAGATCATCTGCGTACCCTACAACCGGCATAAAATCAGGAACAAGGTCAAGAGGTAAAAGAATATATCCTATCGCCCCTATGGTAAGAGCCTTTATGTGCGCAGGAGTGGAAGGATTTTCCAGAGCGGAAAGCAACTTACCCAAAACAGATACAATCGCCCCTGCCGTTCCTGCAATAGCCTTAGGCTTATTCCGTGTAGATTTCCTAAGCTTAACCAAAAGCTTCATCGCAAGATTCTTGTCGAAGTGCTTCTGGTATTTTTCAATCAGTTCCTCGTCAGAAACTTTTTTTGTGTCTGGGGGAATTTCTGCTTCGTAATCTACGCTTTCTTCCATAATCGTATTCCCTTTATACTGACCATGCCCTTGTGATTTTATGAACATTCATATTGTGTTTTTTCTCAAAATTCGCCTTATTAGACAGATTCCGTTCGTAATTTGTTTTCCACGCAAAATAAATCTGAGCAGGCTTAATATCTGTCCATTACTTTAGAAGCTTGATTGACACAACCTTGTAAGAACTTTCCAATTCCATGACACAGCTTGTCAAAGCCAGAAACTTCACCAGATTCCAGTTTTTCTTGATATTCTTCATCTCTTATACTTTGCTGAGCATTCATATCATTTACACGTGACTGATAATCAGCTCTTCTTGATTCAAATTCTTCTCTTGTCATAAAAATTCTCCTTATTAGACATATATTATTGCTACATACAACTTAGCATCATGCAACCATTATTCTCAATAGCAATTTTCAATCAAAACAAATAGACAAAAACTAATCATTTGCCCTCTTTTCCTAAGTGATTTTTTCGCCAATTTTCTATTGTTTCTCTATTTATATGTGAGAGTTTGCAAAAATAATCATTTACATCTAAAGGATTCTTTATCGGACTCTCATTTGCATTTTTGGCCATGCATACAGAACAATAGGCTTTATCCTCACATACACTACATTTAGGAAAATCCTTTTTCCTTAATGAACGTATATATTTAAAATTCGCAGAATTTAACCATATATCTTCAAGAGTTTCCGTTTCCAAGTTTCCACTATTATAATCAGACCAACTTGGACAGGGACATACATTTCCATAAGCATCTGCACAGCAACAACTTACTCCAACCCCACACCATCGACCTTCCATATCGTAAAAAAGTTTTTCAACTTCTTGATCATAATCATCAGCTAAAATAACTCTTTTAAAAATCTCATTTTCGTCTATTAACAATTTATCAATTCTTTCAAGGTCAGAGATACTTAATCTATTTTCAAGATTATCTGTAGACCGGTCACAACGTGCTATTATACAATTATCTGTTTTCACGACAATATGTTTTTTCTTTGCCCAATGTATGAGTTCAATTACATCATCCTTATTCGCATTCATTATAGGGCAATTAATTTCAACAGGAATACTGTGCTCTACTAGCTTCAATATTCCTTCTATTGTTTTTTTACATGAGCCTTTTACTTGTGTAATATAATCATGGTGTTCTTCATTTAAACTATATAGAGAAGGAATTACGGTTATACGACTTTTTTCAAACAGTGATACTATTTCATCCGTAAGTAAAGTAAGATTTGTCAACAAACTAATATTTACATTCAATTCCTTTACAGCCTTTATAAACTCCTTAAACTTTGGATGAGACATTGCTTCCCCACCAGAAATTCCTAAAGACACAATTCCCATAGATTTTAGCTGATTCAAAATTCTATAAAACAAATCTTCTGACATAATCTGTTTTTTTATGTGATGGGGAATGTAACAATGAATACATCTTTCATTACACACATTTGTTATTTCAATTTGAAATTTCATTAGTCTTGGTTTTTCTGAAAATCTTTTTTCTAAAAAATCTTGTGTAACCTGTCTTTTACTTTTATACTGATACTCAACTTTAGGTAAATACGAGTCTTCCTTTGAATAATCAAACCAATCTGTTTTTTCCTTACATTTCTGAAAAGATACCGCAGAATCTATAAAACCTTCCTCTTCTAAATCATTGAAGAAAGAAATCATATCATTTCGCACTTCTTCTATAGATACATTGTTAAATTTCGATGCAACCATTAATGCAAGTTCATCTATTTCTTGAGGCTCATAAGAAAGAGCTGACAAAAAAACGGAGCCAATATTATTAACAACCCTATCTATATCGTATGGAAGTCTTTGATATATTAAGTACCCTATTTCTCCAAAATCTCGAAATATTGTATGAAATTTTAATTTGTAATACATATTTTTTATCCTATTTGAATAGTTATTATTAAGGGATAAAAGAGGTTATCCAAATAAAAGATTGACTATTCCAAGTACAAACTTTATTCGAATAACCTCTTCCATTTTAATAATGGCACGAATAGTTAGAGCATTTTGTTGCACATCCCATTGCATAAGCTCCAACAGCATCATTCTGTGCGATTACCTGTGGTTTCGAATAAGCCATGTTTTTACTCCTTCTTAATTTTTATGTAAAGCCCCATACAGAGCTTTATTTCTATTGTTAAGACTTTACCCCAGCACCTTGACGCAGGAGATTATCTTCTTGGTGGGGTTGCCCATTTTAAATTTGTTTTTTGCTTCTATTATGGAGCTTGCAGTTATTGAGTTTGAGCGGTGGATTACGGTGCTGCCTGGAATCTGATAGGTTATGATGAATTTTTTCTGTTGTGTCGCCATAAATGCCCCATTCTTTTGATTTTATTGCTTAAAAAGCAATACATACTATATCATATAGCTCACAAAGCAATTTGTCAATTAAAATATGACTTATAATGCTATGTACTATGGAAGAATATAGCGTTGTTACAGAGGAGTTTTTTAGGGACAGGCTTAGGTTTTTGAGGAACGAGAGGAAAATTTCGGCGCGGGAGATGAGCCTTGCACTTGGACAGAATGAAACCTACATCAACAAAATTGAGACGGGAAAGTGTTCTACTACTATTGCAAGTTTTTTTAAAATTTGTGAGTACCTGCAAGTTACGCCCGAACATTTCTTTTGTGCAGACGCAAAAAATACCCTTAACAACGACAGTGAAATTCTAAAGCGATTCCACAAGCTTACGGCTTACCAATCGGAATACATGTTTTCTTTTCTTAAGGATTTGACGGAAAAATAAGGTAAGCAGCCCCAAGCGCGGCAGGCACTGGAGGGGCGCACGAAAGTGCGTTGCAAAGCAATGGAGCGGGTAGGGTCCCGCGGAACCCCGGAAGCGCCACACACGGGGCATGAATGTTTGCAAGAAAGAATGGCTGTTCCAAAAGCAAGCGCCGCAAAAAATAAAAAAAGCATAGATTAATTTTACACAAGTCATTTCGAGAGCCTCAATGACCGCGAAAAAAGCCTCATGACTAGGCAAAAAGTCAATGACCGGGCCAAAAAAAGCCACAATCCGGCAAGAACCAGACTGTGGCACGGGAAAAAAATTAGTTTATATTTCGTTGAAGAAAATTATTTTTTCTTCAAGTACTTTACGCAGTCAAGAGATACGGCTGCAAGGATGATGAGTCCCTTAAAGACGAACTGCAAGTTGGTGTCGATTCCAAGGAAGGTAAGGCAGTAGGTTAATCCGGTAAAGATTATTACACCGAGTACCGCACCGCTTATTTTTCCGATGCCGCCATAGAATGAAACGCCACCGACTACACAAGCTGCAATTGCATCCATTTCGTAGCCCTGGCCGGTTCCTGCGCTTGCGTTTGCACGGAAGGCTTCCAAGAAGGCACCGCATCCGTAGAAGACGCCAGCCATTACGAATACGCCGAGCGTTACCCAGAATACGCTGATTCCGCTTACGGATGCAGCTTCGGGGTTGCCGCCAACTGCGAACATGTTCTTGCCGAAGGTTGTCTTGTTCCAGATGAACCAAGCAACGAAGACTGCTATGACCGCCGGGACAATCAGTTTGGGGAAGGTGATGAAGTCGCCGCCAACATAGCCCAGTTCCCATCTGCCGCCAATTGCATCCTTTATTGCCTTGTCTATTGAGCCAACCGGAGTTCCGCTTGTTCCAAAGAACAAAAGTCCGTAGATGATAAGCTGGGTTGCAAGGGTTGAAATAAATGGGTGCATCTTAAAGTATGCGGAGAAGAATCCTGCTATTGCGCTGAACATAACGCAGAAGAGGATGGAAAGAATGATTGCTGTTGCAATTCTGCTTCCGACGGACATTGTTGTAAAGTTCCAGGGGCCAAGGCCAAAGAGCTTTACGATGTTTTCGCCGGGGTGCAAAAGAAGGCCCGTGATTACGGAACCAAGTGCTACCATGCGGCCAACGCTCAAGTCGGTACCGGCAAGGAGGATGAGTCCTGCTACACCAAGGGCATAGAACATGCGGACTGATGACTGCTCAAGAATCGTAAAGATGTTGGGCAAGTTAAGAAGCACGCCCTTTCCCGTAAGAGGGGCTATGATTATACATGCAATGAAGAAGATAAGGATTGCAACATAAAGTCCGTTCTTTAAGAGGAATTCCTGCGGGGTAAACTGGTAGGCGTAGTTCCTTACTCCCTGCTGGAATTCTTCCACAAAATTTGTGCGGCTGTTGCGGAGGCTTATGTTCTTCTGAACGTGGTCTACAAAGGCCTGGTGGATGGCATCCTTACAGCCCTGCAATGCGTCCTTGTACTTGTTCTTTGCATCAAAGAGGGCGCTCTTTAGCTCGTAGCGGGCCGTGGCAAGTTCTGCCTTGGTGTTTTCGCTGCGTTCAGAAAGAATCTTTGACTCACGCTCGGCAGCTTCCAGTTGAATCTGCTCAACGGTGGCAAGGTATTCCCTCTTTATGTTTTCTTTTACGGCATTCTGTTCTGCAGTTACCTTTGCAACAATGTTCTTGCTAAGGGCATTTGCATAGGCAACGGCTTCTTTTGTGATTGCCTTGTCCTTTGCATTGTTCTTTGCGGCAACAGACTTTGCTTCCTGAAGCTGAGCCTTGCATTCAGCAATAGTCTTTTCTTTTTCCTGCGCATTCATCATCTTGCTGCGCTTTACTTCCGCAATTTTTTGGTTCAATAAAGAAATCTTGTTTACGCCGTCTTTGCGGAGTTCTTCAAGAGTCTTGCTGTACTCGTTTAATTTTACGCTTTCTTCCAAAGAATTTACGCTTTCTATATCCTGTGCCATTGCTTGCCTCTCTTACAAATATTTTGCGGAAAGCCGCAGGAGTTCTTCCTGATTCGTTTCCTTTGTGTTTACGATTCCCGAAAGCCGGTGGTTGGACATAACCGCAATCCTGTTCGTAATGCCAAGAATCTCTGGCATTTCGCTTGAAACTACGATTATGGTTTTTCCTTCTTTTGCCATCTTGATTATAAGCTGGTAAATTTCATACTTTGCGCCAACGTCAATACCGCGGGTTGGTTCGTCCATAAGGAAGATGTCCGGTGAACGCTCAAGCCACTTGCCGATGATTACCTTCTGCTGGTTGCCTCCAGAAAGGCTGGAAATAAGCTCGTCTGCGGAAACGCATTTTGTATGCATTGCCTTAATCTCGCGGTCAGCTGCTTCCTGCATCTTGCGCTCAGAAAGGATTCCCCCGCTCTTGTAGCTTCTAAGGTTGGTAATAACCGTGTTGAATTTTATGGTGTCTTTGCCAAACATTCCGTTTACCTTGCGCTCTTCCGTAACAAAGGCAAAGTTGTGGTCCATGGCGTCCTTGCTGTTCCTAAAGCGGAGCTTTTTGCCGGCAGCAATTATTTCTCCCGAAGCAAGTGTGCGGACACCAAAGAGGGACTCAAGAAGTTCTGACCGTCCAGCCCCAACAAGACCGTAAAGGCCAAAGATTTCTCCCTTGCGCACAGTAAAGGAAATGTCCTTTAGCACAGGGTTGAATTTTGTGGAAAGGTTTCGCACCTCAAAGTAAGGCTCACCAGGAACATTGTCTACGTCCGGGAAGCGCTTGTCCAAAGAGCGGCCTACCATTGCGGCAATCAGTTCGTCCATGTTGGTTTCTTTTACGGACTTTGTAAGAATCATCTTACCGTCACGCAAAACAGAAACATCATCGCAGATTTCAAAAATTTCATCCATCTTGTGCGAGATGTAAACAAATGATATTCCTTGCTTCTTCAAATCATTTACGATTGAAAAAAGCTTCTTGATTTCCGGTTCAGTTAAAGAAGAGGTTGGTTCGTCCAAAACAATTATCTTTGCCTTGTAGGAAACAGCCTTTGCAATTTCCACCATCTGTCTCTGGGAAACGCTCATAGTGCGCATGATGCGCTTTGGATCTACATTCATCTTAAGGGAAGCAAAGAGGCGCTGAGACTCGCGCTGCATTTTTACTTCGTCAACAATACCGAATCTTAAGGGATAGCGGCCTAAAAACAAATTGTCCTGAACCGTACGGTCCAAGCACTGGTTCAATTCCTGATGAACCATTGAAACTCCGTTTTCCAGAGCTTCTTTTGGTGTCTTAAAATCTACAGGCTTACCTTCAAGAAAAGTCTGTCCCTCATCACGGGCATAGATTCCAAACAGACACTTCATCATTGTAGACTTGCCGGCTCCATTCTCGCCCATAAGGCCAAGAACGCTTCCGCGTTTTACAGTAAGGTTTATGCCGTCCAGAACTTTATTCTTTCCGAATGATTTTGACAGGCCTTTAATCTGAAGCATTACGTCTTCGCTCATAATTCTCCTGACCTTAGCCTTTACAAGGGTAGGTATTTCCGTCCATCTTTTGAAAGCCAATCACAAAAAAAGTGGCTGTTACAAAAAATCCGGCCTAAAAAATGGCGGCACCGCAAACAAAAGTGATGCCGCCATATCCATAAGCTTGCTCACGTCAAGCCCGACAATAGCAATTAGTACTTAAGTCTGTCTGTGTAGTCACGGCCAGAGTTTGTCTTAACCATGTTGATTGCGTATGCATCATAGTTGCCAAGGTTTGTGAACTTGTCAATGCAGCTTGATTCGTTCTGACCGTCGCCCTGTACGATTGTAAGGTCAAGGTTCAGCAAAGGTGCATAGTAGTTCAATGCAGGAACGTAGCTAGAAGAAAGGAAGTTGTCTGCTGAGTTGTAAACTGTAAGAAGAACCTTCTTTGTTTCTGCATTTGTCTGCTTGATTCCAGTGTCGCGGTTTCCAGCCTTGTACTGTTCCCAGTTGGAAGAGTTTACGCCAGAGTTCTGTGCAAGAAGAGCCTTTGTGCTGTTAACATAGTCAACAGGAGCAGAAATCTTGTTGCCGTAGCGGTCTGTTGTAGAGATACCCTGTGTGTAAACATCAGAGCCTGTAAGACCGTCAAGAAGGTTGCGCAGAACCTGGAGAGTTGCTGTTGCCTGTGCGTCTACGTTCTGGGAAACTGTACCTGTAAGGCGGCCTGCACCAATTGCTTCGATTGCGTCTGCGTTTGCATCATAACCAAAAATCGGAACACCTGCAGGATAGTTTGAAGCCTGGAGACAACCCATAGCCATACCGTCGTTGTTAGAAACAACCATATCGATCTGGTCTGCAAACTTTGTTGCCCAACCGCTCATTGCGTCTGTAGCAGCGTTTGCGTTCCATGTAGAACCGTCTGTACCGGTCATTGCCTTTCCTTCAAGCTCTACAACCTTGAGAGTCTTTCCGCCAACATTTACGGAACCGTCCTTTACGTTTGTAGGATCTGGTGAACCGTTCCATGTGTCCAAAGCACGGCGGATACCTTCTGTACGTGCGCGTGAGTCGTTGTGTCCAACATCACCAACGCAGAGAACATAACCCAAGATGCCGTCACCATTGCGGTCGATTACAGCAGGATCTGCGGATGCAAGGAAGTCCTTAATGAGCTGTCCCTGAACTGCACCACCACCAGCTGCGTCAAAACCAACATAGTATGTGCTTCCGTTCCAGTTCATTGACTCCATGTCAATTTCGCCACTTACAGGATCAGATGGCTGTCTGTTGTAGAATACGAGAGGCTTATCCTTATTTGCCACTTTTGCAACGTTCTTTCCGCCGCATGATACTGCAGAGATTGCAGCTGCGATAACCACACCAGCAAGAATTACCTTTTTCATATTACCTCCAAAAAAAGATAGCATTATCTTTAACTGATTACGATTTTATTTTAGAGGCATGCAATTGTCAAACAAATTTGGCCCGAATTTGGGCGTTGTAATTTTAGTTTAGTGCAAAAATTTCGGGAGGGGGAAGTCTCCCCCTGCGGCCGCACTTCGTTGCGTCCTACCCCTTCTACAGGGGGTTGCACCCCCCGTAACGCCCCCCATATTTTAGAAGGGAACCTTGCTTTCAAAAACCATTGCTTCATTTGTTGCAGGATGAATAAATTCAAGATGGCAGGCATGGAGCATAAGGCGTTCCCCCGGTGTGCATTTTCCGTAGAGCGTGTCTCCGATTATTGGCGTTGCAAAGCCGTGGCTGTCTGCACTGGCAAGGCGAAGCTGGTGGGTGCGGCCTGTATGCGGAACAAATTCAACTCGGGTTACATTCCTTACGGACAAATCAGGTGCGGTGTAGCGTTCAACGTTGAGTATGCGCCAAGAGGTTACGGCTTTTTTTCCGTAAACGCTGTCCCAAATCTGATGGGGCCTGTTGTCCACGTCCAGGCGGAAGTAGAGTTCCATGCATCCTTCCTGGGCAATCCCCTTCTTTGCAAGAACCCCGTCCAAGAGAGCTGTGTATTTTTTGCTTACCTGCCCTTCCATAAACTGCCGGCTCAAAATGCGGTGGGCTTCTTTTGTAAAGGCAAGAACCATTAGCCCGCTTGTTTCCATGTCCAGGCGGTGAACAGAAGGCTGTTCAATGCATGCGGGAAAAAGGCGCTTTAGGCGGGTCGTAACACTGTCCAATTTTTCTATACCCCTACCAGGTATACTCAAAAGCCCTGACGGTTTGTTGATGACGGCAATATGCTCGTCGCGGTAAAGAAGTTCAAGCCCCAGCATAGAAGGCAAAACTATTCCGCACCTCTCGTCGCAAGGACTCCTTGGCTTTAGTTCCTGCCCCTTTTGGTAATAGGCTTCGCAAAGGCTTACAGGCTTCAAGGAAGAGGCAAAGGCATAATCCAAAAGCTTTGGGGCGCAACATTCGCCTGTTCCGGTTGGCGGAAGGGTTTGCAGATTACGCTCAGCGCAGATTGTTTTTAGTGAGCGCATTTTTTTGTCTGCACAATGGAATGAATATAATTCAAAAACTTTTGCAAGGGACTGGTCGGTTAAGGCAGTGCGCTCGGTTTTGAGCCTACGGATTTTTTCACTGTCTGTACAGGCGGCAATCTCTTTTGTAAGCTCATGAATCGCTTTATCGTTTTGCAAAAGGGCTTGATCTATTTTACTTGCGCTTACAATGGGGGGAAGAAATTTTATTGATGCCAAAGAGGCACATTCAGAAAGCATGCTGTCGGCGGCGAAGTCTCTATTGCCTCTACTGTCTGCAAATATCTCTGACAGGCTAAAAGGAGGAAAATCTTCAAGCGGAGTATCGCATCCCCTTTTAAAAACAGCCCTGGTTGTTCCGCTAACCGTTACAAGGGCATGGCATTTTTTACCGTCGGTATTGTTTTCAGAAATGACAAGCGCACCAAGCATTATTCCACCAAGAGTGCGTTCCGTTGCCGAGCGGGAAGAATCCACAGCCCTAAGTTCCAGTAGTCCTAAGTCCAAGGCATGGGAAAGAAGCTTGCAAATTTTTAGCGCAGCATCTTCCTTAAAGGGAGGGAACATAGCGTCCTTCCTGCAGCGATTTTTCCACCTGGTTTATAATTGAATCCGGGGTGCTTGCTCCGGCCGTAATTGCCACGGTCTTAAAAGAAAAAAACTCTTCCGGTATTTCCGAAGCATCTTCTATTAAAGCGGCACGGGGGCAGACGGAAAGTGCCCTTTCGTAAAGTCTTCTAGTGTTGGCAGAATTCTTTCCACCGATTACGATGATTGCATCAGCCATGCCTTTTAGTTCAAGCAGGGCTTCCTGCCTTTCCATTGTTGCAGAACAAATTGAATTAAAGACCTGTACACCGGGATTTTTTTGCAGGATAATGTCGCTTATGGCCTTGAATTCTACGGGACTGAACGTGGTCTGCGCAATAAGGACGGCCTTTTCTGGAACCTGCAAAGCGGAGGCTTCTTCTTTTGTCTGCACAACGACCGACCTTCCGTTTGCAAAGCCCTGGATGCCGGTAACTTCTCCGTGATTTTTGTCGCCCGCAATAATAACGGTAAAGCCTTTTGCGCTCCATTCCGCCGCACGCTTCTGGCTTATATGCACGCGGGGGCAAGTTGAATCCTTTATGCAAACCTTCATTTCCCTAAGCTTTTCCAAAACAGCGGGTGTTGTTCCGTGGGCGCGGATAAGGACTATGCTGTCCTCTCCCAGAAATGAAGCTTGTCCCAGGCTTTCTGCGTCAAGGATTTTTAGTCCCCGGGACTGCAGGGCATTCATTACGGACGGATTGTGAATCAAAGGGCCAAGGGTATAGACGGTTTTTCCCTGCGAGTCGTCAAGTGCCTTTTCTGCACCTTCAACAGCACGGCGAACCCCCATACAGTAGCCTAAAATCTTTGCACGAATTACCTTCATAAGTTTCCATCAAAGGGGAGGGAAAACCCCCTACTCCGAAGCGAGGTTTTTCCCTCCCCTTAAACCCCTCCCTTTCCCGGCACGGCTTAGGGCTAACGCCCTAAGAACCCAGTTTTCATTGTCAACAAATATATTATTTCCAAACACCAATATGCCAAATATTGAATTTTAAATACCTTGTCGTTCCTAACTTGATTCAGAATCAGCATCAATAAAACCAACAGAAACCTATTGGCTTTTCAGCCATATTTTTCCTCTCGTTGCGCACAAAACTTCTTTACGGCTTGATTCCATAATAATATCAGGAAATCAGTTCCCATAAAAAAACCCGCCTTTTGCAAAGCGGGCATTTGTAATTCAACTAGCAAAAAGCTTCCGCCTTACACGGAAACTGGCGTCGCAAATGAAGGACGGACAGTCTTTCTTGGGCGAACATGAACGGGGTCTTTTGGATCCCACTTGCGGCGTGCCCATGAAATGAAGCCAGAACTGATAAAGATAGATGAATAGCAGCCTGAAATCAAACCGATTGTAAGGACGAGAGCAAACACGCTTATAGAACCGCTTGTAAAAATCCACAGAGAAAGTGATGCAAACATCGTCGTAATTGTGGTGATTACAGAACGGGTAAGTGTGTCGCTAAGAGATCGGTCTAAGATGTCGTTAAATTTTACGGCATCCATACTCTTCATATTCTCGCGCACGCGGTCCAGAATAACAACCGTTGCGTTGATTGAGTAACCAAAGATTGTAAGAACCGCCGCAAGAGTTGTCGTCGTAAATTCCAACTGGAACCAGATGATAAAAGTAAAAAGTATAAGACAGTCGTGCACAAGTGCTATGATTGCTCCAAGTGCAAAGTCCCAGTGGAAGCGGATTGTAGCATAAACCCAAATCAAGAACAGAGTGGCTACCGCAAGAAGTATGGACTTCCATGCAAGGTCAGAGGAGAATGTTGAACCTACAAAGTCGGTGCGAACGATTGCTACATTATCCTTACCGAATTTATTCTGAATGTCACCAGTTATCTTTCTCTGAAGCTCCTGGCTTGAAACTTCATCGCCAGAAATCTTTGCGCGTACTTGGAAACTGCGCTCTGTCTCGCTTCCAAGTTCCTTTACCTGAACAGCAGCCGAAGTTACAGCAGTGCGGACATCTTCAACAGTCACAGTGCTTGCAGCATCGGGTACATAAAGGAAATATGGCTCTTTTCCAAGCACAGCAGAAACCGCGCTATTTGTAAAGATGGAATAGCAGTCTGCATCTCCGGAAGAAAGAACTTCTGCGGAAATTCCTTCAACACTCTTTAAGGCATCTGCAAGGGCAGAAATTGTTGAATACTGGCCAAAGGCAAAAGACTTTGTTTCCTTTTCGCCAACACCGGTAATAACAAGGTCAAAACCTGTGGCGGAAAGTTCTGCATCTACCTTTGCTGAACCAGAATAAGAAAGGCTCATTGCAGGAGAAGCAATGCGGACTTCTTCTATAAGACCTGGCTGAAAGTCCAAGCCCCAGTTGATTCCCTTTACAAAGAATCCTGTTATTCCTGCGGCAATAACCACGGCACTAAAGATTGCACAGCCGAGGAAAGCCTTGCTGAATTCATGTAGCTTTTTCATTATTTCATCCTCCAGCTGATGCTTATGTTCTTTTTACCTACAACTTCCGTATTAAAGTCAAACAGAAGCCTTGAAACAACAAGAGCTGTGAATACCGTTGAACAAACACCGATTGCCAAGCTGTATGCAAAGCCCTGGATGGAACCGGAGCCGAGCTGGGTCATGAATACGGCAGCAATAAATGTTGTTATGTTGGAGTCCATAATAGACCAGAATGCGTTTGCAAAACCAACGGAAATAGAAGAGGCGCGGTCTTTGCCAAGTGCACGCTCTTCCTTGATGCGCTCAAAGATGATTACGTTTGCGTCTACAGCCATACCAATTGTAAGAATCATACCTGCAATGGATGGAAGTGTTACTGTAAAGTTGAGTGCGCTCATCACGGAGAACATTATGTAAAGGTTGAGTATCTGTGCAACACATGCGTTAATACCAGCTCCCTTGTAGAAGATGAGCATGAAAACCATGATTGCGGCAAGACCAACTGCAATTGCTATAAGGCCCTGGCGGATGTACTGGCTACCAAGCTCTGCACCGATAACCTGCTGGCTTTCCACGCTAAGAGGAACTTCGAGCCATGCTGTCTGCAAAACCTTCTGCAGGTTGTTTGCCTCTTCCTTGCCAAAACCGTCTATTGCAACTTGTCCTCCAGGAATCTCTGAATTGATTCTTGCGTTGGACTTAATCTTGTTGTCGCTTACGATTGCAAGGTATTCACCCTTGTGCTCGCCGGTGAACTTTGCAAAAATGCCTGCACCTTCTGCGTCCAGGGTAAAGTTAACCTGTGGTCTTCCGGTAAGATTGTCCTGTCCTACTTCGGCAGACTTTATGTGCTTACCTTCGAGGGCAATCTGCTTCTTTACGACAAGGTAAGGACGGCCTGTAACTTTCTGGTCAAGGCCATATTCGTCTGTTACATAGTAACCGAAAACTTCTTCGTCTTCCGGAATTATGGAAGGATCGATAAGGTTGCCCTTGCTGTCGAAAGTTGTGCTGCGGTTTGCAAAGTAGTACTGGAGGAACTTTTCTGTAGCATCCATATCTACGAGGCGGAAGTTCAAAATACCGCGTCCCTGGATGATGGTGTTAATCTGATCTGTTTCTGCTGAACCAGGAAGTTCTATATAGATGCGGTCTTCACCCTGCTGCCTGATTGTTGGTGAGCTAAGGCCAAAGCGGTCAATGCGACTGGTAAGGGTTTCTATTGCCTGTGCCATTGCATTTGTGCGCAAAAGACTTTCGTTTACTGCAAGTGAAGAAGCTTTTTCGCCCTCTTCCGTTTTACCGTCTGCAGGAAGAATATTTGCTTCCTTCTGAGCCTTTACGACTGCATCCAAGTCTGCCTTTACGATAACGTTCATACCACCGCTCAAGTCCAAGCCCAACTTTACTGAGTTCTTGTAGTTTTTCTTGTCCTTGAGGATTTTGTTGCGGTAGCGGTCTTCTATAAGATGCGTAAGTTCTTCCCTAGAAAAAGTTTCAAGAGCTGCCCTAAGGGTAAGCGGAGAAGGAACTTCCTTTCCCATATCCTTGAAATTCTTCTTTGCAGCCTTTACAAGCCAGTCAGAACCAGCAGGAATTTCTGCATCGGAAGCCTTTGCAGCCTGGCGAAGCTGCTCAACATCATTTTCTGCCATGAAAGTGGCATATTCCTTGATTTTTTCGAGAGAACTCAAAGCAAGCGCCTTGTCGTCTTTGGGCGTACGTGCATACCAGCAGATAGAAGGCCACAAAAACACAAAACACATTGCCAAAACCAAAAGGATTATAAACAAGCGTCCCTTTTTACTCATTTTTCTGTTACCTCAGAATTTTTTGATTCCGTCACATTCTTGCCGTCTGAAGCCGGTTTGTCCGTAACTACAGAAGCAATTGCTGTGCGGTTAAATTCGATTCTTGCATTGTCGTCAACCTTTATGACAAGGGTATTTTCCTTTACAGAAGAAACAATACCGTGGATTCCACCGATTGTAACAACCTTGTCGCCCTTTTTGATGGCGTCAATCATTTTCTGTGTTTCTTTCTGTTTTTTCTGCTGAGGGCGTATCATCAGGAAATACATGATAGCAAAGATAAGAATAAGAGGTATGAGCATTCCGAAGGTGCCACCCATAGCATCCATCTGCCCTGCCCCTTGTGCACCACCGGCTGCGGTAGTCAATAAAGTAGGAATAAATGACATATTTGCGTTCCATCCTTAATTTTAAAATTAGAGTAAATAACAATAGCATTATTTTGGCGGTTAGACAAGGGGGCTATTACAGGGGAGTTCCCCTGCACCCCCACCCAAGGGGAGACCCCTTAGACCCCTGAATTTGGAGGGGAGGAAAACCTCTACTCGGAAGCGGGTTTTCCTCCCCTCCAAACCACCCCACCTTTCCAGCACCGCTTAGGGGCTAG
>Ga0310691_10003509_pt1 | contig 18719 bp, 15 predicted proteins | sample 176DNAGHGlowgp2_FD_203887 | JGI IMG/M metagenome (GOLD analysis project Ga0310691, IMG submission 203887) | Sheep rumen microbial communities from Palmerston North, Manawatu-Wanganui, New Zealand - 1766 DNA GHGlow gp2 (v2) (version 2) | ecosystem: Host-associated > Mammals > Digestive system >...
TACGAACAAGGGTACGTCCACAAGCACACTTTTCATAATGCAAGGCGGTAAGGTCGTGGGTACGATAGCGCAGCAAGGGCATGCCTTCCTTGGTGAGGTGAGTAAATGTCAGTTCGCCCAATTCGCCCTCGGGCATGGGTTCGCCTGTTTCCGGGTTCAATATTTCCGGATAGAAATAGTCTTCATTCAGGTGAGTGCCATGCTGGTGTTCACACTCGAAGCCGACACCAGGTCCGGCAATTTCAGAGAGTCCATAGATATCGTAGGCCTTAATGCCCATGGTGCTTTCCAGCTTCTGACGCATTTCCTCTGTCCAGGGCTCGGCACCGAAGGCACCGATACGCAATCTAAATTCCTCGCGTGGCCACTCGCTGTCACGCATAGCCTCTCCAAGGAACATGGCATAACTGGGAGTGCAGCAGAGCACAGAAGCCCCGAAATCGTGCATCAGGGTTATTTGTTTCTGCGTATTTCCACTTGACATGGGTATGACCGAAGCGCCAATATTCGTTGCGCCATCGTGAGCACCCAGGCCACCGGTAAACAAGCCATAGCCGTAACTTACCTGAAAGATGTCGTCCTTGGTAGCTCCATAGGCAGTAAAGGCACGAGAGATTGCTTCCGTCCACATCGCAATATCCTTACGTGTATGTAGCACCACCACGGGTTTTCCTGTTGTTCCACTTGAGGCATGAATACGTACTATCTGACTCATCGGCACAGCAGCCAGGCCAAAAGGATAGTTGTCGCGCAGGTCAAGTTTATTCGTAAACGGCAGTTTGACGATGTCATCAATACTCTTCACATCGCCAGGTTCAAGGCCCATCTCCTGAAATTTCTTACGGTAAAAAGGTGTATTATGATAAACATATTCCACCATTTTTACCAGTCTCTTGCTCTGGATCTCGCGCATTTGTTCGCGGTCCATGCATTCCATTGTCTCATTCCAAATCATTGTTTTCTGTAAGTGTTGGTTTGTATTGATGGTACAAAGTTACATCTTTTTAGGGAGTAAACGGAGATAATGTAGTTAAAAGGAGTTAAACAGCGATACTTTTGCATGGGAACGGAGATAAAGACGGCTGTATATCGGACAACGAAGAAAAAGAAAAAGCCGCGACATTGTCACGGCTTTGTAAACGGGAGTGGGCGCTGAGGGATTCGAACCCCCGACCCTCTGCTTGTAAGGCAGATGCTCTAAACCAGCTGAGCTAAGCGCCCGTGCTCGTAGTAAGCGGGTGCAAAGGTAATGCTTTTCCCAGAAACCGCCAAATTTTTGAGCAACTTTTTTGTATGGAAGGGGAAAAGAAAGGGAAAGCTGGCGGTGAGGCTGCGGCAAAACCGCAGCATACAAGACCGACAAGAAGGGAAAGGGGCTGCGGCAAAACCGCAGCATACAGGACTGACAAGAAGGGAAAGGGGCTGTGGCAAAACCGCAGCATACAGGACTGACAAGAAGGGAAAGGGGCTGCGGCAAAGCCGCAGCATACAGGACTGACAAGAAGGGAAAGGGGCTGCGGCAAAACCGCAGCATACAGGACCATGCCTCAAGACTATTCTACTGGTGATGACATGTCACCACTTGTAGAAGGAGAAGAGGAAGAGGAACGCTGCTCCAACTCGCGACGTAACTCATCATTCTCTGAATAGGCATCCTGCAACTGGGCATTAAGAGCATCAATCTCCGACTCATATAAAGCATGGACAGCATCCAAGTTCGGTGTCCTACCCCATGTACCACTACCGATGCTATACGTCAGGCCAACTTCCATGTTCAGCATACGATCTTTGGAAGTACGTTGGAAAACGCCATAAGAGACATCCACATTCAAGGCTATCTTACGACTGACGCGAAAACGGTTCCAAAGTCCGAGGGTATAGCCAAAGGCATGATGGTCTTCCGCCTTGAGTTTCCGCCAGCCCGCACCGACGTAAGGGATGAGACTCCACACACGACGGTCATTATATCCGTAGAACATGTTGCTGAGATTGAACAGGACATGCTCAGAAAGAATATTATAACGCGAAATACTATACTTTGTACGCAGTCCTATTCCTGGGGTAAACCATTTACCTATAGCTACGGAGAAGCCCAAGTTGTTGTCGTAATTGACATTTCCACCAAAGTTTGCCTGCAAGAACCAGTTACTAAAAAAGGGATTGGTTGACACACTATGGCGCTCAACAGGCGACGCACCTTGTGCGTCTTCCTGTGCAACAACGGTCATTACGGAAAAGACCAGTAGAAGGGATATTAATAACTTTTTCATATCTGTTTGTTTTTTAGGACCAAGGCAAAGCCTCAGCGTACAGGACCAATAAAAAAATGAAGACGGAGAAGAAACGGAGAGGAAACGGAGGGGAAACGGAGAGGAAACGGAGGGGAAACGGAGAGGAAACGGAGCAAGAACATTGCAAGGATAAAGCGACGGGAAGGGAGGTGGATGTATTCATCTTCATGAAAGGAGCTGTTCTATGTCATGTTGCGGTAAAATAGTAAGAATGGGTTTCCCGTCAGGTGTGTAATTGACATTTGAACAGGCAAAAAGACGGTTTACTACCGACTCCATTTCTTCATTTGAGAGGATCTGACCATGAGGGATGGCTGCAGAACGCGCCATACTTAATGCCAGGGTATGCTCTATCTCATCCTTTGCACCGGCAGTCAACTCTGCAGCCTCAGCAACCATGTTCTGCAAGAGACTGACAAAGTCGATACCTTCAATGCCAGCAGGTATGCCATTGACCGCATAGGAGTTCTTTCCCAAGTCAGAGAGTTCAAAGCCCATTGCTTCCAGTTCGGGAGCAAGGCGTTCCAAGAGTATCGTTTCAGAAGGGGCAAACTGCACTACTTCAGGAAAGAGCACGCGCTGCGATTTCCCCGTATGGTTACGCAGTTGCTCTCTATAGCGTTCGTAGAGAAACCTGAGGTCAGCCCGATACTGGTCAATAATCATCAGTCCAGACTTCACAGCCGTCATGATATATGTGGCCTTATACTGATAGTGTATAGGTGACTTTTCTTCTATGGCATGAAGAGTTTCTGCCCCTCCCCTCTCCCATGGTGATGCTGATGAAGCGTCAACGAATAAATTTTGCTGTTCTGCATCCGGCTGCAAGCCCTCATAGAGCTGTTGCCAGTCAGCAGGCACCGAGGAACGGCTCTCATGATGCTCCCTGAAGGGGTTGTAAGATGCATTATATTTCGGATTAGGCGGAGCGACTTGTCTTTGCGGGTCATACAGAGGGATTTCCGGTTTTCCTTCCGTATCGAAGTCAATGGACGGTACTTCACAAAACTTTCCGACAGCATCGCGCACGGCAGCAACGAGGATTTGCCAGATGGCCTGTTCATTCTCGAATTTGATTTCTGTCTTCGTCGGGTGTATGTTAACATCAATATCCGCCGGACTTACCTCAAAGTAGATTAAGTAAGGTACCTGCATACCTACCGGCACAATACGGTCGTAAGCACTTTGTACCGCCTTATGGAAGTAAGCATGTTTCATATAGCGTCCATTCACGAAGAAATATTCATGTGCGTTTTTTTTCCGAGCTGCTTCCGGTTTCCCTACAAACCCCGTTATGCGACACATGGCAGTATCAACCTCTACAGGTAGGATTTCCTGTGAGAAACGTTTTCCGAACACTTCACTTACTCGCTGTCGCAGGCTTCCTGCTTTCAGGTTCAGCAATTCTGAGCCATTGCTATGAAGTGTAAAGTTGATGTTTGGATAGACGAGTACTATCCGCTCGAAAGCCACCATGATATTATTCAGTTCCGTCGCATTCGTCTTGAGGAACTTACGACGTGCGGGAACATTAAAAAAGAGGTTCTCAACCTTGAAATTACTTCCCACGGGACAAGAAACCGGTTCCTGCCCCACGACGCGTGAGCCAGAGATGGTGAGTAGCGTGCCCACCTCATTATCAGCCATTCTCGTCCGGAGCTCCACCTGTGCCACGGCAGCTATAGATGCAAGAGCCTCACCACGGAAGCCCATGGTGTGCAGGTTAAAGAGGTCGTCGGCCTTTTTTATTTTCGATGTGGCATGGCGTTCAAATGCCAGTCGTGCGTCCGTTTCGGACATTCCCCGTCCATCGTCTATCACCTGGATAGAGGTTCGTCCAGCATCGACCACCAGCACATTTATCGTTGTTGCCCCAGCGTCAATAGCATTTTCCACCAGTTCCTTAATAACAGAAGCCGGCCGCTGTATGACCTCGCCAGCAGCAATCTGGTTGGCCACGGAGTCTGGAAGCAATTGGATGATGTCACTCATGATTCTCTGGTGGTTTGAGAGCCTCGGGTTTCTTGAGGTTCTGGACAGGAGCCTCACGTCTTTTCTCTGGTATCAGTTCCTGTTCTTTTTTCTTTCCCCTCCAATTAAAGATGTCTTGTTTGTTCAGCGGACGAATATAGTCGAACCAGACGAAATTAGGCAGGAATTTCTTATCAGCCGGTATCTGCGTCATAGGATACATGACACCTTTAGGTTTTTCAACCCAGATACGTTTCATTTTCCTATTTTCAAAAAACATCTTCATCAGCGGTGACTCCGTGTAGTCCTGTGCAATAAAGGCACTGTCAGCATCATCAATCACATGATAGATGGCCAAGGCGTTAGTCTTGGCATGTGCTTCACTGATCTGGCCGTTTCTGAAGAAAGCCAACATCTCTTTCGAAGTGAGCTGATTATAATGAACAGAGTCAAACATCAGCTCTACCGAAAGAGCCTGTCCGAGGACATGAGCCCTGTCAATTACCGAGTCCTTCATATAAGCCTGTATGACCTCGCCCAGCAGTTGCTGATTGCCATTCCACACAATGGGGTCACGATACATCGTCATTACAGAGTCTTTCTGGTCATACACCAAGGAGTCGCAGACGGCCTGCAAATCAACGCGGTAAGCCCGCACTTTGTGGTAGGCATGCATCACCCTATAGACAGAGTCGGTATTGATGTGATATGTAAACACCTTAAACGTGTCAGCATGCATGAACAGCGTGTCTTTTTGCGAGAAGTCAACAGCCACGGCATTTTTAGTTGCCATGGCATATCCTGTAGCTTCATTATATTCCAGGAAGTCGCCTGTCAGCATATTCTTGTTTACGGAATCGCTGAACTCCACGTTCCGATACGCAAAACTGGAGCCTGTCGTACTATTATAATATACGCTGTCGCCCACCAACGACCGCCCCTTGTCTTTGACAACAGAACGCCCGAAGAGTTCCGAATGGTCGGTCTTGGTATTATAATATCCGTCTTCGGAATAAATATTACTGGTACCGGAAATGATGCGTGAGGGTCCGACGATATGGGCCACGGAGGATTGTGTATTATAATACAAAGAGTCTGTCGTCAGGAAGAAGTCATTATCTTTCAGTTCCACGTCGTAGGCAAAGAAAGCCATCTTCGTGTCGGTATGGTACTCGCCCCAGTCGGACGTCAGCACACTCCCATTGTCAATCAGTTTTCCACCCTCGAAGAAATAGCCCAGATTATACATGCGGTCGTAGTCAAGACTATCCGTATAGAGCGTTGACTTTCTATGTTTCAGCACCACATTATAACGGGCACGTGCCAGTTGGTCGTTTCCATCGTAAAACGCATAGTTGCAGAACAGCGACAGCGTGTCACCCTGATACATCTTCACATGTCCGTATGCCTCAAAAGAGTTGCTGTCCTCATAGAAATTCGCACTGTCACAATAGAGGCGTGCTCCCATGTGGTCAAAATGCACATTTCCTATCAGTATTTGTGCGTTATTATTCTGAAACTGGTCATACCGCAGTTCGTCGGCATGAACCAGGTATATCCGTTTGTCGCTGGGCCTCGGCTTAGCTCTTGACACCGTTGTCTTTTTTCGTGTCTTAGCTTTCTTTTTTGGCACGGGGGGCATGGACTCCACCACGCACAGTCCACACATGCAAAGAATCAGGAACAGCACTCCCCGATGTCCGCTGAAGAAACGCTTGACGATGTTACAGATGGTCATTTAATCCAACCTTGATGTTCAAACTGACAATCGCGATAGCGATCGTTGACACGTACATAGATGGTTTTTATTTTCTTCTCGATCCACTTACTGATGCACTCTTCCTTTCGTTTGTTGAGCACCACATTCTTCATGACCTGGAAGTCCTCAGTAATGGTAGCCTTATGCCCTTCAATGCGACTTTTGAGTTTCACTATTGCGCAGACGGTTTTTCCACGTTCGTTAATCATCTGGAACGAGCGTGACACGCCTCCCACTTTCAAAGTATCCACAGCACGTGCCACGTCAGCCGGAAGGTCTTGCATTCGGAATTTTGAAGTACGTCGCATATCCTCCGTAGTGTTTGCCATGAGTCCGTGGTTATTTCGGGTATCTTTGTCGTCCGACAATAAAGAGGCAGCATCTTCAAACGAGAATTTCTCATTTCTGATGTCATCGGCGATAGAATCCAGTCTGGCTATAGCTCGATTGACAGACTCTTGCGACATCTGCGGTTTACGCAGAATATGACGTACGTTCACCTTGTCTCCACGCTTGTCAATAAGCTGAATGATATGAAAGCCGTATTCCGACTCCACAATCTTAGACACTTTTCGCGGGTCAGTAAGGTTAAAGGCCACAGCAGCAAAGGCAGGGTCCAAAGTTCCACGCCCCACAAAGCCCAGTTCTCCGCCATAACGTGCAGACCCGGGGTCCTCTGAATACATACGTGCCAAGGTTTGGAAAGTGGTTTCCCCCTGGTTTACCCTGTCAGTAAACTCACGCAGTTCATCTTTGACGCGGTCAATCTCTGCCTGCTCAATCTTCGGTGCCTGAGTCAGAATCTCGACCTCTACCTCTGTGGGTACAAAAGGAATGCTATCTGGCGACAACGTGCTGAAATAGCGGCGCACCTCTGCCGGCGAAACCGTAATATCCTCCACCAGTTTCTCACGCATTCGCTGAATCATCATCTGCTTACGAAGTTCTTCCCGCATCTGCGAGCGTATCTGACTAAGACTCTGTCCACGGTACTCTTCAAGTTTCTCACGGGAACCCGCCTGTGTGATGAAATACTCCAGGCGCTGCTCCACGTTCTGAGCCACGTCAGCCTCGGTCACTTCAATACTGTCAATCGCTGCCTGGTGCAGGAAAAGCTTCTCCACGGCAATACGCTCAGGTATTGCACAATCCGGATCACCCTTCCAGCGCCTGCCCTCCATCTCAGCCTGCAGTCGCAAGCCTTCCACTTCCGACTTCAGAATCGGTTCGTCGCCAACCACCCAGATGACCTCATCAATCACGCTCCGTAATGTCGGGTCATCATCGTCAATGCCCGGCACATGAGCCGTCAGTCCGACAAATGGCAGCAAGGTCAACAGGCCTAATCCTATGATTTTTGATTTCTTCATTCTATGGTTTTCAAAATATTTTTATCCACTCTCACCTTATACTGGCGGCGTAAACTGACCACCCATTCCTGCTCCTGCTGCAGTCTGTAATCTGCCAGCACCAAATCACGGAAACGGGGGAAGTCACGCTTTTTCAGCTTACGTCCATAACGTTTCTTGTTCTTCTTAAAATAGCGTTTCAGCTTTTTCTCCTCAGGCAACGGCTGTTCATAGACCGTCTCCTGTGTCATACGGCTAACCAACAAGCCCTCCTGATACTCTTTCAGCAACAGTGCATCGCCAGCAGACATGGAAACAGCCAACTGCTGTGGTGCAGCTTCGGAAAGGAACCACTGTCTGACCTCATCACTCGTTGCCGGCCTGCGGTCGAGCACCTTCACAATATGCCAGCCTGCCACCGACAGGAATGGCCGACTCGTTTCACCACTCCTCAAAGCGTAGGCCTCGCGCTCCACCGTTTCCAGAAGTTGTGTAGGCCCGACCCACCCCATCATGCCACCAGAGGCAGCTGTTGCATCGTCAGAGAGGCGGCAGGCCATTTCTGAGAAATCAGCCCCCTGCGAGAGTGCCTGGTAAACAGAATCTATGCGCTGTCTGACTTTTTCCACGCCAGCTGCCGTTGCCCGGGAATCTACGCTCAACAATATCTGAGCAAGACAAAGCATGTCTTGACTGCCAGCAGACAGGCAAGCTCGCTGATAGACAGCTTCCCTGTCAGCAGCATTTACTGTCGAAGATGCTGTGACCGTCCGTCCATCTGACGATGTCGGTAACTGGTAGCCCGCCGCTTGGGCTGCTGCCAATTTCAGCTTATAGTCAATGAAACGATCCAGGTAATCGCTGGGCGAAATACGGTCTTCGACGTCACCTTTAATATTATGATGATAGCTATTGACAAACTCTGAACGGTTAACTGGAATACCATTCACAGTCAACAGAACCGGGTCGGCAGCCTCCTGCGCACAAAGCATCAGGACAGCCACACAGCAGACCATGACCAGCACACACCTCTTCATACACATTAGTTGTTCGGGCGTGAATAGTTCGGAGCCTCGCTCGTTATGGAAATATCGTGCGGATGACTCTCCATGACACCAGCGTTGGTGATACGTGTAAACTTAGCATCGTGAAGACGCTCAATGTCAGGTGCGCCACAATAACCCATACCCGAGCGCAGACCGCCGGAAAGCTGATAGATAACCTCCTGCACTGTGCCCTTATAAGGTACGCGGCCGGCAATACCTTCCGGCACCAGTTTCTTGACATCCTTCGTGTCCGACTGGAAGTAACGGTCTTTCGAGCCGTTCTCCATAGCCTCAAGAGAGCCCATGCCACGATAGCTCTTGAACTTACGGCCATTAAAGATAATGGTCTCGCCAGGGCTTTCTTCTGTTCCTGCCACCAATGAGCCAATCATCACGCTGGAGCCACCGGCAGCCAATGCCTTTACGATGTCGCCGGAATAGCGCAGTCCTCCATCAGCAATGAGGGGAATACCTGTCCCCTTCAGAGCGGTATAGACATCATAGACGGCACTCAGCTGGGGGACACCGACACCAGCCACCACGCGGGTGGTGCAGATGGAACCCGGCCCTATACCTACCTTGACGGCATCAGCACCATTCTCAGCCAGCATCTTGGCAGCAGCACCCGTGGCAACATTTCCTACGACGATATCTACGTTAGGGAAGGAAGCCTTAGCCTCGCGTAATTTTTCGATGACACCTTTTGAATGTCCATGAGCCGTATCGATGACGATGGCATCAGCACCAGCAGCAACCAATGCCTGCATACGGTCAAGCGTGTCAGCCGTGACGCCGACACCCGCTGCTACGCGCAGTCGTCCTTTCTCATCCTTACAAGCCATGGGCTTATCCTTTGCCTTGGTAATATCCTTGTAGGTTATCAGGCCTACCAGGTGATTGTCCTTATCGACCACCGGAAGTTTCTCTATTTTGTTCTCTTGCAGTATCTGGGCTGCTGCCACCAAATCAGTTTGCTGATGGGTAGTCACCAGATGGTCCTTTGACATGACTTCATCGACAGGGCGGTCAAGACGGCGTTCAAAACGCAAATCGCGGTTGGTAACGATACCCACCAGCCGTTTCTCGTCGTCAACCACGGGAATACCACCTATATGGTATTCTGCCATGATGTCGAGTGCCTGGCCCACCGTGGAGCCAAGGGGAATCGTTATCGGGTCATAAATCATTCCATTCTCGGCACGTTTCACGATAGCCACCTCGCGTGCCTGATTCTCGATCGACATATTCTTATGAATGACACCTATGCCGCCCTCCCGTGCGATGGCAATAGCCATCTGACTCTCTGTCACAGTGTCCATGGCAGCCGTCACAAAGGGGATGTTTAACTCGATGTGCCGAGAAAAACGCGTTTTCAACTCTACCATTTTAGGCAGTACCTCCGAATAAGCGGGAATCAACAGGACGTCGTCGAATGTCAGGCCGTCCATTACAATCTTGTCTGCAATAAATGATGACATAAAAATGCTCCTTTAATTTTTTTATTGCGTGCAAAGATACACATTTTTAGTGAAAAGTGAAGAGTGAAGGGTGAAGAATTGCTACTGCCTTGGTAATTTTTAACGTTTTGCGATTCTTCACTCTTCTCTTTTCACTTTTCGTTTCCTTTAGTTAGCCATATCCGAGATGAACTTGATACGTATCAGTCGTATCTCGTCCTCACTATAGTCCTCACCCAGTTCCTCGATAGCCGTCTCCAAGTTGTCAGTATCGCTTTCCGAGAAGTAGTCATAGATATCGTCGATGCGGTCTTCGTCCATTACCTCCTCAAGGAAATAGTCAATATTCAGTTTGGTGCCGCTATATACGATTGCCTCCACTTCGTCAAGCAGTGTCTCGAACTCTATGCCTTGGGCATTCGCAATGTCGTCGAGGGCTATCTGGCGGTCTATGGCCTGAATGATTTTCACCTTCAGCATAGACTTTTTTGCCACGGTACGTACACGCAGGTCTGCCTGGCGCACAATATCGTTCTCGTCACAGTAGCGTTTTATCAGATCTACGAAATCTTTGGCGTATGACTGTTTCACCTTACCCTCGCCCACTCCCTGTATATTCTTCAGTTCCTCAAGGGTGACAGGGTAGTCGGTTGCCATCTGGTCGATTGACACATCCTGGAAGATGACGTACGGCGGCCGTCCCAGCTGTTTGCTCCATTTCTTACGCAGGTCACGCAACATGGAGCACAGCATGGGGTCGAGGGCACTAATGCCTCCCTCGTGCTCCACAATGCCCTCATCGTCGTCATTGAACTCCACGTCCTTCACAATCATGAAGGAGCTGGGATTCTTCATGAACTTCTTTCCTGCCGAGGTGATTTTCAGCAATCCGTAGTTCTCTACTTCTTTCTTGATATATCCTGCTATCAATGCTTGGCGGATGACAGGGTTCCACATTTTTTCGTCCTCATCTTCGCCAATACCGAACAGCTCATGTTCGTGATGTTTATGGGCGACTATCTCGTCGGTTTCACGTCCCATGATAAAGTCTATGACATAGTCAGACCGGAAGTTTTCCTTCAGGGCGACAATGGTCTTCAGCACAATGACGAGCAGGTCCATACCCTCTATCTTGGTTTTAGGATGCAGACAGTTGTCACAGTTACCACAGTTGTCGCGGTCATATACCTCGCCGAAATAATGGAGCAGCATCTTACGACGGCAAACTGAGGTTTCAGCATAAGCAGCCGTTTCCTGCAGCAGCTGACGACCGATGTCCTGTTCTGCTACCGGTTTACCTTCCATAAACTTGTCCAGTTTCTGCAGGTCTTTATAGGAATAAAAGGCAATGCACAACCCTTCGCCGCCATCACGACCGGCACGTCCTGTTTCCTGATAGTAGCCCTCCAGCGACTTGGGTATATCATAATGTATGACGAAACGCACATCGGGTTTGTCTATTCCCATGCCAAAGGCGATGGTAGCCACAATCACATCAATTTTCTCCATCAGGAAATCGTCCTGTGTCTGCGAGCGCGTAGGGGAGTCTAATCCTGCGTGGTAAGCCTGCGCCTTAATATCGTTTGCCCGCAGAATAGCTGCCAGTTCTTCCACCTTTTTCCTCGACAGGCAATAGATGATGCCACTCTTTCCCGGATGCTGCTTGATAAATTTGATGATGTCCTTGTCAACATTCTTGGTCTTCGGGCGCACCTCATAATAAAGGTTCGGACGGTTAAAGGAGCTTTTAAACTCCTCAGCATCCATGATGCCCAGACTCTTCTTGATGTCGGTACGCACCTTGTCGGTTGCCGTTGCCGTCAGTGCAATGACAGGGGCATTCCCTATTTCGTTGATGATGGGGCGAATGCGACGATATTCCGGGCGGAAGTCATGTCCCCACTCCGAAATGCAGTGGGCTTCATCAATGGCGTAAAAAGATATTTTCACCGTCTTCAGAAAATCGACATTATCTTCCTTGGTCAGCGATTCGGGTGCCACATACAGCAGTTTGGTAATGCCGGCCGAGACATCAGCCTTCACCTGGTCAATGGCGGCCTTGTTCAGTGATGAATTCAGGTAATGGGCCGTTCCCGGAACCTCACTCAAATGGGAAATCACATCCACCTGATTTTTCATCAGAGCAATCAGGGGGGATATGACGATAGCCGTCCCATCCATCAGCAATGACGGCAACTGATAGCAAAGCGACTTGCCACCCCCTGTCGGCATCAGCACGAAAGTATCTTTCCCTGCCAACACATTTCGGATAATCGTTTCCTGATCACCCTTAAACTTATCAAAGCCAAAATATTTTTTCAGCGCTTCTATGAGGTTCACTTCTTTTGTCATATAGGATTTTAGGTTTCAAGTTTCTGCAAATGCGACTTGTCCAGTTGCTGCTTGGCATAATCGAGCGTTACACTGAACTGCTTTACACGCTTAGAGGGTATTTCGAACATGGCATCCATCATGATACTCTCCACGATAGAGCGAAGGCCACGGGCACCAAGTTTGTATTCAACTGCCTTATCGACTATCAGCTTCAAGGCTTCCTCGGTAAAGGTCAGTTTGATACCGTCCATTTCAAAGAGCTTCTCATACTGCTTGACGATGCTGTTTTTCGGCTCTGTCAATATCCTTTCCAGCGCCAGACGGTCCAGCGGGTTCAAATAGGTGAGCACCGGCAGGCGTCCGATGATTTCGGGTATCAGCCCGAACGATTTGAGATCCATGGGCTGAATATATTTCATCAAGTCGTTCTTGTCAATCTTCGCCACATTCTGCACCGAGTTGTAGCCTACCACATGGGTATTCATGCGTTGAGCGATTTTCCGTTCGATGCCATCGAAGGCGCCTCCGCAGATGAACAGGATGTTATGGGTATCCACATGAATGTACTCCTGGTCTGGATGTTTACGCCCACCCTGAGGCGGCACGTTCACCATCGTACCCTCCAGCAGTTTCAGCAATCCCTGCTGCACGCCCTCTCCACTGACGTCACGGGTTATTGACGGGTTATCGCTCTTACGGGCAATCTTGTCAATCTCATCAATAAAGACGATGCCCCGTTGTGCGGCTTCCACATCATAGTCAGCGACTTGCAACAGGCGTGACAGGATGCTCTCCACGTCTTCGCCCACATAGCCGGCTTCCGTAAACACCGTAGCGTCAACAATGGTGAAGGGCACATCCAGCAGTTTGGCAATAGTACGTGCCAGCAGGGTTTTTCCCGTACCTGTAGAGCCCACCATGATGATGTTGCTCTTCTCTATTTCCACACCGTCGTCTTCTTTCGGCTGCTGCAGTCGCTTGTAGTGGTTATATACAGCCACGGAGAGGAAGCGTTTTGCTTCGTCCTGACCGATGACGTACTGGTCGAGATATGCTTTGATTTCCAACGGCTTAGGAATCTTTTTCAGTTTGAAGCCCTTGCTTTGTTTCTTGGGGGCACCATCAAGTCCCTGCGACTGGACTATCTGGTAGGCCTGCATGGCACAATCTTCACAGATATAGCCATTAATACCGGTAATAAGCAGACGGACTTCTTTCTCTCCCCTGCCACAAAAGTTACATTGTTTCTTCATTCGTCGGCCGTCGTTACTTTCTTACTAATATCTCATCAATCATTCCGTATTCCTTGGCCTCTTCTGCATTCATCCAGTAGTTACGGTCTGAATCGGCATAGACCTTTTCGTATGGCGTATGGGAGTGGTTGGCAATAATGGTGTACAATTCTTTCTTGAACTTCAGGATTTCCTTGGCTTCAATCTCAATATCGCTGGCCTGGCCCTGCACACCGCCTAACGGCTGATGAATCATGACGCGGCTGTGAGGAAGTGCTGAACGCTTGCCTTCCTGACCAGCCACCAGCAGCACGGCAGCCATCGAGGCGGCCATTCCCGTGCAGATGGTGGCTACGTCGCTGGTAATAAACTGCATTGTGTCGTAGATGCCCAGTCCGGCTGTCACGCTGCCTCCCGGCGAGTTTATGTAAATGGAGACGTCCTTGCCCGGATCAGTAGAATCCAGATAGAGCAGCTGCGCCTGCAGGGTATTGGCCGTGTAATCATCAATCTCTGTACCGAGGAAGATGATGCGGTCCATCATCAAGCGTGAGAATACATCCATCTGCGTCACGTTCAACTGACGTTCTTCCAGAATATAAGGATTCAAATACTGTGCCTGTGCCTTGATGACATCGTCAAGCACCATGCTGTTCATTCCTAAATGCTTGGTAGCATATTTTTTAAAGTCGTTCATATTCTCTTTTTTCTTTCTGTTTTTTGCATAAAAAGGGCAGGTTATCGACCTTTCATTAAATTTGTAGCAACAAAATTAATAAAAAAAGTCGATAACCTGCAATAGTTGAGGTTATTTTTTTGTAAAATATCTTATTTTCCCTGCATCATCTTGTTAAACTCGTCAAGAGTAATGCTCTTCTCGTTCAACTTTACAACTTTTTTCAGGGCATCAGTGAGCTTGACGTCAACAGCGCGGTCAACAAGTCCGTCGATGTTTTCACGCTTCTTCAGCATGTCATTTGCGTAATTCTCCAGATACTCATCGGGAACATTGCTCATGCCATACTGGGCAAACTGTGCACGGGCAGCCTCCTTGGCAATATTCTTCAGGTCGGCATCCTCCACCTTAATTCCCTGGGCGGCCACGAGTTGCTCCTTGATGAGGTGCCACTTCAGTTCTACAATGCTCTGCTCGTAATTCTTCTCTACGAAGTCTGCACCCTTATCCTTGTTATTGTTAAGCATGATGCGCTTCAGCAGTGCGTCTGGGAACTCCAGCTTACCCACTTTCTTCTCCATATAGGCACGTACGTCCTGCAGGAACTTATAGTCGCTATCTACGAGGAGCTGGGGTTTCAGCGACTCGGCTATCTTCTGGCGGAATTCCTTCTCGTCCTTCACGGTTCCTTCACCAAACACCTGGTCAAACAGTTTCTGGTCAACAGCGGCAGGAGCGAAACGTGAAATCTCCGTAATCTGATAGCTGAAATCTGCAGTCATGTCAGCTACCTCATCCTTCTTCAGCTTCAGCAGGGCAGCCACCTCGCTGTCGTTATCAGGATAAGCTTTCTTGGGGTTGAAGGTGATAATGTCGCCCAGCTTGGCACCATCAAAGAGTTTCTTCTGGTCTTCTACCTTAATATATTCCGGCATCATCACAGCAGCCTCAACGGTAATGCCACCCTCTTTCGTATTGCCTTGTTCGTCCAGTTCGCGCAGGTCACCCTTCAGCATGTCACGGCTCTGGTAGGTTTCTGCCTTCTCATACTGGCCACCACGCGACTGGTACATCTGCACCTGCTGGTCAATGAGCTTGTCATCAACCTCAATATTGTAGTAGTCAATCTTGTCATTGCCGCTCAGCTCAGCCTTAAATTCCGGAGCCACAGCAATATCGAACACGAACTCGAAAGGACCGTCGCCTTCAAAGTCCAGCGGTTTCTGCCTCTCCTCGTTAGGAAGGGGCTCACCCAGCATCTGAATCTTGTTCTCACGAACATACTCATAGAGTTTCTCGCCCAACAGGCGGTTTACCTCTTCTACTTTCACGGATGTGCCATACTGGCGCTTAATCATGCTCATAGGTGCCTGTCCGGGACGGAAGCCGGGAACCTGGGCACGTTTACGATAGTCTTTCAGGGTCTTCTCGACCTTCTGCTCGTAGTCAGACGTCTCAATGGTCAGCGTCATCAGACCATTCACTTTGTCAGGATTTTCAAACTGAATATTCATCTTTACTGTTTACTATTTTTCAATTACGATTTACTTTTTCTTTTTTTGAGCCGCAAAGGTACGTAATAATTATGAATTACGAATGATGAATTATGAATTATTAACTATCCTCTTCCTCTGCTTCTTTCTGCTGGCGTTCCTCTTCCAGCTTCTGGAAATCTTTCTGGCGCAACACAAACGAATTGGTCAGGTATTTCTCGCGGACAATCTTGTTCGAGGCCAGTTCCTCCGGGGAGCCGTGGAACAGGATACGACCCTCGAACAGCAAATAGGCACGGTCGGTAATACACAAGGTATCTTCCACGTTATGGTCGGTAATCAGAATTCCGATATTGCGGTATTTCAGTCGCCAGACTATCTGCTGTATATCCTCGACAGCAATCGGGTCAACACCTGCAAACGGCTCATCGAGCATGATGAACTTCGGCTCAATGGCCAGACAGCGGGCAATCTCCGTACGGCGACGTTCGCCACCCGAGAGCTGGTCGCCCTTGTTTTTTCGCACCTTGCCTAACCTGAACTCCTTGATGAGACTTTCCAGTTTCTCTAACTGGTAGTCGCGGGGTTTCCCTGTCATTTCCAATACACTCAGGATGTTGTCCTCTACCGACATCTTACGGAACACCGAAGCCTCCTGGGCCAGATAGCCGATGCCTGCGCGGGCACGCTTATATACAGGATACTGCGTCACGTCGAGGTCATTCAGGTAGATGTGTCCGGCATTTGGCACAATAAGACCCGTCGTCATATAGAACGACGTTGTCTTTCCCGCACCGTTAGGGCCTAACAGTCCGACGATTTCTCCTTGGCGCACATTGATAGAGACATCGTTTACAACGGTGCGTTTGCCGTACCGCTTCACCAGCCCTTCAGCGCGCAGCACCATTTGGTCGTCGCTCCACTGTGGATGTTCTGTCACTTCCTGAGGTTGTTCTTTTACTGTCTGCTCGTCCATTATTAATTTTGTTTTGAGTGTGCAAAGTTACGAATTTTCCGCCGTATTTGAAGCTGAATAAGAAAAAAAGAAAACATTTATCGGAGTTTAACTTTTTTTAAGAGCATGAATAATGAGTTGCAGTGGGTTGTGAAGTCTCACATAGCCTCGTAAAAAAATGTAGGGAAATATCAACTTTTATCGCTAAAACCTTTTGTTTATCGGAATTTTTTCGTACCTTTGCAAGTAGAGAAAAGTCATGGTGCCACAAGTCGGTTAAAGAAGTGCCGTTTAGCTCCTGGAGAAGTGCCACTTTTCCGACCGGGAAGTGCCGTTTGAGTTCGCGTTTAAGCGGCTCTATCTGAGAGGTGACAGCCCGTATTGGCTCCTTTTGGGATATTTTTTGGATTTTCTCTTTTCTAAATCGATTTTTTCCACTACCTTTGCCCCCGAAAAAAAGACAAGGCATGATAATCAAGAAATGGCTCACCGCATTCGGAAACTATCTGGTACTGATGGGACGTACCTTTACGCGCCCTGAACGACTGAGGATGTTCGCCAAGGAATACATCAAAGAGATGGCGCAGTTAGGTGTCAACTCCATTGGCATCGTACTGCTCATTTCGTTCTTCATCGGTGCAGTAATCTGCATCCAAATGAAGCTGAACATTCAAAGCCCCTGGATGCCCCGCTGGGTGACCGGCTATACCACGCGCGAAATCATGCTGTTGGAATTCTCGTCGAGCATCATGTGCCTGATACTGGCCGGCAAAGTTGGCTCTAACATTGCCTCTGAGTTAGGTACCATGCGCGTTACACAGCAGATTGACGCCCTCGACATCATGGGCATTAACTCAGCCAACTACCTGATACTGCCCAAGGTCATGGGCATGATGACCATTATGCCCTTCCTCGTCATTTTCTCGTCAGCAACAGGCATCTTAGGTGCCTATGCCACAGCCTATTTAGGTCACCTGCTGCCCCCTGACGACCTGACATTAGGCTTCCAACATGCTTTCAGGTCGTGGTTTGTATGGATGAGCATCATCAAGAGCATTTTCTTTGCCTTTATCATTTCGAGTGTACCCAGTTATTTCGGCTATACTGTCGAGGGCGGCTCCGTGAATGTCGGCAAGGCATCAACAGATGCCGTCGTCACGTCAAGCGTGCTCATTCTTTTCTCTGACGTTTTCCTAACACAGTTGCTGTCATGATTGAAGTTAAGAACCTATATAAAGACTTTGAGGACATCAAGGTGCTGAAAGACATCAGCACGACCTTTGAGAACGGCAAGACGAACCTCATCATCGGGCGAAGCGGTAGCGGTAAGACCGTACTCATGAAAAACCTGGTTGGACTGCTCACGCCAACCAGCGGACAGGTGCTCTACGACGGTCGCGACTTCGTGGCCATGAGCAAGCACGAAAAGGTGCTGATGCGCCGCGAAATGGGCATGATTTTTCAGAGTGCGGCACTCTTTGACTCCATGACGGTACTGGAGAATGTGATGTTCCCGCTCGACATGTTTGCGCCTATGACGCTCCGCAGCCGCATCAAACGTGCAAAGGAATGTTTAGACCGCGTGAACCTTCTGGGAGCAGAAGACAAATATCCCGGCGAAATCAGCGGCGGCATGCAGAAACGTGTAGCCATTGCCCGTGCCATTGCCATGAACCCGAAATACCTCTTCTGTGATGAGCCAAACTCCGGACTTGACCCAAAGACCAGCCTGGTCATTGATGAACTGCTACACTCCATCACCCAGGAATATAACATTACCACCATCATCAACACCCACGACATGAACTCCGTCATGGGCATTGGCGAAAACATTATCTTCATTCATGAAGGACGCAAGGAGTGGCAAGGTGTCAGCAGCCAGATCATGCATTCCACCAACCAGCTGCTCACCGACTTCATCTTCGCCAGTGACTTGCTGAAAAACATGCGTAGCATCGTGCTGGAACACGAGAAGCATGAATAAAACCACATCAGGGTTATTGTTATCGCATCAGGAACACCCCGTTCTTCTCTACCATGGGGACACAAACCTCCTCACGCGTGCTGTCTCTGAAACAAATCGTCAGAAACACGTTCACACAATGCAAGGTGCTGTCAACCCGCGCCGACGACACCTCCACCGAATGAATGCCTTG
>Ga0310691_10003510_pt1 | contig 18711 bp, 14 predicted proteins | sample 176DNAGHGlowgp2_FD_203887 | JGI IMG/M metagenome (GOLD analysis project Ga0310691, IMG submission 203887) | Sheep rumen microbial communities from Palmerston North, Manawatu-Wanganui, New Zealand - 1766 DNA GHGlow gp2 (v2) (version 2) | ecosystem: Host-associated > Mammals > Digestive system >...
GCTGGAGAGGGGAATCCGGTGTCGTCGCAAAGCGAATCCGGTGTCGTCTGGAAGCGTATCCGGCAACCTGGAAGCCGCCGACGACTGGGACTGCCGGCCGCCGAAGAACCTGCGATGCCGCTCGACTGGTCCAGCACAGGCCGCGTGTCGTCGCACAGCCCCATCCCAGCTTGACGGATCGCGCCGCCATGCTGGTCGCACAGCCGGTCGAAGACCGTCGTCGTCGACGAAGGGCAAGAGACAGCTTTTGTCTCTTGCTCGTTCCGTATCCGGTCATTCAGGCGTGCCGGATTGCGCTGCCCTGTCGGAAGCATCAGGAGAGAATCGGACGACCCACGGGTCAAAGACCCACTGGTCAATCCGCCTGCGGCCTCCAGCCAATCCGGCAGGGGCGCGTCGCCGGATCCGCGCATCACAGCACTCCTGCTGGTCAGGGCCGTCGACGACTCGCCAGAAGACCCGTGGGTCGTCCTCCTGAAGAAATCCGGCATAGAACTTCGCCGGATGCCAGACGCATCGGAGCAGCTCCATGGCAGCCTGCACCAGATACGGTCTTCTGAATACTCTGGAAATCCGGCGCCATCTGCCTGCCGGAAGCCGCCTGCCATGCTCCCGGGTGGACTGGGCGCACGTCCTGTGACGGCGTCCATCGTTCGGAACCGAAGTTTCTTCGGAACCGAAGGCCTGACGACGATCGACGATCGACGCAGTCTCCGGCGCAGAACCTCCGCCGGAATCCGCACGACCTGCACATCGGCACTGGGCGGAGACGTCCCAGTCTGGACACTCCATTCCCAGTCAGGCTGGATGCCACATTTCCAAGTCAAACACATCAGACTGGACACACATCACATTCTCCCCAGTCAGGGCTGGTGCAGCATCCCGCTCCCAGTCAGGAATGGTGACACCACATTCCCAGTCAGGAGAAGCTCTGCCGTTCAGGACGGGCGATTCACAGCTCGACGGGAGCAGCTCCGCCTTTCTGCGCCGGGGAAGCGCCTTGGTGGCCGGATTTCCCGTCGTCGTCTCGGAACGACCACACCATGCGAGTCGTCTTCTCCGACAGCGGTGTCGCCTTCCGGCGAATGGCGATTGCCGGAATGCCGGCGCCGCGATGCACATGGCTACTCTCAGGAGCTGCTCTCAGGAACTGCTCCGATGGACCGCCAGGAAGCCGGAAGCCTCGGATGCCAGGAAGCCATGCGAGTCCCACGGACTCGCGCTTTCCGGCGGCCGGCGCCTGTCCTGAAAGCACATGGTCGTCGTCCTCGCCGAACGCCTCCGCCCAGTCGTCGTCGACCCGATGGAGAAAAATCCGGCGATGGCTGGGCACCGGGAAATCACTTACGGCATGGCGGAAGGAATCCGCCGGGCTGTCGTCGGACGATCAATGCCATCGCGCTGCCGGCAGCTGGCCGGCCAGCAGGCGCAGGCCGACCCGGGTGGACGGCGTTCGCATGGCGGTTCGCTTCCGGCGACGAGGAGACGACCGGTTTCTGGCTCTGCGCGCAAGGCCCGTTGACGGCGGCGTCCTTCTTCAAGGAGAACGGGCATCCTCCAGTCCCATTGCGGTTCGCCTGAGTCGTCTTCCGCCGCTGTGGATGGGAATCCGGCACACCGGGCTTCGCCGGAAAGGACATCCTGATGCGGCGGAAGGAATCCCAGCAGGCCATGACCATGCTGGAGAATGGCCACAGGGCTTCGGCCGGTCGCCGGAAACGAGCAGCTCAGGAAGGCGGCCTTCGCCTGCCGGGCACCCCTGAGCAACAGGGAGGCGGGAATCCGGCGCGCGTATCCAGCCGGATTTCCCCGAAGGCGGCCTGAAGGCCGATGCCGCGCCACCCGGGTGGACGCCGACGACAGCCATCTCGGACTGGGCTGCCTCCGACGGATCCGGCGGCGACGACAAGGAAGCCCCAAGACGACACAGGTGCCTGAGTCGGCGACCTGCGATCGTCGCGCCAATCCGGCGATGACTTGATGCCGGATCGCGCCTGCCGGCCAGCGCGTCTTCTGGCCATCTCCTGATGCGAGAGTCTCATGGCGCATCCAGGGATCTGCGGCACTGGGATTCCGCCCGATGCGGGCTTTCCGGGACACGGTCATTGCCGGAGGCGTGCCCGCAGGCACCCGGGTCGACGACCTGCATCGACGAATGCGATTCTTCCAGGTAGACCGGATCCATTCCGGCGTTCCTGGAAGCGGTTTCCCGAGAGCGTGGCCCTGCTCGGAAGCCGCGACGACACAGCCGGAAAATGCCGTATCCGTCCACACAGCAATCAGGATGACCCAGCAGTCCACAGCGGTGAGCCGCTGGCGGCAGGCTGCTCAGGATAGTGGAAGCCGCATCCGGCGTGCTCCCCCCGCCGGAAATCTCCTGGACGACTGACGCCTGAATCATCGCCGTCGGCAATCCCTCAGGATGCCAGCCCGCATATCCCCCTCCTCCGCATGGCTTCCGGCAAAGGGGCTTCCCCTTCCCTGACGATGCGCATCCCAGCAATGCCATGCCATCAGGAGAAACGATCCCTGAGTGGCGGCCTCTCCCCCGCCGGAGAAGAGCAGCTCTAGAGCAGCTCCGCGCGCATCAGGCGTGTCTGGCAGCCCGCTCCTCGGAAGGATCCGGCTGGCATCCCGCCCCCGTCGTCGGGCGACTGGCGTTCCAGACGACCAGTCGCTTGGCGACCAGTCTCGAATGGACGTCCTCTCCGGTCCGGGCCGCGGCTCCTCCGGCAGATCCGACGCCAATCCCCCTCCCGTCGTCGGAAGAAGGAACCTGCATGGCGTCGACGGAAACCCTGTCGCCGCCCCTCCACGCCGGATTGCTCTGGCCGCGAAGACGCTGCCGCTCCATCTGGCGGGCCGGTCTACCTGGCAGGCCGAGTCGATGCCAGTCCCCTCCGGCCTCGCAGAACTCCCGGATGACGGCCTCCCCAGCTCACTAGGTGGTCGCATCGCCACCCGGGAGTTCCGTCGAATTTTTCGACAGAACTCTCCTCCCCTCCCAGAGCATGGCGTCTGGCATGGCTTCCCCCTCCGGCGGAAATCCGGCGCCCTCCCCGCCCAGTGCGGCGATTTCCCATGAATGGCCGGCGCCTTCGGCCGGTCGTCCTCCCCCGCCCTTCCCGGAATTGCGCGTCGTCGAGAATCGCGCGGACCGGCCGGTCCTCCTCCGCCCGACAGGAAGCGACGGATCCGGCCAAGTCCCCTCCCCGGAAAGCCCTGTTCCTGATGTGGGCGGCCGCCGCTCCATCTCGGGACGAGTCGTCCCCCCGTGGACGGAGCTCCTCCTGGATTTTCCGGCGATGGCCGGTTCCTCCCCCCGCTGGCGGCCGTCGACCAGACGCGGACCGCAGGCGCATCTCCTCCGGCGCCCTCCCCTCTTCCGGCATCCCAGCGCAGAGCCATCCTCCGAATGGCCGGCTCCCCATGCCCCACGAAGTATGGCATCCTCTCCCCGCATGGGACTCTGCTTCGTCCAGCGTGTCTCTCCCCGCCCCGTTCCACCAAAGCGTCTGGGCATATTCCCTTCCCGCATTCTCCTCCCCCTCGCTGATGGTCCAGTCTCCACGCATCTCGGCAAGCGGGATGCCCTCTCTCCCCTCCCGCCGCCCAAGCCCCACTCCGCGTCTTGCCCAAGTCCCCGCCCCGTGTCTCGTCTTGGCCTGTGCACAACGACCGCCTGTCATTGACCCACCAGTCAAAGAGAGAACAGGCTCTCGTTTCCATGGCGCGCCGGATCCCCCCTCCTTCCCCGTATCGAGGGGTGTCCCCGCCGGCCGCCATGCGCCCCAATTTGCGCCGGATTCGGGCGTGGCCGGATTCCTGGGAATCGCTCCCCGTCCCCTGCCGGCTTCCTTTCGGCCGCCACCCGTCCCCCTGCCGGCACCCTTTTCGGTCGGGCCGGAGGGAATCCGGCGACGCAGTGGCATGAAAAATGCCCGCGGGCGGCCGGCTCCTCGCCGGATTCATCCACGGGCCTTCCCCCCCTTCGGGGGCTTTGCATGGCGATTGGCGGGAAAGCGGGGTCGGCGCGTCCTTTTTGGCGCGTCTCCCCCGCCCTCCATCGGGGCTATGCCTCCTGCCCCTGCACGAGCGTGTGCTCCATCATCTCGAAGAACTCCTCGGACAGGTCATCGAGGTCATCGACATTGACACTGAACCCCTCCCCGTAGAACTCCTTGACGGAGCGGGTGTTGATGCCCACGCCGACGATTTCGACCCCCGCCTCCCGGAAGCTCTCGACGGTCTCCTTGAGGTCCTTGGAGAGCACGCGCGTGTCGGTGAACTGGCACGCGGGGTAGCCGTCGGACAGGATGAGCAGGACGCGCCGTTCGCACTGCTGCGCGAGGAGCCGCTTGCAGCAGTACTTCACCGCGTCGCTATCGACATTCTGCACGAGGGGGTGCCGGTCGATGCCGCCGAGGCGCTCGCGCTCGGAGAGCCAGTCCGCGCCGAAGTCCTTGTATTCGCGGATGAGCAGCGGCTCGACGCGGACGAAGCCCTGCCGGAGCAGGTCGGTGCGGTGCTTCTTGTCGGCGTAGTCCACGTCGAGGGTGGTGTGCCCGACCACGGAGAACGGCACGCCGATTGCGTCGAGGACATTGCCGAACGCCACGGCGAGGGCGCCGGCGATGCGGATCTTCGAGCCGCTCATCGAGCCGCTCTCGTCCACGAGGAGCATCACCTTGGTGTCCTTGAGGGACAGGGCCTTGCCCAAGTCGTAGAAGATGTTGTCCGAAAGGGACTTGCAGATATCCACCATCATCGTGTCGTCGAGCTGGCCGTCCTCGCGGTGGTGACGCTTGCGCTTGCGGGAGAGCGACCGGAGCGTGTCCTCCAGGGCCGACTGCAGCCGCGAGGAGACGCGGTTCGAGACGCGCTCCAGGTCCCGGAACGCCACGGGGTTCGGGTCCGGAGTCTCCACGCGGTCATCGTCCTCGTAGGGGATGTATGTGGTGTGGCACTTCTGGGCGAGGGCGCGGAGGATGTCCTGACGCATCTTCTCGATTGCGTTCTCGTCGGTGGCGCACTCCAGCATTCGCTCGCCGCGCGAGCCGCCGGTCATGCCGGCGGGGACGCCCTTTTCCGCGGACTGCTCCTTGCCGTCCTCGCCCTTGCCGTCCTTGCCGTCGCCATCGTCTCCGGAGGAGGACTTGCCGCCATCCTCGGAGCCATCGTCCTTGCCATCCTTGCCGCTTTCGGCGGAGCCGTCCTTGTCACCGTCCTTTCCGTCCTCGGAGGACTTGTCCTCGGACTTGCCGGATTTCTTGCCGGAGGACTTCCCGCGCTTGCCGTCGGACTTCTTGCCGGAGGACTGCTCCTCGTCGCCGTCGCCTTGGCCGTCGCCATCCTTGCTTCCGGAGGACTTGCCGCCCTTTCCGCCCTTGCCGCCGGACTGCTGCTTGCCCTCGGACTTTCCGTCGCCGTCCTCGCCCTCGGAGAAGGGATTGGAGAAGCCATCGCCGTCCTCGGACTCTCCCCACGAGTCGATTTCGTCCTTCCAGAGCCGGGCGATTTCCTCGACCGCCTCCTTGACGACCTTGACCCCGCGCTTGTCGCAGGTGGCGGCAGCGCCCTTGGCGTATGCCTCGCGGGCGACCTCCATGAGCCGACGCGCCGAAGCGGAGATGTCCCATCCGCAGGAGAAGCCATCCGACTGGATATGCAGGGCGATGGTCGCCTCGGTCACCGGATTGGCCGGGGGGTTCTCGCGCATCCGCTGGCCGAGCTGGCGGATGGAGACGTCGTTGAGGTGCCGGAGGTCGTCCCCGAAAATCGGGTAGAGCGAGGCCACGCCGCGCTCGATGCGCTCGTCCTCAAGGGCGTTGCAGAGCTGCCGCTCGGCGGGGGTGCGGAAGCTCTTGAGGAGGTCGGCGGGGCTGAACCGCGCATGGCCCGCCTCATGCTCGTTATAGCCGCGAACCATCATGTCATCCTCATGGTTCACGACATTCCCGAAGAACGGCGAGTAGATGACCTTGTTTTCGAGGTCGCAGCAGGGGCAGGACTTGCTTGCGTCGATATGAACCTGCTTGAATTCCCGCGCCTTGAGACCGAGAATTGCGGTGGTGATTGCGTTGTTTCCAAGACTTCTGTCCATGGTTGTTTCTCCGTTTGGGTGAGGTGGTGAAATGTTTGGTGGAGGCGGGCTTGCGGAAGACAATCAAGGATTGTCTTCCCGACACTCATACCATGGCGCGGTTTTCGCCAAAGTAAACGGGCCGACCGCGAAAAAAGGGAAAATTCTTCCTGATCGTCCAGGAGCCGCGAAGGGATGCGCGATTTCCCGTCCGAGGGGAATCCGGCGTCCTCTGGGCGTGGCGGGTTCCGGCGCGGAGGAAAAATCCCGCGTCCGCGCTATTCGCGGAACACGCATATCGCGCGCCGGATGTCGATGGAGACTTCCTCGCCGCTGTCGTTCTCGACGCGAAGGAAGTGCCGCCAGCCGTCGAAGTCCGTTCCGGTGACGACATAGACCTCCTGCATGAGAAGCTGGTACGACTTCCGGACGCCCTCCTCGAACATCGCCGCCACGGGGCGTCCGGACGGCTGCGGGCATTCCCCGCGAGAGAGGTCCCACTCGTCTCCGAAGGACGGCATTCCGGGAGCCATCGGGTCGATGTCGCACGCCCGGTCGGCAAGCCCGTCGCTGCCAAGCCGGACGAGGAAGAGGCGCTCCTCGGCGGACTTGTTCCGGAGCAACTGCACCTCCCATCTCGGCACGATGGGATCCTTTCCAAAGAGCGCGTCCAGGTCCTGCGTGAATTCGTATCCGCTGCATTCCGCGGTGGGCAGCCCGCTCAGTGTCTTTGTCCTCTCCACCGGGACATCCATCTCGGCCCCAGGGGCGAGGATCAGCCACCGGAAAAGCGTCCGGTCCTTGAGGGTGTCGTTCACCGACCAGAGGAAGTAGTCCCGGAGGTCTTCCTCAAGCCACTTCGCCCACCGCTTCCGGCCCTTGCGCTCGCGGGTCATGTACTTGCATATTCGCTCCATCTGCGCGGACAGCGGGATGGTGTCCATGACCGTCCTCACGAAGCCGACCACCACCCGCGCCAACACGACGAGCGACTGCGCGGGGACCGCTGAGAGATACGGCACGACCTCCTCCTCGCGGGAGACGACCGCGCTCAGCCCAAGGCGGATCCCCTCGTCGGCCGGCGCCGGCGCCTCGGTGTTCCCGAAGGCGTTTGAGGCGTATCCCCACGAGACGACGGCGGCCCTGCGCCAGCCCAAGACGAACCAGCAGTCCGTCGCCGGATCGAAGGCGTCCCCGTGCTGGAATGCGAACATGAAGGTCTCCAGCGGCTCTTCCGCCGGGACGCCCATGATGGCGTGGAGACGCGTCTGCTTGGCGAAATCGCCTCGGTAGAACTTGACTGTCGCCTCATCTGTCTTGGAGAATGTCTGCATCGAAGTGAAAGGAAAGTGGTTGATTGATTGGCACAAGGGCGGAGACGCGGAATGGCGGTCTCCCCGACACCAATACCATGGCGCGGTTTTCGCCAAAGTAAACGGTCCGAACGCAAAAAGTCCCGCGCTTTTCTTGAGGCGTCCCTGATCGTCCCTCCCCCGCATCCTCCGAGGGCTTCCCGTCCGACGGGAATTGGCGAAGGCCGTCTCCCCCTCTCCGGCCGGCCCTGCCGCGCCGGAAGCCCTCCTCCCAGTCGGTCCGCCAGGAGGCGCCGGAATCCCCTCGTCGGGAAATCCGGCCACACGCGTCCCTCCCTCTTCCCTGGCGCGTCATCCGCGCGTCGGCCCTGCGCATCATCATCTCCAAAAGCCCCTCCCCTCTCTGGGAAAATGGCATCGCCTCCACGCCTCTTCCGCGTCCCTCCCTCTGGCGTCCCCACTTGAGAGAACAGTCCCTTCCCCGCATCGCGTTCCCCTCCCATCCCCCTCCAGCATCATTCCCACTTGCGTCCCTTCCCCGCATCTCTCCATCTCCCTCCCGCCACCAGCCGGCATCCTCCCCGGATTGCCGTCCTCTCCGCCATGACGCCCGTCCCGCAGGCGGCTTCCCCCTCCGGCCATCGCCGGATTCCCGCCAGCTTCCCCTCCTGCCATGCCCGTTCCGGTAGTGCAGTCCCTCCCCTCCGACGGAATCCGGTCTGCGCCGTGACAGCCTCCCCTCCCGCGCCACGGCCAGCCGCACGGCCAGCCGTGAAGCCGGCCGCCCTCCCTCGCCCCATCTCTCACACTGGTGTCTCTCTGGCGCATCGCGTCCCCGCTCCCTCCCTTCCACGCGTCCCTCTCCCTCCCTTCCACGTGTCCCTCTCCCTCCCTCTCTCCATCAGTTCGTCTTGCGGACGCGTCGTGCCCATCGTCAGACGGTCTCTCCCTCCCGCCTCCTCCACTCGGCAGCCCGTCCCCCGCCTCCGTCCAAACTGCACGCGTCCCCCGTCGAGGAACTCCCCTTCCTCTCTGGGAAGCATCCGCGTTTCCGGCACGGCGCCCTCCCCGGATCCGTGTCCAGCCCCTCCCTCCAGGAAAGCCGGATTCGCTCCGGCGAAACGCCCTCCCCGCGTCCCGTCAATCCACGGCCTCCCTCCCGCCTCGCCTCTCGGCGCATCGCCATTGGCACATCGCCTCCCTCTCCGTCGGCGCGTCCAGCGAAGCCCGCCCCTGTGGAAACGCGAAGCCCCTCCCTCATCTTTGGCGTATCGCTCTCCCGCCCCTCTGGGCAGTCCCGTGGAAAGCCCCCGTCCCTCCCTCTGGGCATCTGGCGCATCATTCCCCTCTCTCTGGCAAGAGGCAATCCGTCGGCAATCCCCTCCCTCTCTGGGCAATCCCTTGCGAACCAGTCCCTCCGTCTGGGCACAATCGCGCTCTGGCGCATCCCTCTGGCATCTCTCCCCTCCCTCTGGTGCATCGCTCTGGCATCTTGAGGCGGCATCGCCTTTCACACCGCGCTCCCGCCCCTCCCGCGCGTCATCGCGCCCCTCCGTCCGCGTCCAGAGGCGTCGCCCTTTCCAGAGCAAGCCCCTCCCTCCACAAGAGGCGCAACGCCCTCCCCGCCCATGCGCCAGCGGCATCGCGCCTCTGGTCGGTCGGCGTCCATCGAGGACCCCGGATTCAACCCCCTCCCGCTCGGCGGCGGGTCTGGCGGTCGTTCGCCGGATTCCCTCCGGCGAATCGGTGAAACAAAAAAATGCCCCCGTACGGCGAGCACCGCGAACCGCTACTTTCGCGATGCACCGTACGGGGGCGCGTGCGCCACCAACGCACCTTGTGTGCCATTATGCATTATATGCATTGTGCCCTATGGAAAAAGTCGTGATAGCCGATGGCGGGTGGAATATGGTCTGCGATGCCGTGTCGGGAAGTCGGCGGGAGGGCTTTCGCCCTCTCGCCCGAATGGATGATGAGGCGGAACGGCTGGGACTGGCGAGGGCTTTCGCCCTCGCCGTCCTTTCGGGACTAGAAGTAGTCGTAGAGGCGTTCGCCGTTGGAGGACTTCTTGTCGGCCTCTTCCTGCGCGAAGTCCCACTTGAAGAGCAGCCGCAGGTTCTCGCTCCAGCCAGCCTTGTCGCTCTCGTCGAGACCGTCATAGACGGACTTGACGGCGAGCTTGAACGCGTCCGCGAGGCCAGCCCTGCGGAAGAGGACGGTGGAGTTCGCGATTTTCAGCACCTCGCGGGTGCCGAAGATGCGCTTCAGGCCGTGGTTGCTGGTGAGGTAGTCCTCGCGGAGCTTGTCGCGCAGCTGCATGAGCATACGCACAAGGCGGTCGTCGATGAGGATTTCGCTGGCGAGTTCCTGCTCCGCCACGCGGTTGTAGCCGAACTTGGCGAAGAGCGTGATGCGGTTGAGGGTGCTCTCGTCCATGATGTTCTTCTGCGCGGTGTAGAGCTTCTGGCTCTTGGCGGTCGTGCCAGTGCCGACGGTGTTGCCCGACAGGAACACCACCATCGAGGGATGGGCCTTGACCACGCGCCCGCCGTCATCCGCGATTTCCAGCTGGCGGCCCTTGCCCTTGCTGTCGAGGTCGAGGGCGCGGTTGAACACGCCGAGCAGGGTCTGGGAGGTGATGGCGGCGAATTCGTCGAGGAAGAAGATGGCGGGCTTGCCAGTCACGATGGGATTGCCGTCCGCGTCGAGCACTTGGTTCCCGTCCTCATCGACCTTGGTTCCCTCGATGAACGCGTTATACAACGCGCCCTTCTGGAAGTAGGTCATGTTCTGGCCGCTGGCGGGATCGACCTTGACCGCCATCTTGCCGATGAAGTGGCGCATATCCAGCTCTTCCGAGCCATTGACTTGGAACACCTTGCCAAAGCCCAGCTTCTTGGCAATCTTGTGGACAAAGGTGGTCTTGCCGCAGCCCATCGGGCCAGTGAGCATGATGTTCTGCGAGATGCCCTGCTCCAGCGCACCGCGCAGGAGCGCGACCACCTCATCGGTGGTCTCTTTCGGGAAGCTATAGCCCTCGAACTCGTATTCGAACGGCGCGGGGGCTGGCGCGGCGGGGGCGGCGGGAGCCGTGGGCGCGGGCGCGGGGATGGCGGTCGCGCTGGTCAGGATGGCCGCGCCGTCGCGGTAAACCATCCTGACGCCAGCCTCGGACATTTCCTTGCCGTACTTGGCCTCGAACTGCTGGCCGACCACGACTGGCAGGCGGAGTTCGCGGTGCTTGGCGTTCTCGATGAAAGTCGCGTAGTTATCGACCTTGAAAGTGGAGATGGGGGAGACGGCGGCGGTGGTGGCGGTAGCAGTCATTTTGCTTTCCTCTTTGTTGTAGCGGTTTCGGACAAACTGAAAGGACTGTCGCAGGGGGCGACATCCATACTATGGCGCGGTTTTCGCGGAAGTAAACGGGCCAACCGAAAAAAACTTGAAAAATTTTTCGCGGTCGGCGCGTCCGCTTTCGCGGAAGTGCCGTGGTCGGTGGCGGCGTTGTCCTTCGCCGTTCCCGACACTCATACTATGGCGCGGTTTTCGCCAAAGTAAACGGGCCAACCGCAAAAAACACGAAATATTTTTTCCGGCAACTCCTCTGCCCCGCCCTCCCTACTTCGAATAGGGTAATACGCACTCTATATGAAATAGGCGCGTGCAAGCGCGTACGCACACGCGTACGGGCGCGTACGGCAAAGAGGCGGTAACTAATGCCCTCCCCCGCCGAAACGCGCGTACGCGCGTGCATAGGCGCACGCGCGGAGCGTCCCTCCCCTCTGATCGTCCAGGCCAGGACAGAGAGTGCGCCTTTTCCCGTCCGACGGGAATTCGACCCCGCCCCTCCTGATCGTCCGCCGCCATGCGAATTCCCGTCGGACGGGAAATCGGCTCCTCCCCCTGATCGCCGGGGCGACTGGCTTTTTCCCGTCGGATTGGAATTCGGCTCCCCTCCCTGATCGCCACGGATTCCCGTCGGAAGGGAAAATGCCCGTGATCGTCCAGCAAGACCCCTTCCCCGTCCGACGGGAAAAGATTGCTCCTCCCCGACGATCACGGCCATTCCCTCCCGTCTGGCGAATCCGCGCGGCATTTCCGGCAAAGGACTTCCGGCAAGGCGCGCTCCCCTTCCCCAGACCGCATGGCGCGTCTCGAACCGCGTCCCCTCCCGCCAGAGAAAACCATCCAGAGGCAGTAGCCCTCCTCCCTCCAGAGATGGCAACCATCCAGATAGCATCCCTCCCACCAGAGGCATCGCGGCCACGCCATCCCCAGACCGCGCCCCTCTCCCCGCCAGAGGTCTCGCCACGGCCCGTCCCTCCGCCGTCTGGCGCCAACGAATCCGGCGTGCCGGAATCCGTCCTCCCCTCTGCCAGACAGCGCGATTCCGGCAAACGCTTCCCCTCTCCGTCGCGGCATCCCTCCCCGCCCAGACGCACGCCCCGCCATCCAGAGGCCAGCGCCCCGCCAGACGCGCCAGACGGCTTGTGCGGCAAGGGCGTCCCCTCCCCAGAGAAGCATCGCCCCTGTCGCGCTCTGGCGGGCGCGTCCCCGCCCCCAGAGGAAACGCGCATCGCAACGCCCCCGCCCTCTCTGGCATCGCAATCGCCTCTGGCATCCCCGCCCTCCCAGAGCGTCCCAGAGGACACTAAGAAAGCCCCGCCCCTCCCCGCATCCTGAAGCGCGTCCTCTGGACTTCCATCATCCAGACGCATCTCCAGAGCCTCCTCCTCCAGAGCCCCGCCCCCAGAGGCTTGCCAGAGGCATAGCCCCCAGAGGCATCGCGTCCCTCCCCGCCCAGACGCGCATCTGGCGAAAAGTCCCGCCCTCCCTCTGGTGCATCTGGCAAACCGCGCCAGACAGTCGGTGCGCGTTCCTCCTCCCCGCGTCCCGCCAGACGCGTCCCACTCCCTTCGCGGTGCGGCAACGCCCTCCCTCTCTTCACGGCGTTGCTCTCGAACTCGGCAACGCCCGTCCCTCCCCGCCTCGCGTTTCCGCGAATGTCGGCGGCATCCATCCCCTCCCCTCGACAGCCAGCCCCGCAAGGCGCGGACGCGCCAAGGGCTAGCCCAGTGCAGTCGGCTCGGCGGGAATGCCCGCCCTCCCCCAGACGCGCCAGAGGACGCGCGACCGCATCCCCGCCAGCGGCTCACGCCCTCCCCGCGTTTTCCCCTCGGACGGAAATTCGCTCCCCTCCCCTGTCCAGGCGATCAAGATGCCGGATTCGGTGGCGGGACACGAAAAAAGGGGAGAGGGCTAAAAGCCCTCTCCCCCTCTTGTCTAGTCGGCTTGGATTAGCACCTCGCGAACCATCGCGAAGAACTCTTCACCGAGGTCGTTGAGGTTGTCCACCACCACGGTGCTATCCTCCCCGTAGTAGCGGCGGGGCGCGCGCGACATCACGCCCACCGCCTTGATTTCGCACCCCTCCCCCCGCAGGGTGCCGATGACGCCCTTGAGGAAGTCCCCCGCGTTGCCCGAATTTCCGTAGCACGGCTCGCCGTCGGAGAGCACCAGCACCACGTGGCGCTCGGCGCGTTCCGCGAGGTTCCGCAGTCCCGCGAAGAGAAGCGCGTCGGGGTCGGCGGTGCATTCGTGGCGCGTGGTCGGCGCGAGGCTCGCGCCCAGCCGTTCGCGGACGCTCTCGAAGTCCTCCGCGAAGGTCTTGTAGATGCGGCTCTCAAGGCAGCCGACGCGCGTGAAGCCGTTGGACTGCGCCTCGTAGAACTTCTTGCCCTGGCTTGGCTTGAACGAATGCCCGACAATCTCGAAGCGCACGCCGACATACTCCATCGCCTCCGCGAACGCGTTGGCCAGCGCGAGCGCGGAATAGAGCTTCTGCGACATCATCGAGCCGCTTTCGTCGATGAGCAGGGTGACGCAGGTCTCCTTGAGGCTCTCGCCCTTGATTTCGTCCTGAAAGACATTCGGAGACAAGCCCTTGCACAGTTCGACGATGGACTGGTCGTCAAGCCAGCCGTCCTCGCGGTGATGGCGCTTCCTGCACCGCGTGACCGTCAGGAGCGCGTCCTGCAACTCGCTGGACAGCCGACCCATTATTCGATTGGACAGGTAGGCAATCCGCGAGAAATTCTCGGCGTTGCTCTCCATCGTCACCACGCGGTCGGCGCTGGTGTCGGGGAAGAACTCCGCAAGTTCGCTCTTCTGCTGCTCTTGAGCAATCCGCTTGATTTCGGCGTCCAGAGCCTCGCGCTTGTAGTCGATGCCGCTGGATTCCAGACCGTCCCGCTCGACCGCGCACTGGCCGTCCTGACCGCTCTGGTCATCCTGACCCGCCCCCTGACCATTGGATTGGTCACCCTGACTGTCGCTAGACTGGTCACCCTGACCCTCCCCCTGACCATTGGGCTTACTCTGACCATTGGACTGGCCGCTGGGCTTACCCTGACCATTGGACTGACCGCTGGACTTGTCATCCTGACCCGCCCCCTGACCATTGGGCTGACCCTGACTGTCGCTGGACTGGTCACCCTGACCATCATCCTGACCCTGACCGCCCTGGCCCTGCGGCTGGGGAGGCATACGCTTCACCCACTCCGCGACAATCTTGTCGGCAAGCCCAACGAGCTTGTCGTAGTCCTTGTCGGTGCCGCCGAGGGCGCGGCTCTTGTCGTAGATGCCTTTCGCGCAATCCACGAGCATTTTCGCCGCGTCGCTCAAGTCCCACTCGACGGCATAGCCCATCGACTTGATGTGCAAGGCCATAATCGCCTCATCGACAGGGGACTTCGGCGGGTTCGAGCGGAAGTTGCCGTTCACGCGCCCAATGGCGGAGTTGTTGAGGGTGGCGAGGGATTCTCCCAGCACGTCCCACGCCGACGATACCGCGCGCTCGATGCGCTCGTCTTCCATCGCGTTCACCAGATTGCGCTTCGCGGGGCTGAAGCGCTGGAAGTCCGCAAAGCGTGCTTCGGGAGTATACCGAGCGTGGGCGCATTCGTGGGCGGTCAGTCCGCGCACAATCTCGTCATCGTGCCGATTTACTATCGGCGCGAATTTGGGGATGTAGAGGATATGGTTTCCGATGTCGCAGGCGGGGCAGGTCTGGTCGGGGTTGATGTACCTCACGCGATACTTCTTGTACCGCGTGCTACCGATGACGGCGGTGGCGATGGCGGTGGTAGCGGAATTTCTTTCCATTTTTGCTTCTCCGTTAGGGGTTGGTGGACAAGTGGAGGGGCTTACGACAATACTATGGCGCGGAAATCGCGGAAGTAAACGGGCCAACCGCGAAAAAACGAGAAATTTTTTCGCGGTCGGCAAGCGACCTCTTCGATGATGACTTAGGAAGTCATCATCGCGATTTCCTTACAGTCATACTATGGCGCGGTTTTCGCCAAAGTAAACGGGCCAATCGCAAAAAAACACGAAAATTTTTCGCCAGCGAAAAGCCGCCCCGTACAGGCGCGTATGCTTGCGCGCCCGCGCTCCCCCGCACGCAAGCCCGCACGCTTGCGTACGCACGCGTACGCGCGTTGTACGGGCGCGTACGCGCCTCTTCCCCCCGCACGCCCCAAAAGGCAACTCCCGCCCCGCCCGCGAGGGCGCGGAGCGTCCCCCTCTGATCGTCCAGGCCAGCACAAAGGCCGCGCATTTTCCCGTCGGATTGGAAAATGCCGCCCTCCCTCCTGATCGCCGGCATCCGAGGCGTTTTCCCGTCGGACGGGAATTCGCCCTCTCCCCCTGTGCGCGTGACGATCAAGCCGCCTGGCGGCGGCGGTATGCTCTGTCGGGGCATACCGCCAGACGGCAAGCCCCCTCCCCCTTTCGGGAGAGGGAGCGCGGGGGCGCTATTGGACTAGATACTCGTTGCCGTCCCACGCGATGCGCGTTACATTGTCGATGTAGCACTGACGGTATCCCCCCCTGCTGCCGTCGGGATTAACGAGCAAGGGGTCGAAGTACTTGAAGCGACCATTCGCCTTTGCCTCGGCGTTGGTCTCGCCAGTGCCGTTGGGGGCGTTGCAGTGGGTGGGATGTTTCACGCCGTTCTGCCCGCAGGATTCGCGCTCATAGGACAGCGGCGCGTGGCAGTGGGGGCATTCCTTGAGACCTTGCCACTTTGCGTTGCTCTTCCCGCAGACCTCGCACTTGGGGGCTTTCCGCAGATACCTGAAGTGGAAGAATTTGCCGTTTGGGATTGCTTCGAGCGTGGGAAGCACCATTGATTTGGAAATTACGATTGTCGGCATAGGCAACTCCGTTGAGGTGATGAACAAAAGGACAGACGGCACAGGTGGGGATGGTGATTTCCTCACACCAATACTATGGCGCGGTTTTCGCCAAAGTAAACGGGCCGACGGCGAAAAAATGGAAATTTCTTTCTGATCGTCCAGGGGTGGAAAGAGAGTGCGCAAATTCCCGTCCGACGGGAAATTGCCGGCTCCAGGGCGCGGCAGACGATCAGGACGCCTGGACACGAAAAAAGCCGTGGCGAATTGCTCGCCACGGCTGGAGACGGCGCTAAGAGCCGTCTTTGCGGCTAGAGCTGGAGAATGCCCTGCTCTTTGAGATGCTTCGTGATGCGGGCAATGTCGCGGTCATCGACGAAACACCCTTCATCGCCGTTATCCTTCAGCATTTCCGCGACCGCGGCAGACACCGCCTTCGTACGCAGAATGCGGTCTATCGCCTTCAGCGCTTCGGCCTCGCTGGTAGCCTTTATCACGCCACCGCCGAACACCGCGCCGCCGCGCTGGCATTCAAACGACTTCACTTCGACGGCGGCGGCTGCGGGCGCGGGCGCGGCTTTTGAGGCGTCGATAACGACAGAGCCATCGGCTCCGCGACGAACATCGACAGGCTTTCCGCAACCATCGACGGTGATTTCAGTGGCGTTCTTGACAGTGATGACCATAGCCTTAACTCCTATGCTAGAGGGTTGAAGAGAGAGTGAGAGGGCGGACGCGCGGGTAGGGAAGGGTGATTTCCCTACAGCAATACCATGGCGCGGTTTTGGCCAGAGTAAACGGGCCGACGGCGAAAAAATGGAAATTTCCTCTGGATCGTCCCCCTCCCCGAAGGGCCGCGCATTTTCCCGTCCGACGGGAATTCGACCGGTCTCCCCCAGGCGGGACGATCAAGCCGCCTGACGGCGGCAAGCCCCTCCCCCGAAGGGGGAGGGGCGCGGTGTCCCTAGTCGATGACGCCCTTGGCCTTGAGTTCGTCGAGTTCGCGCTGGGTCGTGCGCTTGCGCGCGCGCTCAATCAGTTCCTCGCCCGCGAGGGTGATGTAGTAGTGAGCACGGCGGGGGTTGTCCTTTTCGACTTCCTTGTAGAAGAAGCCCAACTTCTGCATTTCGTAGAAGCAGGCTCCGCTATACTGCCCTTTCGGGAAGACTTCGGCACGCGAAGAGCCAGGGTGTTTCTGGATGAACATCAGCAGCTGGATGTACTTCTTCCCCAAAGTCGCGGTCGTGTAGTTGCAGCCGCTGGTGGAACGCTTGTACCCGCGAGCATTGACGCTCTTGAGTTTCCCCTCGCGGCGGTTGTAGTCATCCGCGAGCTTCAGGCATTCTTCCAAAGAGCGCAAGACAAGGGGACTGGCAAGGCTGGTCTCGCCCTTGACTTCCATGGTGGTGTCGGTGTCGGCAGAGCCGAATTCCGTCGCATTGACATTCAGTTCATTAGCGGTGTTGTCGATTTCATTCATAGTGAAACCCTCTCTTTAAGTGGAAACTAAAAGGCACGGAAAGCACTGGTGAAGAAAGGTGATTTCCTCACACCAATACTATGGCGCGGTTTTCGCCAAAGTAAACGGGCCGACAGCAAAAAAACGAAAAAATCTTTCTGATCGTCCAGGGGTGGGCAGAGAGTGCGCAAATTCCAATCGGACGGGAATTCGCGCGGCGGGGGCATTTTCCCGTCCGACGGGAATTCGGCCGGTGAGTGACACACGCGACGATCAGGGCACCTGGGCGCGGCGTCTGCCGCGCGTGGTTAAACCACGCGCGGCTTGCGCGACAGGAACGCTAGAGGATGACCTTCACGGTAGTGGCGGGCGCGACCGTCTTCGGAGCGGCTTGCTTCACGCGGAAGACCGCGCAGCCGCCCTCGGCGACCATCTCCACGCCGTTCGCGGCGAACTGCGCGCCGTACGACTTCCAGACGGTATTGGCAAGCGGTGCGGGGAACTTCATCGGGCGCTTGCGGATTGCCGCGAGAAATTCGTCGAAGTCGAAGCGGAACGGACAGGACATAGCGATGCCTCCAATTTTGAGGGTGATGGAACTACAAGGGAGCGGACGCGCGGGTAGGGAAGGGTGATTTCCCTACAGCAATACTATGGCGCGGTTTTCGCGGAAGTAAACGGGCCAGGCGAAGAAAAACCGAAAAACTTTCTGGATCGTCCCCCTCCCCCGAAAAGCCGCTCATTTTCCAATCCGATGGGAATTCGGCCGGCGGTAACGCGGGATGACGATCAGGACGCCTGGGCATCCACCGCTGGCGCGGCCTCGGCTCGTCGTGATGCCAAGACCGCGCCATCCGCAAGGTCACGCCTCTTGTGGGACCGCCTCTGGGCGCGCGACAATCCCCTGTATCTCGCCTGGCTCGTCGGGGCTTGTCTCAAGGGCATAGAGCGTGCTCGCGTACTTCAGCAGGCTGTCATAGTAGCTGCCGTAGTACTCCGAGAGCACGGCGTCGTGGATGAAGTCCGCCGCGGTCTTGCACTTCCAGACCGCCGCGACCACCTGCTCCAGCAGGATTGGATTGGGATTGCGCGAGAGGTCGAAGAGCAGCTGCAGGCACCGCATCACGCTCTTCTCCATCTCTTCGACGCACCGCGCCGACCCCGCCGCGCCGAAGAGCGCGAGGTAGTGGGGATATTCGGGCGAGTTGGAGACCTCTAGGCGGCGGCAAAGCGAATTGCAGGAAAGGGACATATTGCCTCCCGAATGGAGTGGTGGACACACGCGGCGCGGCTGGGCGGTCGCGCCGTTGGGGAAACCGTTTCCCCTACACCAATACTATGGCGCGGAAATCTCGAAAGTAAACGGGCCGAAAGCAAAAAAACGGAAATTTCTTCTGGATCGTCCAAGCCTGGAAGAAAGCCGGCAATTTCCCGTCGGATTGGAAATCGCGGGGGTCTCGCCAGACGGGACGATCAAATGTCCCGAAACCAAAAATGGCGCCGCCGCGGTGGAAAACACGGGAGACAAAAAACCACCGCGGCGACGCCGACACTGCTACATGAAGGGGAGGGGAAAGAGCCGTCCGCGCAAGGCGTCCATCTGGACGCCCTCGCGGAGAGAATGGATGCTGGTTGGAGGGGTTTGGTTGTGCGGTGAAGAGG
>Ga0310691_10003511_pt1 | contig 18698 bp, 10 predicted proteins | sample 176DNAGHGlowgp2_FD_203887 | JGI IMG/M metagenome (GOLD analysis project Ga0310691, IMG submission 203887) | Sheep rumen microbial communities from Palmerston North, Manawatu-Wanganui, New Zealand - 1766 DNA GHGlow gp2 (v2) (version 2) | ecosystem: Host-associated > Mammals > Digestive system >...
CCATTTAGAATTAAATTTGCTGGCTCATATGATGATGTTGGACAGTATATGGATAAAAATTTTCCAATGTCTAAATATTACATACTTGAAAAAGAATATAGAAGTAATAACAAAGATGGTGTTATTTCAGATTATCGACACGATAGGCAATCATTATCAGCAGCAACACAATCAAGTTCTGCATTATGTATGGATATAGAGAACATAAATGGAATAATTCCGCCACTATATGGCAGTGAATTTGATGGTCTTTTTAGTGGCGACAATCCATTATGCCCAGAAAACCCAGATATAAAAGAAGCAAGTGGAGTTTTGTATAAATATGAGATAATATCATCCCAAGAAGGCGATAGCATCACACCAAAATTATTACTTGATACATTAAGGGCAGATTGCATATCTATGGCAAGTGGGCCATTAAGTCCAATTTTCTCATTACCAGATGAAGAATCTAGCACTAGTGGTGGCGGTTATTTTGTTGATAGTATCACGATTGATGCTTCTAGCGGAATGGCTAGTGGCGGCGTTTATTTGTATCTTGACGAGACAAACCAAAGTATAAGTGGCTTTTATGACTTAACAAAAGTAACTGATACAAGCGGTTGGAGTGGAATAACAAGAGAATCTTCAACTGAGAATCCAAAAAGAATAGACCCCAAAAAAAGTGTTACGTATTATAGTTGTACATTACTTTGCCCATTTGGTTTTATACCACAATCAGAAAATATTAAATATATCACTGTTGATAAAGATATAAATTATGTTCGAGATATACTATCTGGAAAAGGGATAACTGATGTTGAAAGCTATTTAGATGAGCAAAATGATATGATAGATATTAGCTCATCAACTGGTGAAACAATAGATGCTGAATACTCTGAGTACGGTGGAGAAGGTGGAATAACCCTTGATTTATCTGAAGATATTTCGAAATCTCCTTATTATAAGGATTGGAAAATTAGTACTCCAACTCAGACGTCTGCTAATACTTTTTCATTATTTAGTGAAAAAGAAGACGTTGATAAACCATATACTTTAGATGATTGCAACGTATTGTCAGCTAGACTATGCTTATGTAAAAAAGCTGAGTTTATTGGAAGTAGGTGCAAAATGTATATATTTAATCAAAACTCAAAAAACCCAACACTAAGATTAGTCTTTCAGTGGCCAGGGAATCTAGACAGTGAAGTTGACACTAGTGACTTGAAAACCGAAATAAACAATTACTTTAGTATGGGCAAGACAAATGTTCCAAATAAAGCAAAGGGGTGTGCCTTAATTCTTAGAATGAAAAATGGGTATTACTATACCATATTATTTAAAATGGGTTGGTATAATTATACAAAAGGTATAAGAAGGAAGAAAAAGAAAAAAAATAGAAAAACTGGTGGTTACTTTACAGGATGGAATTAAAATTAAGACTAAACAAATCTAGCTACAAGGGGGCTTCAAACAAGAATATGAATCTTCCCATTGACTTGGTTGGTAACAATAAGGTGTTACCAATCGAGCCATTTAACGCACAATTAAGTGAACTTGATGTTTACAATAATGAGAGAATGGCTTGTAACAACATTAGGCTTACTTTAGGTATTAATGTGGTTGCGTCAAACATATTATGTAACTATATCACCGAAATAGTTAAAAATGAAGGCTCTAAAGATGTAATTCTTTACAACGTAGATGGTATAGGCCAAGAAGAAAGAAACGAGATATGGGCTAAGAAATGGGTTTGCTTTGATAGGGAAAAGGTAAAAGACGTGCCTACCCCAGCTGGTATTGAAAACAATTATAGGTTAACATATCAAGCAGTTAGGGATACTCAACTGTCGAGTGAAAAATTTGGCTATGAGTATCATTGTGGTATGGATATATTTAACAACCATACGTTAAGAAGTAAGACATTTAAGGCTGTATGTCCATTTAATAGTAAAGGTGGCTATCTTAAAGAATTTAATACCATAGAAGATTTACTAAGGGATGGCGACGGAAACCAAGTTAGGTTCTATAATGATAAGATTGGCAGTGTTGACAACAAGCCAACTCTTAATGCACATTTGTATTTAGATGAGGAGGTTATGTCGTACCCTGAGTCTATTAAGGAAAACTTAATAGAATATAATGGTTGGTTTGGTTTTAAGAATGTTGAAAAGTTCCCTATGTATAGTGGTAAAACACCATACGATTTCTCTAAGACTATAAACAATAGAAAGGCTTGCGATTTTATAGATATGTACCCAACTAGGGATTTGTTCTATTTTACTCCCAAGTTTAATCCTTATAGAAGAAGGATAGAAAAGAACTGGAACTATTGTTTAACCTACCCTAGTTCTTCTACTACAGAGGGTATTGCGTTTATTAGGGAAACAACAAACTCTCTTAAAATATTTACTTTTGATGAATTTGCAACACAGCAAGGTGGTGGTGAAGCTATTAAGTTTAATTCCATATGCAAACACGGTTTAAAGGTTGATGACTATGTCAATATCTACAGCGGAGATGATATTATAATAGAAGGTGCTAGGGTTATTAGAATAGATGGTGAATATTCATTCTATATCGTTAGAAACGGTATGACAATATCTAAGAAATGGATTGTTATGGATGATTATACTGATGAATATTCATATTCAGAGGAAGATGAAAGTGGAAACACGACAACATATACGTATAATTACCCAAACGATAACCGTGACCGTTCAAGGAAATATGTAGAAGAAAACATAGTAACTACTGATGCTAGCGGCAACACTATCAGTAGTGCAATGAATAAAGTTTATACTGTTGATAGGAGTAAGGTTAATATAGATAGAGATAATAGGGACATATCCTTTAAAAAGACTTTCAATGGTAAGGAATGTGAATATTATGTTAGGATATTTTCAAAGATACCTAACTGGCGTTTCGCTGCTGTTACTCCAACAAATGACCCAAAAGAAATTAAAAAGTATCAAGCCAAGGAATATGATTTTGAAAGTCATATAGGTAAACTTGCATTTTCTAGAAACATATATAATGATGAGTATACTGAAGTAGTATATACTGACAATATTAACTTGGATGGGTTGCTAGACAACTTAGGAAGACCAGTTACGGATATATTCTTTACTGTTATCAAGAATAACAGTGGCTATCGTGAATGGTATGGCAAGAAATATGAGTTCAAAGACGAAGACGAAGATATAAAATATACGTATAATCTTCTAGACCATAGTAATGACCAAATAGAATACTCACATTGCTTTGGCAAAAACACTTGTGCGTTTAGGTTGTCAGACCTTTCAATTGCCAACAACGAATTACCTAATATTATTACAATAAATAATGTTGGCGCTGCTATGGGAGATAATCACGCAGAAAGCGGTATGGCAATAACCATAAATGAAAGGGATGAATATTTAAGGAGTATGCTAGATGATGATGAAATAGAATATAATAATGTAGAATATTATTTAAATGGTAGTAATGTTTCTAAAAAAACATATGGTGGTGATGTAAACTTCTTTGGTGATTTATGCTGTTATTCGAAGTATGATTGCTTAGAAGAAACGATACAGCCAATAGAGTTTAGGTTTAATACCGTACAAAGGGAAATACAAAATTTTGAAAACGCAAACGAAGGTGATGATGGTCAAAACTTTGCACTTGAAAGTTATTTCAACAAGTATGTTTGGGATGAGATAAAGAAAGATGATTTCGATGGTATGGGAAATAACAATTTTGAATTGGAGGTGTTCAGAAGTGACCCAGCCGATGAAGATGGTATTGCAAATTATTGTGACTCTTGCGGAGCTAGAAAGGAAGGATATTGCTACGTGCCACACACAAAAATATCAATCAAAACTTTATCATCTTATCTAGAAAGCGCATACCCAATATTCTATTCTATTAAACAAATTAAACAACTTAAGATGTATAGATATACAGTATCTTTTATGAATAATATACAGATGCCAGAAGGAACAAAGTTTGAAATATTCGATAAAATAAAGAAATTAAGGTACGATTGCATCGTTGAAAAGATTGAAAACCTTAAAAACGCATCAATATATGCTAAATTGAATGAAAAGGATGTTCCTAATGGATATGTAATCAAGGTAGAAGATAAAAGATTAATAGAAGATGATGCTCCTCGTAGATATAAATTATATGTAAGATATGATGAAGAAATACCATTCTATGCTACATTTATAAATGATGGTAGTTGTAGGTTTGTTTGGAGGAACGTACTACAAAATGGATTTGATGACAATTCAACAAATGAGGTTTATCCATTTGCAAACAATGCATTATATGTTGAAAAGAATATAAACATATTTGTAAAAAGGCAAGACCCACGCAATATAGGTAATCTATGGGCAAATAAGTTCCCATATGACTTTAAGTCAAGAGGAATTCCTAAAGAAGATTATGATAATTTCGTACAAGACGTTGATATACAATGTTAAAATTTAAGTTAAGACAAAGTAACCAAGAAGAGTTTTACAAGGAGATAATACTAGAAGATATCTTCTTAGGTAAAGATGGCTCATTTATAAGCGGCGTTGTCACTTCGGAAGATACGCTGTTAGATGGGCAGAACATATTTGTGTCATTCGAAGGAAGCGATAAATTGTATCCGAGAGAGGCAAAAGTAGAATCTATTGTTAGGGATGGATTTGTCCTAGATGACCAATATAAATACGAAATTACAACTTTCATAACAAAGAATGGTAATAAGTACAATGGCATATGGTTCGAAGATGGGTGTTTCTATCCATCTATGATAGAAAATGATGAAGATTCTGAATATTATGGTGAGGAAATCGTAAAGATAGGCGCGGATGACCATATTGTTTATTTAGATGCATCTGGCTCCTCATATGTCCAAATACCAAAGATATACTATGTTGAGAACGGTAAATTAGAGATAAGTGGAAACACATACGATATAGATGTTGATTCACCAATTATACAGCCTACAGTATCTATACTAGAAGATGTCGTATTAAACACTTATAGAACCTTAAATATAACACTTTTCCCAAATACTGCTAAAAGGAAAATATATAAGGTAATATTGCATAATACGAATGGAGTTATATTAGATTTAGACACCATTAATTATACTGACGAGTTTAAGTATATAACCATTGGTAATATAGCAAGTTTAAGCGATGATTCTAATGATGATAAGATATATAGCTTAGACCAACAAGACGTTTATTTCACAAAAAGGTTTGATGGGAATAACGAAGATATCATAACATTAAATGTATATGGAAGCGATGAGACATTTAGTGCAAACACAAATGACGTTGATATAACTATATCTGGTCGTACCTATGAAATTAAAAAAACTTGGAAGAACTCTCTTTATTCCGACAATTATCTCAACTTGTTTGTAAAAGATAATACAATATCGTTAGAACAAGGTGATATAATATATGTCAAGTCTAACAAGCCAAACACACAGTATTATGACATAATAGATGGTGTTTATATTGTTTCTGAAAACGGAGAAATGATATTTGGTGAAGAGGATGTTAGTGGAAACACAATATTCAAATACGGGCAAGATTTATATAAGCAAGATTATGTTTTAAACGAAGGCAATGCAGTTACGTACTATGTTGAGCTTGATGACGAAGAGACACATATCTATTCTACTATAGAGGGTGGAAAGATGAAGTTTTTACTTCCAGTTGGAAATGGAGAGTATGAATACACAAGCGACGTAGATTTTGACGTACAAAGTGTGAGCTTCCACGGCAAAACATATCAGATTAGCAGTGAAGAAAACAGCAGTGTTACATTCTGTCAGTATGCTAATATTAACGGTGTAAAATACTTCGTAGAAGATGATTTAATAGATTTTATTGAAATAGGCTACAATTTTAACGGCGTTGAAAATGTTAACCTACAAGAGTTTGAACTAACAAAAATTTCAACTTTCAAAAATGGGTATTATGCCTATTATATGAATGGCGATACTGCAATACCAGTTAAAATATCCGTAGATGAAAGCGGAAACACAACAGTAGAAAAATATTCTTTTGATAAAAAATACTTTACAAGTTCAGACTATGTTTCTTATAATCTTGTATCTAAAAAGTATCTTTTATATAAAGGTGAAAGAATATACCTAAGTTATATTGATGCTGTTAAACCAATTGATTTCATTTTGTCTGCCAACACCTTAGACCAAGTTGAAATTGTATATGTCAATGATAGTCAAAATTATGAGTTAGAGGTAATAGGACAAGTTGGAAGTTCTTGCTATAGGTGCTATGCGCAAGAGAAAGGCGTTGTAAACATTATCAAGAATAACTATGAAGACTATACATTCTATCTAAAAGATAGCGTATACCCAATGATTAATGTTTATGAACCAAATGTTAGCCAAACTATGGGAAATGATGGGTTTAACAAACATTTATCATTCTATATAACAAATTCATACTATACCTTGCCTATTGGTATGGCAAATACTGTTGCCACTAATGCCTTGCAAGAAAAGGTTGTTGAGAGAGACTTCTTCCAAAGGATTATAGACGATTATATTAATAGAATTGTTGATATGGAGAAGGATGTTTATTATCCAGCTTTCTGTGGGGCAGATGAAACGAAGATGGTGGATGAGATAGAGTTTAAGCTTCATTTTAGGACTAGAAATCTTAACGATTGGAGTATAAACGAGGATAGAACAAAAGATTATATAGAAGCTAAAGCTGAGAACAGCGAGGCTACAATCCCAAATAGTATTAAGGCTTGCAATTGGAATATCATCGACTATTATTACGATGATTTAAACGATTATGATATAGAGATATCAGAAGGTAAAGACCAAGGGTATTTTTGGGATGAAGATGGCGATAATGGAGACGATGAATATGGTAGGGCTAGATATAAAGTCAAGAAAATCACAAATGAAGGCCCTCACACGTATGATTGTAAAGATAACACATATTATAGAAGCCATATTACAAAGTATGAACAGCCAGCCGACTTAGTTTATTTCCTTAACTTTACAGATAATGACATATTGTACCAAAAAAGTAAGGTTGGTAAATCGTTTTTAAGGCTACTGTTTTATGATACCGATGACCCAAAGACGCAGAGTTTACTAGCAATGTCGACTGTGTTCTTTGATAGTGACAAGTTGTACAAACATTACTTAGACAATGCGAACCCAGATACTCACGATGATTATGGTTTTGTAAATATATCTAATGGAGAATATACAGAGTATTGTGGAGTGGAAAAAGAGCCTTATTATTTAGGCGATGATGGCATTTTCACTTATAACGAAGACTTCAGAATATCAGCTACATTCACCATTAAGAATATGTTCGAGGAAGATAGGTCAAGCGAGGGGTTTTATCTTTATTTATTCAAGGAATATACCTCAAATTTGCACGAAAGAAATATATATTTAAAGATACAGTTCAATCACGCTGGAGAGGGTAAGGTTGTAAACTTCCTTGTACCAACAAAGCAATATATAAATGAAGACAAAGAAGAGATAACAGAACTATTAGACATAACGAATAAGGATGATAGGGAAGAGTTTAAAAAGGGATATCCAATGGATGAACTTTATAGTAAGCTATACATCCCAATTAAGGTTAAATTTGATGATGAAAAGAAAAAATTTGTATACTGCTTCCCAGAGTATATGATGAACCCAAGCGAACCGCATAGGGTAGTGTTTAACTTATATGAACCTAAGATAAAGGACGAAAGCATAAAAGATGAAGAGAATTAAGAGAAAAATATACCTAGAAAGGCTGAAATCTAGAATGCCTGGAGTCGTTCCGTCTGTTAGTGGAAACAACGAGGATATTACAACTTTCACATTCAAGAAAGGTAAGAAGATTTCTCTTGATGAGGAAACTCGTGAGACCAATTATGGTATGTATGCTAGCGATATGGATATATCTTCAACGCCATTAAGCGGTATGGGTTCTATAGTGACATATAGGAACGTATGTGATTGGTATCATTCTCTAGAAGATTTCTTAAACAAATTAACAGTAGATACAACTTGTGGCACAAGAGAATATCTTGATGCAGAGGAATATAATAGCTATGAAGAGTTTGAGCTATCTCAAGATGAAGTTGAAAACTTTAACAAGATGGGAGGTAGAAGTAGTTATGAGTGGCTATCCAATAACGTATTTCTTAATTTTAAGATACCTAGTGAATACGAAAGCGCTTGGCACACAAAGAAATTATATTTACAAGAGTTTGCAAAATGGTTTGGTTGGTTTACAAGTAGGCACAAGAAATACATAGATATACATTCTGTTGAGGAATGTGTAAGTAGCACTACTTGCTGCGACTGTGAAAAGTTCTTTAGGCTAGGTGGCCACGATATGTACAGTAAAATGGCGATATGGTTTAGGAACATTGACATAACTGACAAATACATAGAAACATCAAGCATAACATTTAATTCAACTGAATTATTCATTAATGACGATTTTAAATATTATGACTATACAACTAGCGAATATAAAACTCCTAGTGAAGACCTTAATGTAAAGGTAATACCATTTCATTCAGATATTGTTATTCAAGTTCCGTTATCGAACGAAGTTGATGACCTAGGTGAAATGACCGCATTGGCCGAAGAATGGGAATATCTTGTAGACTATGCACAGAAAACCGATAAATATATTGAGAGTGGCGTTTCGTACAATGGTCCTGTTGTCTTATATAATGGCAGAGACTGGGTTTTAGCTCAATCAGGTAAAACTGGCTATTACTATAGCACCAAATTCAAAGAGGGGTATTTTGGCAATGTAAGTGGTATGACAGATGAAGAAAAGTTATATTTCTCATTTACAAAGAACTCTTTATCGCCACAAGATACTAGTGTGCATTGGAATAGGCATTTCAATAGATTCCTTTCAAGGCACAGAGACCAATTTTTAAAAGGAGATATTAATTTTTATACTTATAAAAACAATGTTTTAGTAACCGACCCTACTCCGTTGATAATGTCAGATGAATATGATATTATACATTCAGAAAATGGTTTTGTCATTGTTAAGGGTGAATTATATGAAATTGAGAATATTTCATACATCGAGGTTTATGATGAAAAAGAGAAAAAGAATAAAATTTATATAGTTTATTTCTTAGATGATGTTCCAATGGTAAACATTCGAAATGCAGTTAAAAGCGGTGTGTTTTCGGACGGTAAATGGTGGTTTGACTTAGACCCAAACAAGTGTGATGGATATGATGGATTAACACAAATATTAAGCGGCACAGCTTTAGTTTATGAGAATAATGTTTATTTTGTTAATGGGAAAGAGTTTGTTACAATAAGAAGTAATACAAATAACACAATGTCATATGAAATATTCTATGACTATGCAAATGTAAACAATCGAATAGTTCCTTTCAAGGACTTAAAACCTTCTAAATATGCTCTTGAGGCATATGTTTCTGATGATGAAGATGCTTCTACGTCAAAGATGATTCTCGTTAATGATGAGTATGTGTTTGGTAGGTTAGAACAAAATGCTAGTGGCATTGTATACTCTACGGATGTGAAGTATAAAAACACTGTTGGCTACTACATAGAAGATAATAAATTATATTTACAATACCCTTACGAAGTATATAACGCTAATATAGTAAAAGGAGTAACGGAATCTAAATTAACGGAGTTTGAGCCTATGAATATTGCTTCTGATGATATGGGTAACAGACTTCCGGGATTCTTCGTCCTCGACCACACACTTGACACAGACGAAGATGGTTTTGCTTTTGCTCAGCCTAAAGAAGGTGAAATGATAGATTTGTGTTATACTCCTGGTACTGTTCGCAACCTTTCATTCGTTGAACTAGAAACCTCTTATGGCGAGAACGATGAATGTAAAATAATATCCATTTCGGCATCTCCTAGTGCATTTACAACTACGTTAGAGATGCAAATTGAAGATGTAAGCAATTCTACTTGGGAATCCTTATTCAGTGTTACTCGTGAAGAGCCTATTGATATTGACGATTCAGCTACAAGTGAAAGACCAAGTTGGGATACGTTTGATAATACTGAGGATGTTGAATATAGTGATATATTCTGGGGTGACATATTGTCATCAATGGAGTTTCATATAGATGATGAATATGGAAATAAGGTTATGTCTGTTCTTATGGATACAAATAAGTATGACTTTGTGGGTAGTGGAATATCTTACAATATAGTAGAAAAGAAATATTTTACCACGACAGAGCCTTCTTGGGAAATTGTGCCATCGCTGTCTAGTAATACCCCAATCTATGCAATAGATTATCTAAAGCAAACAGTAGAAGAATATAAAGAAGAAAATCCCGAAGAATTATATAAAAACCACGGATATGTAGATACTTCTAATATCAAGTGTGACTTTGAATATTTCTTAGGAGCAATTTTAACTAGGGAGTATTCAGCAGTTACAAATTCAGAAGGCGAAGAGTATAATATTTACGGACCTTATAAAGTTTCATTCTTAGATGACGGTGCTGACTTTGAGGACATTGTTTCTTTGCCTTATTATGAAAGGATAAGAAGAAATTATCAATGGAGTCCTACGCACAAGCATTATCATAACCATCATAATTATGGAGTTAGGTACAAAGAAACTTGTGACTTAGTGTTAAAGGAATTTCCTTATGCCTTGAATGATTACTACAATTATAATATACTTTATTATGATGTGGTAGAGCCAAAAACATATACGGACTACTATGGCCAAAGTATAGAAAAGAACGTGTCTGAATTTACAACAAACATTACTTCATACGTTTTAAGTGGCAGTCCTATTAGTTTTGTTTATAATGATGATTCTTTTGTTGATGATAATGGATTTTTAACGGTTCCAGTGTTTAGGGAAGAATATAGATTGGGTGTTTCTTCGATTGAAAATAAAGAGGGTGATATTTACATAAATAGAGGCGATGCTCAATCAATAGACAGACACATTAAATTAATGTCTTGTAAGAGTTTTAATGCTCTAGAACGATACGGAAACGGAACATTTAAGATAACAGATAAATAAATTTAAATAAATGGCAACTGGTGTTTATGGAACAAGAATAGCAAGTAACATTACAGTGGATGATGTTGAGATTTTCTATTCATATAGTCCAACAAGAAATAGTAACGATGTAAATCTTTCTGATTTCAGAAGGATAGATTCTACTTTATTGTCTCAAGCTAACATAAGTGACAATACTGATGGTTACGACAATATATTAGAGGGGGTTTATAATTTAAAACTTCCAGTACAATATTTTAATAGTAAGGGTTACTATACGATTTATATTAGACCAAAGGAAATACCAGTGGTATTGTTAGATGTTGGTGTATTATCATCGTTCCCTGACGTTAAAGGGCTTGTTGTTGATATTACTTCAATTTCTGACACAAAGCTTAGGGCTAGTATGTCAGAAAACAATGAACTTGTTGGGTATAGAGTTGTTTACTTTGATGATAATGGTAAGAGAAAAAATTATTATAGAATTGTGACGAGTAATAATAGGTGCGAACCAGTGGTACAGAATATGTCTGACACAAACCAAAAAGCCATACGATATAGGTATAATGAAAGTTCCACACTTACATTTATTACAGTAACACCATCTGCTGCAACGACATTTAAACCTAATGCTGTTCCATATATTGGTTCTGCTGCGCAAAAGGTGCTGTTTGCAAATACTAAGTTTGAACCAGTTATGATAGATTTAGAACTAGTAGACCACGATGCCGATACAATTTCTACAATGCTTGAGGGTAGTCAGTTAAGAAATCTTGACAATGGATTAATAACAACATTTACCGATAACGGTGAAATATATAATCAAGTTGAAATGTTCTCACTTAAGGATTCCGAGACGGGCAATCCTATCTACGAAGTTCGTAAGAATAAGACAGATTCTATTGATTTCTCTGAAACAATTAACGATAAGAACTAATAGACAATGGCAAAATATATTAAGAGTCATAGTAACTACGTTGTTAAGAAAAAACATCAAAACGTAAAAAATGGTTACATTATAGAGAGAGATGCTTTTACTGTTGGTGGACTTGACCATTTCACGGATGACAAAAAACCAATATATAAAAGTAGTAACTTTCTTATAACCGTAAATAATGCAGACTATTCAGACCGTGATATAAGAAATGACGGTTGGGAAGGTAGTACTTGGACACTTGAAAATGTGTCTGAGACGCAAGCGAATAGTGCAAATACAATGGACATAAACTTAAAACTTGATTATCATAAGTTGAAAGATTATGCCTACTATGGTTCTTGTTCAGAACTTATACGTTCATCGATAAACCATATTGTTTCGATATTCCCTGGTGAATTGCATATGCCTCGCGTAGATGGGGTAGGTGTTACAGCTTACGCAATCGACCCAATTTCAAAAGAATCAATAGAGTTAGGAAACTTAGATTATCAATTTCTTTGGGATAACCCATTCAATATAGATGTTCATACAACATATGTGAACGAAGGTGAGATTGAAAACAAACTTAGATACTTTGCAAATGGAGGTTTTGAAAACTTTGAGGTTATAGATGACAACGGTAACAACTTAGGTAGTGTTACTAGTTTTACTTCTACTAGAGTTGATTCTGGATGTTCAGCAAATACATTGAACTATGAAGTCCAAATAGAATATTCTAATGGCTCTATAACAATAGGCGTATTTTCAACTGGTGATAACGGCTTTGTTTATCTAGGGAAAGACGCTTGCGTTGGTTGGTCTATACGCCCAAAGCAAGTGTTTTATGATGAGTTTTTTGCTTCATTGGATAACTTTGAAAAGGTTCTTATGAATCGTCATTCAGAGCCCTTATATAAGTGTAAGTTTGAGGTTATAACGCCAAATTCTTTTGGTAAGGAAATCGAATTAAAGGAATTTATATTTCCAAGGACATATGGTGGCTATAATCTATGCGTTAATGATGTTCCTTATTTCTCATATCTTGATTCGTTGGCTGACATAGGAGAGTATTATGACGAAGAATACTCAGACAACCTTTATAAGTCAATGACACACGAGTCTATTAAAAACTTTGATTTTACTAGAGAAACAATAACTAAGGATGGCGAAGTTTCCGAGAATTTAGATACTGCGAATAGAATCCAAAAGATGCTTAGGGTCGTTGGCAGGGAGTTTGACGAGATTAAAACATATATTGACGGTATCAAGGCTTATAATACTATAACGTATGACGATAAGAATAATATTCCAGATTATTTCTTAACGGATGAAGTAGAAATAGAAGGTTGGGATACTAAAAATATATATGCCAAGAAAATGACTGAAGTTGATGAAGACGGCGTTGATGTAACAGAAGAAATTGATGGAAGTAACGATTTTAAAGAAATCAGATTAACAAACACATTCGAAGAAGGTCCAATCACTAGAACTTTCGAAGATGACATAAAAACAATTTCTACGCCATATTCTTATAAAAATAAGTATAAGATATGGGGTAAAAACACACCTAAGGATGTCTACAATGGATATTATGTAGATACATCTTTTTCTGGAGGAACGCTAGATTTATCCTTTATATTAAGCACACCCCTTAACACTGCACACGATGCAATACCAAACAAGTATTCTAGTGGCACTACAATGAAGGAGTTCAGCAAGGAAATAGAAGATACATTTGGCATTTCTACAACCTCTGCCATTCCTTTAGATAACAACGATAAATACTTTGTGACTGAATGCGGTGTTAAAAATAAGATAAAGGAATATACAAACGAAAAAGAGTACACTCCTAGCGAGGTTAATAACCATTTTATGAAGATGCTTAAGCTTAATTCTCGTCAAATTCTTTCAAAGAAAGGAACAATTGATGGAGTTGAGCAAATGTTATCTTTATTTGGAATGAAGAGCGATAGGATGTGTAAAACCAAAGACGAAAGATACGACTATCATATAGGCGAATATAGTATTGTTACTGATGGCTTGTATGATAAGTTCAACGAAGAACGAGGAATGTATCATATAGATTGGTACAATTATACTAAAATGTATAGCTATGATACGGAGGATTATAGAAGTGGAGTATATGTTCCGTATCAAGGATTACCAGTTACGTATAAGGAAAAACTTAACAATAGTGGCGAAGTAGAATATCGCATTTTATACCCATATTTCGATAAGGATAGTCAATATGATGGAGGCTTATGTTATCAAATGAAAGGAGGTTGGAGGCACACAAGCCCAATTGAGATTACCCCTTTAAATGATATTATAAGTGCAGATACTAGTAATAATCTAAGCGGTACTAACTGTAAGGAGACGCTTAGAAACGTTAAGAAGGTGGAAACCATTAAAGACTTGTTAACTGAGCCACAAGATAGGCTTGAGAATGGAGACATATATTACGTCGAAGATATTTCTAAAGAATATGCGATAGTAAATGGAGAAGTTTATGAGGTGTTCACTGAAAACTATAGCGGAAGGGATTATAAGTTTTTTGAACTTCATAAGGATGACGGCTATATATTGTTAGGTGGGGTAGAATTCTTAGATATTATATTTGTAAGCAACCCATATTATCCCGATTATGAAAGAACTTGCGTAATTGAAAATTTGCAAGAAGATTCTGTATTAAAGGTTTATATATTACCTTATGATGAAAGTGGAACGCCAATTACGACCCAGTTTAGTTATGACGATGATAGCCTTAATTTTAATATCAAGCTATATAGTGAATACGCCTCAATAAGTCAAAGTAACTTTACTTGGTTTAGGAAGCAATCACAAGACATCAAAACACAAAAGTATAACACAAATTACTTTAGACTAAATGATAAGGATTTCAGCCACGAAATATCACTTGATGGGTGGTCTCAGATTACAACTTACGACGTTAATTACAAGAAGATTGAAGGAACACTTGATTATTTCAAGGGGAACAATCCACACTCAGCAAGAAAGAGATACGACTTGGGAGAGTCTTATATCGATAGGATGTCATTATTGTTTAAAGATGCAATAGAAGACGATGCGTTTGATATTAGATGCTATAATACTGGAGCTGAAACTATGGACTATGCAAAGAGCCTAGAAGAAATTGAAACTATTGGCTTCAATATAGATAGCGGATATACCGATGATTGTAATATAACCTATCTCAATAACAATTGTGCAGTTCCAAATGACACAAAGATTCATTATTTTGGCAAATATTTTGCAAATGATAAAAATGGCCATCTTGTAAGCGGCTGTGTGAAATCATTAAATGATATTACCACATACAACGGAAAGGCTCTTCCAAAAGATTTAGATAAAAGATATAAAAAAAACTTTGGGAATTATTTTGGCCAACCAAATTCAATACAATTAAAAGATATGTTTAGTGAACATCAAATTATAAATACAAAAGTTGTTGAGTTAACGTTCCTTTTGAAAGGTATACACTATAAGAATCAAGAAGCATTGTTTAAGACAAAAGGAATTGAAGAAGTTAAATACCTAGAGAGTGTTGTGATGCCATATGTAGAACAAATGATACCTAGTGGTACTATATTAAAAGTTAAATATAGGATAACAAATGCCTAACTGACTTTTTAATAATGGAATATAAGAAAGGCTAGTAGTTGACTAGCCTTTCTTATTTAATAATTCATCAGTTTCTCATTGTCATTATCAATATCATCAAAACTGCTTATTGTAAATTTATACATTGAATAGTCATTTTCCAAATCTACAAAAGAACATTGCATTGTTTCCATATCCCATACAGCGAAACCGTGATTTGTAACAGTTTCTCCGAATGTTTGTTGAAGTAGAGAACCAGGATATACAATTTCGCAGTCATTTCCCTTAATTACTTGCCTCTTGTGTATATCTCCGCACATAACACAATCACACCCATCAAAGATATCAGAATCTTTTCCGCTTGTAACAACGTCACCATTATCAAGTGTGCTTCCTACTATCATACCGTGGTATAAGCCAACAAACTTGTTATTTGGATGTTCCTCTCTAGCAACTTCTATTGAGGGGCGTATAAAGTCATTGTATATGGAATATACAACCCAAGTAATGTCATCATCAACAACGCACCCACTTTCATAACCAAGTTCCCTATCTAGCAAGAATGCGTTTGAAAATTCAGCAGCTTCAAAGATGGAACTTATGGCATCCTTACGAGATTGGTTGTTAACGATTAGGTCGTGATTGCCAGCAATGACAATAACCTTTGCTATCTCTTGTAACTGACGTATGAAAGTAGCTACAAAAGATATTAGTTCTGGAGAAATTGTGTTTTTCTGATGTATTATATCTCCGCTTATTACAATACGAACTTCATCTTTTTCATAGGGTTCTGCAATTTCCCTACATTTAGCAATAAATTTTTCTAATTGCTCAGCATATTCATCTAATCTCTGGTAGTTACGAATATGTATATCGCTACAATGAATAACCTTTTTTATCATATTTTTATTATTTTGAAACTTCTATGTAATTTTCTTTTTCTATCATTTCTTTTTTCATCTTTGGGGTTAAAACCCAATAACAAAATGATATTTTCCTATCGTCGCATTCGTCTTTGTTTACCATTTGTTTTTCTTGGCAAAAAGCTTTAAAGTGTGGGCTTTGGTATATATCATAATCATCCACGCCAATCCACCAGCATTTATTATCCAATGTAGCAAATGCGTTTACATCGAAATTTGTTTGTATCTCATACAACGTGTCTAAAATAAATTTATCCATTATTTTTCTTTTAAAGTTCTATTTCATTAATTTGCCTTGCTCTACGTAAATGGTCTATAATACCCTTTTTACCATATCTTTCATATATCAGTGATGGGTCTAAATCTTCTGATGTTGGTATATATCTTATCTTACCATACATCTTATCGTGGTTTAATAAGCCATATATCTTTTTAACATCCTTAAAAGCATCTCCATCAAGCCATATGTTTATGTTCCCGTGTGCTTTATTGAATATGTCACTAAAAATCTTAAATTCTTTGGTTAATACCTTTCCTAATAAAGGGATTGAGTTTGGTACAACAATATGGTCAAACGGTCCTTCTACGAGTGTTACATCAGCATCCCATTGAATTTTATTTTCATTGAATATCAAGTCCTTTCTTTCCGCTTTTGCATTAAAATACTTTTGCCGTTTAGGTGCGTTTGTTATGTCACGTCCAGTCCAATAATTAAGTGCATCAAACTCATCATATGATGGAAGGAGTATCCTATTACCTACTAATGGGCTTTTACTATCGTATGACGTTACGCCAATATTGAAACTATCAATAATATCCCACCCTATGCCACGTTGTTCTAGATATTTTACAGCGTCCCTTTCTAATTTGGAATTAATTTCATTTTTATTAAGTTTTTTAAACGTATCAGGTAACTTTAACACGGGTTTTTCATCTATAATAGAATAACCACTGTTACCATCATCAATATACAACTTAAAGTATTTACTATTTCTTAAAGATTCTACTGCATCAAGATAATCTTCCATTAAGTCCTTGTTCCCAAAGATTCTTATCAATTTCTTTATTGAACCTTGCATATCACTATCGTGTTGCGAACACGACCAGCAATGGAATACGCCCTTAGCAATGTTTACCTCAAGATTATATTTTCTTCTTTCCCCTTCACCTTTATTTTCAACACATCTAGGACAAGGAAACTGAAGCTGATAGGACTCATCTAGAGGGTTTTTGCTCTCCCCTAGAAATATGCATAGCAACGAATATATCCTTCTCAGTTCTTGTACTATCATTTTTTTAAAAATTCTTTAAGTTTTGCAAAGATACAAAAAATATTTCATAAAAACAAACTATTTATGTTAAAATACATTATAAAATGAAGAAATTTAAAGATAGTGACATTTTGTATGCTATGATTGAAGATATCGATTCAAAGTGTGTTGCTGAGGAAGGTGACAACTATGAAGAGAAAGCATACTACTATAATGGGGCATACACTGAGTATGATATGGATGTAAAAAAACTAAAACCTTTAAAACTTGCTGAGTAATGGTAATATTAATAGATAACGGGCACGGAAAAGATGTCAAGGGCAAACACTCCCCAAAGCTAAATGGAAGTGGCCTTGACATATGGGATATATATACTGATGAAGATAGGTTCAAGGAATGGAAATTTAACCGTGTGGTGGCGCAAGATATTGCCGCAATTCTAAAGGCTAACGGATATGATGCAAGGTTGTTAGTAACTGAGGATGAGGATATTTCTCTTGGCGAGAGAGTTAAAAGGGTAAACAACCTATGCAGAAGGCACGGAGCTAAGAATGTTCTCCTTGTTTCTGTTCACGCAAACGCTGTTGGTGATGGAAACGAATGGATGAAAGGACAAGGATGGGAGTGCTATACCACTAGAGGAAAGACCAACTCTGACGAACTCGCTGACTTCTTATATAAAAGGGCTGAAGTTAACTTTAAGGGCAGAAAAATAAGAAAGGATATGTCTGATGGCGATTGTGACCAAGAGGCAAATTTCTATATTATAGCAAAGTCAAATTGTCCAGCAGTATTAACTGAAAACTTCTTTTATGATAATAAGGATGATTTAAAATATCTTACTTCTGAAGAAGGGCATAGAGCTATTGTTATGACCCACGTAGAGGGAATAATATTATATATTGAAAACAAAAAGAAATAATATATTTTGACGAAAGTAGAACAATAGGTTTTT
>Ga0310691_10003512_pt1 | contig 18693 bp, 18 predicted proteins | sample 176DNAGHGlowgp2_FD_203887 | JGI IMG/M metagenome (GOLD analysis project Ga0310691, IMG submission 203887) | Sheep rumen microbial communities from Palmerston North, Manawatu-Wanganui, New Zealand - 1766 DNA GHGlow gp2 (v2) (version 2) | ecosystem: Host-associated > Mammals > Digestive system >...
CTTCAGCACGTGAAAGAGCATCTGTTGATTGTGAAAGAGAAGTAGATGATATGAAAATGGCTGAATATATGGAAGATCATATAGGAGAGACATTTGAAGGTATGATATCTGGAGTTACTAATTTCGGTATATTTGTAGAACTTGATAATTTAGTAGAAGGATTATGTAGATATCAAGATTTAGATGAATTTTATCATTTTGATGAAAAGAATATGCTTGCTGAGGGTGAAAAAACTAAAAATAAATATCGTATGGGTGATAGGGTATTAATTAAAGTAATTAGAGCTTCAAAAGAAGAACAAACTATTGATTTTGAAATAATAAAAAAAGTAGAAGAGTAGGTAGTATATGAGAAAAGTTGTAGTTACTGGAATTATTGTTGTTGGATTAGTTCTACTTTATTTTATACATGATGGAAAGATAAGCCTAGTAAAAGAAAAAGAACACTATAATCCAATAGAAGGAGTTATTGAAGAGGAAGATTTGCCTAAGAAGTCATCTTTATCTTTAATAATGGTTGGAGATGCATTAATACATGAATCTGTTTATAATGATGCAAATAATAATGGTAACTATGATTTTAAACCTATGCTAGAAGAAATAAAACCAATCGTATCTAAATATGATTTAGCTTATTATAATCAAGAAACAATACTTGGTGGTAAAGAAATAGGATTATCTACTTATCCATGTTTTAATTCACCTTATGAAGTTGGAGATGCTTTTTTAGATGCAGGTTTTAATTTAGTTAGTTTAGCTAATAATCATACTTTGGATAGAGGACAAAGAGCTATTAATAATTCATGTGCTTATTGGAAAGATAAAAGTGCTTATGTAGCTGGTTCTTACTGTTCTATTGAAGAAAGAAATTTTACTAAAGTACATGAAAAAAATTATATATCATATGCAATGTTATCATATACGACTGTTGATAATGGTTTAACTAGACCATATGGTAAAGAATATTATCTAAATCTATATGATCCTGAACAAGTAAAAAAAGATATTGAACAGTATCGTGATAAAGTAGATGTATTAATGGTAGCTATGCATTGGGGAGAAGAATATACTCATAGTCCAGTTTATGAAGAAAGAGAAATAGCTAATTATTTAGCTAGTCTAGGGGTAGATATAGTAATAGGATCTCATCCACATGTTGTTCAACCTATAGAATATATAGGAGATACTTTAGTTATATACTCATTAGGTAATTTTATATCAGCTCAAAGAGGTGTAGAAAAACTAACAGGATTAATGGTATCTTTAAATATTAATAAAGATTTAAATACCAATGAAATAACACTAAGTGATATAGAGGCTGAACTTTTATATACTTATTCAGATAATAATAAAGGATATAGGGGTAATTTTAAAGTATATCCATACACAAAATTAAATGATAATCTTTTACCTGATTATAAAACGTATTATAATAAATATATGAATATTGTTGCAGGAGACAAAGATTACATCAAACGAGGTGATTATAATGGAGATAGTAAATAGAGTAGCTAGACATGATTATTTTATTCTAGAAGAAATAGAATGTGGTATAGCTTTAACTGGTACTGAAATTAAATCTATTAAAGAGGGGAAAGCTAATATTAAAGATAGTTATGGTATAGTAAAAAATGGAGAAGTATTTTTACTTAATATGTTTATTAGTCCTTATAAACAGGGTAATTTATTTAATCATGAGGAGACTAGAACTAGAAAATTACTTTTACATAAAAATGAAATAAAAAAACTAGACCAAAGTATTAAATTAGAGGGAAATACTTTAATTCCTTTAAAGGTATATTTTGTTAGAGGAAGAGCTAAGATTCTTTTAGGATTATGTAAAGGTAAAAAGAATTATGATAAAAGAGAAACTATTAAGGAAAGAGATATAAAACGTGATATAGAAAAGAAACTAAAGGAAAGATACTAGTTTCTTTTTGTTGAATAAATAGTGAAAATGTGGTATAATTAGCTATGCCTGGGGATGTACTGGTTTCGACAGGATTAGAGATACAAGAATGGCAAGTGGATGGCAATCCTTAAATGCAAATTAAATATAATTGGAAACAATTATCAAATGGCATACGCTGCTTAAGTTAGCATATAGCGTTGCATCTCTTTAAGAATATTACCTGTGTATTTTTTTAGAGATTCGATTTTAGCAGGTTATATTACTATGACGCCTATATTAGTAATGAATCTCATAGGCTGGTTACACTGACATTCGTTAACTAGTTTTCAGTGTAATGAGATTGTGTAGTTAACTAAACTTGTAGATGTTCTTGAGGAACTAGTTTTGGACAGGAGTTCGATTCTCCTCATCTCCACCAATTTGAATAATAGAACCAATTGGTTCTTTTTTTGTGTTATAATAATATTTGGTGATAACATGAAAGTATTAACGATATTAGGAACAAGTCATAAAGGAAATACAAGGGCAGTTGTTGATTTGTTTTTAAATGAATTTAAAGATTCTAAAACAGAATTTGATGAAATCATATTACCTAATGATTTTGATAAGTTTTGTTATGGATGTGCTAATTGTATATTAAAGGGTGAAGATACCTGTCCACATCATAATGAAGTCAAAAATATAGTAGAAAGAATAGAAAAAGCAGATTTAATAATTCTTGCTACACCTGTATTTGTAGGATCATGTTCAAGTAGTATGAAAGCATTACTTGATCATTTAGCATATATGTGGTTAGTACATAGACCTAATGAAAAGATGTTTAATAAGGTAGGACTTATAATAACTTCAGCTGGAGGTTCAGGTGTTAAAAATACAGTTAAACTATTAAAATCTAATTTATTCTATTTAGGTATACCAAACATATATAATTATGGTGTTACTACTATGAAAATGGGTGGTAATTACGTAGATTATAAGAAAAAGGATAAAATAAAGAAACAAGTATCAAAGAAAGCTAATAAAGTAAAAAAAGCTCTAGTTAAAAGAAAAGTAACATTAAAAACAAAATTCTTCTTTCAATTATTTAAGATGACTCAAAAAAATGGTTGGAATAAGACTGATGTAGATTATTGGAAGAAAAAAGGATGGCTTAATGGTAAGAAACCATATTAATCAATCAGAAATGATTGATTTTTTTATTGTTATGTTATAATTATAATAGAGGTGGTAAAATGAGTAGAAAAGCATGGAAAGTATTAGCAGTTATCCTAGCTATAATAGCTATAGTATTAATGGTATTTGCTTTTATCAAAGGAAAAACTAAAGAAGAAAGTAAGTATAGTAAAGAATTAGAAAAGATATTAAAAGAAAAAGTAGAAGTAGATAAATTATTATCAGCCACATATTCTAACAGTGGTGATATGCTAGGTAATATTGATTCAACTACTGTTGATGCTGAAAATTTAAAAGTAGTTACTAAATATGCTAATATGCATAGTGATCCAATACAAGTTAAAGAATATAAGATAACAGAGGAAGATGTTAAAAAGATAGATAAGATGATTAAAGATGATAATCTATTAGCATTATCAGATTTAGAAATAGATGAAACAAAGTTTGCATATGATGCACCATCAAGAGTTTTAAGCTTTGATTATGATAATAGTAGTATTGGTGGTAGTAGATATAAAAGTTATAGTATAAATTATATATATGCGATACCTGAGGATGGCTATCCACTTATTAATGCAGTTAAAGACTATATTCTTTCTTTATGCAAAGAAGAAAACTTGATAAAAGAATATACGGAGGAAGAGTAATGAAAAGCATATTATTTGTTTGCCATGGTAATATTTGTAGAAGTCCAATGGCTGAATACATTATGAAATATTTAACTGATGGTAAGTATAATATTTCATCACGTTCTACAACTAATGATGAAATAGGTAATGATATATATCCACCAACTAAAGAAGTATTAGATAATCATAATATACCTTATAATAAGCATGTGGCTAAGAAAATTACTATGGATGATTTTAATAATTTTGATCTTATAGTTTGCTTTGATGAAGAAAATTATAGAGATTTAAAAAGAATGTTTAATGATTCTAATAAGATTATTAAGTTATTACCATATGATATTGATGATCCATGGTATACAAGGGAATTTGAAAGATGTTTTAATGAAACATATGAAGGATGTTTAAAGTTAAAAGATGACTTAAATAACTTGTAATCGAAGTTATTTATGATATAATTAAATTATAGGAGGTAGAGTATGAAGAAAGTATTATTAAGTTTATTTATCGTTGCTTGTGTATTTGTTGTTACTGGATGTGGAAGTAAAAAATCTTCTAGCAGTATGGCAGGAACATACAAGTTAGTAGAAATGAAAGAAGGAAGTACTAAAATAACAGCTGATTTATTAAAAGCTGCAGGTATTGAATATACTTTAGAAGTAAAAGCTGATAAAACAGCAGTATTTACTATGGGTACTGAAAAACAAAAAATGAAATATGATGATGAATATTTCTGGCCAGCTGATGATAAAGATCAAAAAGCTTCTTATACTTACAAAGATGGTAAGATAACTATTAAAGCTGATTCTACATCAATGGTATTTGAAAAATAATTTAAAAAACAAGAAATCAAACGTAATGTTTGATTTTTTTGTGCTATAATATAGTAAATGTTAATTAGAGTTGACAAATTTCCAACGCAACTTGGTAGAACGCAACTAACATAAGTACTATAATTTAACGTGTGAGGTGAGAAGTATGACATTAGGTGAAAGACTAATGAATTTAAGAAAGGAAAAACATTTATCACAAGAAGAAGTAGCAGATAGATTAAATGTAACTAGACAAACAGTTTCTAAATGGGAACTAGATCAATCTACTCCAGATTTTGATAAAATTGTACCATTATGTAATTTATATGAAATATCATCAGAAGAATTGATAACAGGAAATAAACCTGAAGGTACAATTGTATCTGAAGATGGAATAGATAAAGAACATGAAAAATTTAAGAAAGAAAAAAGAACTAAAGGATTAGTAAATGGGATATTCTTATACTTTGTTTCAATAGTTTGGGTAATGATAACTATACCAGTACTTAATATGAATCCAGTTCTTGCTAGTAGTATGATGTTACTTATAATGGGTGTTGCTACATGTATGATAGTTTATACACAAATAATGTATAAGAAAACTAAGACAAAGAAAGAAGAAAAGGAAAGTAAACTTTATAAACAATTAGAAGATATTATAGCTATATTTACTTTGATAGTTTATTTTGTAGTAAGCTTTGCTACTATGGCTTGGTATATAACTTGGGTATTATGGTTAGTATATGCTTTAGTTATGGCAATAGTTAAATTGTTAATATCTTTAAGAGGTGATAAAAATGACTAAAGTATTAAAGATATTTTTAATATTTATATTAAGTATAATAGCCATATCTATTACTAGTGCTATGGTATTAATAATTACTGGTGTAATAAAGCTAGATAAATTAAATTTAGATTTTAATTTCAGCTCTAAAGTAAGTAATAGAGAAGTATTTAATACTATTTATGATAAGGAATTTAGTGATATTAATATTGATGTGGATAAGGCTAATATTCAAATAAAAGTAGCTAAAGATAATAAATTTAGTTTAGTGGTATATGATGAAAATGATAAATTAAAAGTAAATGATGCAACAGAAAAACTAGATATAAATCTTCCTAAAAAGAAATGTCATTGGTTTTGTTTTAATGAACCTAAAGGAAAAATAGTACTATCAATACCTGCTGATTATGCAAATAAAATTAAAATCAATAGTGGATATGGATCTATTAAAGTAGGTAAGTTTAGTAATGCTAAGATGGATATAACTGCTGATTATGGTGATATTACTATAGGTAGTGTTTATGATGTAGTAATAAATGAAGATTATGGAGATATCAAAATAGGAAATATTTATAATTATTTAAAGATTGAAAATGATTATGGAGATATTGATATTACTAGTGCTGCATTAAATAAAAATTCTAAAATATATGATGACTATGGTGATATAGAAATAGGTAATATTAATAATATCTATGTTGATGCTAAAACTGATTATGGAAAAGTAAAAGTAAATGGTGGAAGCAAAAACTCTAAGATAACATTAAAAATAGAAACGGATTATGGTGATGTTAAAGTGGGATATGGTAAACAAACTAAGAAACAATCTAATGATCAATATAAAGTAGTTATAAATGAAAATGAATATGATATTGTTTTCGAAAACAATGCTACTGCTACAGATTTAATTAATATGTTACCAGCAAATTATGATATGACTGAATTAAATGGTAATGAAAAATACATTCGCTTTGAAAATAGCTTAGTAAGTGATCCTAAACCAGTAGATCATATAGAAGCTGGAGATATATATTTATATGAAGATAATTGCTTAGTTATTTTCTATAAATCATTTGATACAATCTATAATTATACAAAGATAGGACACATTAATAATTTACCTGATTTAGGTACTGACAACATTACAGTTAAATTTGAAAAAAAATAGAATTGATATTCTATTTTTTTCTTTGGTGTGATACAATTAAATATAGTGATAGTAAAGAGGTGTCATGATGAAAGAAAAAGATAAAGAGGTAAAAGAAGAAACAGTTAAGAAGAAAGCTAGTGTTAAGAAAGTAGTTAAGAAAGATGAACCTAAGAAAGAAATAATTAAAGAAGTAATTGTTGAGAAAAAAGTAGGATTTAATTATGCAGAAGTCATAGTTATAATGATAATTACTTTAATACTTGGTGGTGTTATTGGATCTTTTATTACTTATCTATCTAGAGATAAGGTAAAAGATGATAAAAAAATATGTTCATCTATACCTAAAGAAATGAATGAATTCTTAGATACTTATGAAAATATTATAAATAATTATTATAAAAAGGTAGATTCTAATGAGTTATTGGATGCTGGTATAAATGGAATGCTCCAATATTTAGATGATGACTATTCTGTATATATGGATCAAAAAACTTCGGAGGATTTTGATGAACAAGTAGAAGGTAAATATACAGGTATTGGTGTTGAAATACAATTAACAGACGATGGTGTTGTTGTTAATAGAGTATTTGATAATAGCCCAGCTAAGGATGCTGGATTAAAGAAAGGTGATCTTTTCCTTAAAGTAAATGATGAAGATGTAACTAGTCAATCTCCTAGTTATGTATCTAATTTAATTAAGAAAGATAAAACTAAAGAAGTTACTGTTGTTATTAAACGTGGTGATGAAGAAAAAACTTTCACTTTATCCTTAAAAGAGGTTAATATTGAATCTGTTGATACACAGGTATTTGAATCAAATGGTAAAAAGATTGGATATATTAAACTAAGCATATTTGCTAGTAATACATATCAACAATTTGAAAGGAAACTATTAGAACTTGAAGGTAAGAAAATTGATAGTTTAATAATTGATGTTAGAGATAATTCTGGTGGTTATTTATCATCAGTTACTGATATCGCATCATTATTCTTAAGTAAAAGTAAAATAGTTTATCAATTAGATACAAAAGGTATCGTTGAGCAAGTTTATGCTAAATCAAATACAAAAAGAGAATATGATATTGTAGTTCTTACTAATAAGGCCAGTGCTTCAGCTTCCGAAATACTTGCTGGGGCTTTACAAGAATCATATGGTGCTAAAGTAATAGGTACAAATACGTTTGGTAAAGGTACTGTTCAAGCAGCATATAAATTAAAGAGTGGTGCTACAGTTAAATACACAATTCAAAAGTGGTTAACTCCTAAAGGTAATTGGATTAATGAAAAAGGTATCACACCAGATATTGAAGTGGAATTAAGTGAAGATTATTATAAATCATTAGATCAAAAAGATGATAATCAGTTACAAAAGGCAATAGAAGAATTAAGTAAGTAATACTTACTTTTTCTTTTTTTTATATTATATTTATGTTATAATAACAGCCACATAGAGGTGATACTATGACAGATAAAGAATATAAAAAAGTCTACAAGATTTTAAAGTCAATGAATAGATTAGACCTAGCTGTAGATAGAATTAAAGATAGACCTATAGACGATGTAATTAATATACTATCTTTAAAGGAATGGAAAGATCCTAAATATAGTTCTTTATTGACTTCTAATATTTTAAGAAATGACTATATTAGTATTAAAGAAATATTAAATATGAAGGAATGGAAAGATCCAAGATTTAAGGGACTTTTAACATCAAATATATGGGCAAATAATTACTATGATATTAAAAGAATTCTATCAATGCCTGAATGGCAAAAACCAAACTATCAGAGGTTATTAACACCAAATATTTGGCGTAATAATTATAATAGTATCAAGAAGACTCTGAGTATGAAGGAATGGGAAGATCCAAGGTTTAAAGGACTTTTAACATCAAGTGTCTGGAATTATTCATATAAAACTATAAGCAAAATATTACATCTTCCATACTGGGAAGATCCAAAATATATTCATTTGTTAACACCAACTATATTCACAATACCTATAGATAATATAGTTAATGGAATAAAATTGTTGGAAGAAAACAATGTAGAGGAATATATAACTACCAAACACTTACGAATAAATGCTAAGATCTTGAATAGTTTAATAGAATATTTAAAAGAAAATCATATCAATTTATTGGTACAAAAAGATGGAGGCCCAGGATATCCAGGATGTAGATTACATCCAATACTAAGTTGCCCAAGTACGCAATTAAGGAGTAAATATAATATAGAAATAAATGAAATGGGTAAAGTAAAAAAGATTGAGATATAACTTAGTCTTTTTATGATATAATTTATGTAGCGAGGTGATATTATGAAAAATATCCAAGAAGTAGCACAAGTACTTAATATAGATAATAATAATTTAGAACTATACGGTAATTATATGGCTAAAGTAAAAGGAAACTATAATAATCCTAATTCTAAACTTATATTAGTAACTGCAATCACACCAACAAAATATGGTGAAGGTAAAACTACTGTATCCATTGGGTTGGATGATGCTTTATGCAAATTGGGAAAGAAAAGTATTGTAGTTTTAAGAGAACCATCTTTAGGACCTGTGTTTGGCCAAAAAGGTGGAGCAACAGGTGGAGGGAAATCTGTAGTTTTACCACAGGATGATATTAATATGCATTTTACAGGTGATTTTCATGCTATAACTGCAGCAAACAACTTACTTGCAAGTGCTATAGATAATCATATATATCAAGGAAATGAATTAGATATAGATCCAAATAGAATAGAGTTTAAAAGATGTATAGATATGAATGATCGTACTCTTAGAGACAAATTTAATATAACTGCTGCAAGTGAAATAATGGCTATATTCTGTTTAGCTAAAGATTTAGAGGATTTAAGAGATAGACTTGCTAGCATTTTAGTTGCCTGGAATAAAAATAATATGCCAGTATATGCAAAAGACTTAAAAGTTGATGGCGCAATGTTTAAATTATTAGAAAAAGCATTCATACCTAATTTAGTTCAAACAGGTGAAGGAAATCCTGCACTTGTTCATGGTGGACCTTTTGCTAATATAGCTCATGGCTGTTCTAGTATAAATTCTATTAAATTAGGATTAAACTTGGCAGACTATGTTGTAACAGAAGCTGGATTTGGTAGTGACTTAGGTTTAGAAAAGTTTATGAATATTACTTCTAGATGTGGAGGATTTAATCCTAATTATGTGGTATTAGTCGCTACAGTTAGAGGACTTAAACATTCAGGAATAGATAATCTTAAGGCACATATTGATAATATAAAACATTATAATGTTCCATTTTGTGTAACTATAAATAACTTTTCTGAAGATAATGTAGAAGATACACAAGAAATAATAGATTACTGTAAAAATGAAGGAGTTAAGTGTATAGTATCTAATTCTTATGAAGAAGCAAGTGATGGATCATTAACTCTTGCTAATCATATACTTAGTGAAATAGATAGTATTAATGATTTTAAATATTTATATGAAGAAAATATTTCTGTTAAAGATAAGTTTGATATATTAGCTAAAGAAGTATATCATGTTTCTAATATAGAATATACTGATAAAGCATTAAGTGTTTTAGAGGACATTAATAGATTAGATTTAAATAATTATCCAGTATGTGTAGCTAAAACACAGTATTCAATTAGTGATAATAAAGATCTATTAGGTTATCCTAAAGATTATACTATACATGTTAAGGATATCAGAATACAAACCGGTAGCAGAATGATTATATTTTTACTTAATGATATAATAACGATGCCAGGGTTACCAAAGGAACCTAATTATATAAATATGGAGTGATAAACTCCTTTTTATTTGCTTTTTTTATGTTTTTATGGTATAATATGCAACTATTGAGAGGGGATATTATGGATAAAATGAATATTAATAATTTATTAACTGTAGAAGATTTAATTAATCTTGGTAAACCTGACAGTAATCAAAAATTTACTGATTTTCATATTGAAATTTTAAAAACATATGCATGTAAGAATAATTATGATGCTAAAGAATTAGAAGCACGTTATAAGAAATATATATTAGATGAGTTTGACAAATTAGGACAACCTACTGATGTATATGATAATGCTCCTAAATTTACTAGTGAATTTAATAAATATGAAAATCTTCATTTTAATTTATTAATAAAAGAAGAAAATGGTAAATATCGTGCTAGTTATTCAAAACATGATTTCTTTGCTGAATTAGTTACTGAGCATCTTTACTATTTAAGAGATTATTTAATGGAAGATGATGCTATTTATAAAGAAGTAAGTGATACTTTAGATGAAGAAAGTATTGAAAAATTCTTTAAATCAGTTAAAAAACTTGATAAACAAGAATTCCAAGCACTTATTGCAGATACATTAAGAAATAATTTCTTAGCTTCAATTAAAAACCTAGATGGAGAAGAATTTAAGGAAAGAGTTATAGAAGAGTTAAGAAAAATTAAAACATATTATATAAACTTTATTCAAAAGGTAGAAGCTACTATTGATCATGGTGAAGCTTTATTTGTTAATAGAAATTCTAATTCTAGACTTTCTGCAAATGATGCAGTTTCTATGTATAGAGCTAATCGTAAAGTAGTTAACTGGTATATTAGACATATGGATGAGGTATTAGAATTCCTTGATGGAGATTATCCACATGAAGTAATAGAAGCAATGGATAAAGATAGATTTATTTTATTAAATTGTCTTTCTGTTGATAAAGATACTGTATCTAAACTTGTAGCAGTTGAATTAAATAATGAAAAACCTGAAAGTATTGATACCAAATTATTAATGGATTTAGCTAATTATATGAATAATTATCTATTATTAGTTAAGTATATAAAAGATGAACATAATTCTTCATATAATGAATATGCTGTTTTTAATGATGATAAATTAGGAATGGTAACAGCTGGTAGTAATTTTATTGAATCATGTCTTAAACAAATTCTTGTTGATTATATTGATTCAAATGAATTAAAATATAATGATCCTGAAGAATTACTTAAAAATGTTGCTCCTGATACATGGAGAAAACTAAGAAATAAAAAGATAGCTGAGAATATAACTGTTAAGTTTGATATGATTGTACCAGGTAGAAAAGATAATTATATTATAGATAGATCAGTTTCAAGAGTATATTCTAAGAGCAAAATAAGACAAGCACAAATAGATGAAGATTATAGAAAACTTGAAGATAAAATGGATTATTATAAACAAAAAGAAGAAGAAGGCCAAATAGCTCTAAATTTAGTTGGTATAAATAACTTTGTTGGTTATTTTGCTAAGTTTATGAAAAATGGTTGTGTTGTATTAGATAAGTATTATACATATGGTAAAGATAGACGTGGTAAAGAAAAAGAAATGCCTGCTCATAATGAAGGTATATATATAATGAATTATAAGGAATTTGCTGATTTATGTAGATGTAATAAGCAAGAGTTAATAGACGAAGTAAGAGATAATAATCCTGATATAATTCGTAAATATCATAGTGATAATTGGAGAAAAAATGTTGATAAAATAATTAATGGTCCAGGATTTGGTGGACTTGATTATGATTTATTAGATAATATAGTTAAATGTTTAAAATAAAAAAAGGATTCAAATGAATCCTTTTAAATTTCGGGTAGAGGCGGCAATATATAGACAGATTACTATAAATATCTTGATACTCACTAAAAAAGTGATGGCATTAATATCAAGACTTGCGCATTTTATAAATAACCCTTTTAACCATTATCTAATATAGAACTTCGATTATAGAAATTTCTATTAGCGAATTTACCCCTTTTATTTGACCGTTTAAAAAAATATTATGTTGAGACATGTTGATTTAGTAATCCATATTAGATAATTATATCTTTACATTACCTCCTTAGTTTAAGATTAATAGAAAAAGAAAATAGTTTCAATAGTTTGACATCAAAAAAAATCTATTTGACACATTTTTTGACAAAGAAAAAAGTAGATTGATCTACTTTAATCTAAATCTAATATAGTTTTGAATAATAAAATTAATCATTCTAATACTTGCTAATGGGGTTATTAGATTCCCACCAACTATATTAAGTTCTTCTTTGTCTAATTCAACCATGATTCACCTCCTTAATAGTAATATACCAAGGTAAATACAAAAAACATAAATAAAGTCTAGAAAATAGGCTTTTTTCTTTGTATAATTATAATGGTGGTAGTATGAAAAGAAACAAGAAATTAAAACTGAAGTATAAATTCAGAAGACTTTTAGTTTTAATAGTATTATTATTGATTATATTTATTCCAGTTCTTAAATATATAAAAGGTGCTGATATTAGAAAACTTAAAAGTATTGGCTATACAAGTCAAGAAATTAGTTATATTAAAGATAAAGATGTAAGTATTAAGACTTTGAAAAAGTATGATTATATTACTAATTTAAAAGAACTTGTTGATAATAAGAATTATAAATCTGAAAACTTATCTAAGTATTTAGATGTATGGTCTAAAGATAAAAGTACAAATACTATTATTATCATGGTTAATAATAATATAAAGTATCCATATGATGAAAAAATAGCTTCTATTATTGATAATAAATACTTCATACTTAAAAATTTAGATAGATATATGTCTTATGAAGAAGAAGATACTTCTAAGATAGTTACTAATGTTAATTGTAATCTTGATAAAGAATTTTATACTGATCAAGTAGATAGTGATACTAGTGATGGTATGCTTCTTATAGTAAATAAATATTATAGTATACCTGATGGTTATAATTATGGAGAATTGGTTACTTTAGATAAAGCATATTCTGTTAATAGTAATGATAAATTATCTAAAGAAACTTATGAAGCATTTAAAGAATTGGTAGAAGCTGCTGAAAAAGAGGGATTACATATTCGCAGTAAATCAGCATATCGTAGTTATGAAACGCAAAAGAATCTATATAATAATTATAAGAAAACTAATGGATATAATTGGGCTGAAAAATGGTCTGCGCATCCAGGTAATTCTGAACATCAAACAGGTTTAGCGCTTGATGTATGTTCTAAAGATACTTATACAATTCAAAAGTTTGAAGGAACTAATGAATTTAATTGGATGAAAGATAATAGTTATAAATATGGATTTATTTTAAGATATCCTGAAGGAAAAGAATATATAACTGGTTATAACTATGAGCCTTGGCATTATAGATATGTTGGTAAAGATATAGCTAAATACATATATGAAAACAATATTACTTTTGAAGAATATTGGGCATACTTTGTTGATAATAAATAAAAAATACTTACTAGGATTTAATACCCTGGTAAGTATTTCTTTTTACCATTTCTTTATCTATTCCATTTAAAACATCTATTTTCTTTATAGTCCATGCTGGTTCTATAAGTTCATTTGGATCAGGATCTCCTGTTAATCTATGAATAACTATATCTTCTCTTAATAGTTCTAATTGTTTTATAACGATATCAATATATTCGTCTTTAGTTAGAATATGAAAAGGATGCTCTTTATAATAATCAGCTAACTTGGTATCTTTTATGATATGAAGCATATGTATTTTTATACCTTGAATATCAAGTTTATTTAAATGTTTTACTGTTTCTAGCATCATATCTTTTGTTTCATTGGGTAATCCATTAATTATATGTACCACAACATCAATATTTCTATCTCTTAATTTTTTAACTCCTATATCAAATTCTTCTAAAGAATGACATCTATTTATTAATTTAGATGTTTTTTCATGTATACTTTGTAGTCCTAATTCTACAGTTAAATAAGTTCTTTTATTTAATTCTTCTAAATAATCTAAAACATCATCCTCTAGACAATCACAACGAGTCGCAATAGATAATCCAACCACTTTATCTTGTTTTAAAATTGGTTCATATACCTCTTTTAGTTTATCAACACTTGCATAGGTGTTAGAATTAGCTTGAAAATAACCAATATATAGTGTATCTTTCCATTTATTATCCATAACTTTCTTGATATCATTAAACTGTTTTACTATATCATCTTTAAAATTACCTGCATAATCACCGCTACCTAGTTTAGAACAGTAAATGCATCCACCTATACCTTTAGTTCCATCTTTATTAGGACATGTGAAATTTGCATTTAAACTTATTTTAGCTACTTTACTATTAAACTTATGTTTATAAAAGTAATCTAAAGTATAATATCTTTTATTACTATCTGTATATTTAAATGGATTATTCATAAAATCACCTATCTCTATTTTAACATAAAAAATGTTTGCTTTTAAAGTATTATACCTGTATAATTATTATAGTAGGTGAGTAGGATGAAGGAAAAGAAACAAGCTCGTAGAATAACTATATTTGCGATTATATTATCAGTAGTAGCTATTGGTATATTAGTATTTGGATTTATATTAGTAAGTAGTGATAAAGTTGTAATGCTTCAAAGTATGTCTAATTTGTATAATAAGATGGATAAAGCAGTAGAAGATAATACAACAATCTTAAACAAGATATCTAAAGCTGATAATATTGGTATAAAAGTTAATTATAAATCAGGAACTAGTACTGGAAAAATTAATTATCTTGAAAATCATGATGATAAAAAATCAAGTTTAGTATTTAGTATGTTGGAAAATGGTGTTGTTACACTTGATAGTAATTTTGTATTAGAAAAAGATAAACTATTTATGTTCTTTACTGGTATAACTCCAACATATTATTCTATGGATATGGATTATAATTATTATCTTAGAATGATTAGTGGTGATGATTTAGATAAATTATTAGAATTATCTAAAGAGGCTGTTAGCAATTCTGTAAGTAATAAAGATATTAGTAAAGAAAAAGTTAAAATTAAATATAATGGTAAAGATAAAAAGGTTACTAAATTAACATATAAAGTAACAAACAAAGAATTAAAACAGATCTTAAATGAATTCTTAGATAACTTTAAAAAAGATGATAAATTAGTTAATAGTGTAGCTAGTTTTGCTGGAGTAAAAAAAGCTGAATTGCTTGCTGGATTAGCTATTACTATAGGACAAATACCAGAGAATGATACATTACTAATGAATTATAGTACTTATTATTATGGATTTAATAAGATAGTAGAATATGATTTTGATATACCAAGTAATAATTATGTAATTAAATATAAAACAGAAAAAGATAAGAACACTTTAGAAGTAAATGTAGAAAATATTCCAATACTTAAAGTAGAAAAAGATAAGAAAGATGTTTATACATTTAGTGGAATATTTGAACAACCATTTAGTGGTTCTTATGACGGAAAGACATTTAAATATAATAGTGGAGACGAAGAAACTGTTATAAATATTAAAAAAGAATCTGATTTTAAATATAGTTATGTATTAAAAACACTTAAAGAAAAACAAGAAACAGTTAATGCAACATTTGATATAGAATTATATTTTGATGAAAAAGTTGAACAAGTAGTTACTGATCCTATTGATATTAATACTCTAACACCAGAGGAACAGGCAATGTTTGATCAATTACTAGATAATTTATTAACATCATTTGGTGGTGGAATGGTATCAAATTATGTAAGTGATTAAAGAAAGTATTATACTTTCTTTTTTTTTCTAATTATGATATTATATATAATATAAGAATGATAGGGTGATAATATGGAAGAAGAAAAAGAAATAAAAGAAGAAAAGACAGTAAATACTGATCCTCTAATAAGTAATAACGAATGTGTTTTAAGGGGATCATGCTATCGTATAACTGTATTAACTGAGAGACTTATACGTTTAGAATATCATCCAAATGGTATTTTTACGGATCTTGCTAGTACTTTAGTTAAATTTCGTAATTTTCCTAAACCTGAGTTTACTGTACAAGAAGATGGAAGATATTTAGTTATTAAAACTAAGTATTTTACTCTATCATATACAAAAGAAAAATCATTTGATGCTGGTAAATTAGTGCCTATGGCTAATTTAAAAGTAGATTTAGTTGATACTGATAGAAGTTGGTACTATAATCATCCTGAAGTTAAGAATTTAAAGGGTAATTTCATAGCTTTAGATGGTAGTGAAGATGATTCTAAACCTAGAAATGGTTTATATTCTTTAGATGGTTTTGCTTCTTTTAATGATAGTTATAATTATATAATCGATAAAGATGGTAAGTTATATAAAAGAGATGGAAAAGGAATGGATATTTATCTATTTATGTATAATACTGATTATAAACTTGCTTTAAAAGATTATTTTACTTTAACAGGTTATCCTGCTATGATACCTAGATATGCTTTAGGTAACTGGTGGAGTAGAGATTTAGATTATACTGATGAAGAATTATTAGAATTAGTAAATCAATTTAGTAAACATGAAATACCTATATCAACAGTATTATTTGATAAAGGATGGCATATTAATAATTCTAATGACGATAAAGAAGTATCTACTGGATATACTTTTAATAAAGAATTAATTAAAGATCCAGAAATGGTTATAAATGAACTACATAATCGTAATATACATGTTGGATTAAATATTAATCCAAAGGATGGTGTATATCCAAGTGAAGAACATTATAAAGAAATAGCTAGTATGTTTAATATTACTGATAATAAGATAATAGCATTTGATCCATTAAATCCAGTATTATTAGATGCTGTATATAAGATTATGATATCTCCTCTTAATAAGATGGGTATAGATTTCTATTGGAATGATTTAACTAGTAATGATGTATCTTATGATAAGTTAATGTTATTAAATGATTTTATGTTTAATAATAAATATATAGATAATTCTAAATACAATATGATTCTAGCACGTAATGGATTAATTGCTAGTCATAGATATCCTATTACATATACAGGTAAGAGTGTTGTTGGTTGGGAAATGCTTAAGAAAATACCTAAAATCAATGAGCAAGCAGCAAATATTGGTGTAGCATGGATAAGTAATGATGTTAATGGTAACTATGGTGGTATTGAAGAAGAAGAATTATATGTTCGTTCTATTCAACAAGCTACGTTTGGTTCTATTTTAAGATTTCATGCACCACGTGGTAGATATTATCGTAAAGAACCATGGAGATGGAATGCTAAGACTGTAGAAATAGCTAGTAGATATCTAAGATTAAGACATAGATTAATACCATATTTATATACACTTGCATATAGATATCATAAAGATGGTGATTTAGTTATAACTCCTCTTTCTTATCTATATCCATGGGTATATGATGATAGTATTTATAGTACTGAATACTTACTTGGAGATAATATATTAGTTGCACCTATAACTACCAAAAAAGATAGTTTAATTAATAGAACTATACATAGATTTTATATACCAGATGGTATATGGTATGACTTTATAACAGGAAAGAAATTCCCTGGTAATAAACAATATATATCATTCTATCGTGAAGAAGATTATCCAGTATTCGTTAGACGTGGAGGTATTATACCACTAACAAAGAAAGTAAATGAACCTAACTTCACAGGAAATCCAGATAGTTTAGAGATACATATATTCCCAGGTGAAAGTAATACATTTGATTTATATGAAGATGATAGTAATAATATAAATGATCATCAAATTACGCAAATAGATTATAACTATTTACCAAGTAACTATACAGTAATTATGAGAACACTTGAAGAAGGTAAAGCAGTAGTTAAGGAAAAACGTAATTATATAATCAGATTTAGAAATACTAAGAAGGCTGAAAATGTAGTATGTTATTATAATGAAAATCCTATTCAGACTATTAGTTATGTAGATGATACAGATTTCGTAGTTGAAATAAATGATGTTCCATCTAAAGGTCAAATAACACTTAATTGTAAGGGTAAAGATATTGAAATAGATGCTATGAGATTTATTAATGATGATATTGATAGTATCTTATTAGATTTACCAATAAATACAGTTTTAAAGGAACAAATATCATCTATTATGTTTAGTGATTTACCTATTAAGAGAAAAAGAATTGAAATAAGAAAGCTTAAAAAATATAATCTTGGTAGAGAATATGTTAAACTTTTCTTAAAACTTCTTGAATATATTGGAACTATTTAGTATAATAAATGCAATATTATTTCATGTGGATGGAAGAGTAGTAATAAAATAGAAATTTAAAGAGAGTCTATGTTTGGTGAAAATAGATAATTAAAGTTTTATGAACTTGCTTCTTGAATGAATAAGGGTAACTCCTATATAGGTTATTAGAGTATAAATTAAGGTGGTACCACGATTTAATCGTCCTTTGGTAG
>Ga0310691_10003513_pt1 | contig 18690 bp, 15 predicted proteins | sample 176DNAGHGlowgp2_FD_203887 | JGI IMG/M metagenome (GOLD analysis project Ga0310691, IMG submission 203887) | Sheep rumen microbial communities from Palmerston North, Manawatu-Wanganui, New Zealand - 1766 DNA GHGlow gp2 (v2) (version 2) | ecosystem: Host-associated > Mammals > Digestive system >...
TTAATAGGGCTGGACGATATCGTCTTTCCTTACGGAGTAGATGATATACTTCGTGACAGCGGCAGCGGAGAATTCTGGTTTTGAAATGTACCCGTAAATCCGCGCGGGAAGCCGGCCGGTGCAGCAAAACGGGTACAGCCGGGGGTAATGTACCCGTAAATCCGCGCGGGAAGCCGGTTGGTGCAGCAAAACGGGTACAGCCGGGGGTAATGTACCCGTAAATCCGCACGGGAAGCCGGTTGGTGCAGCAAAACGGGTACATCCGGGCACCTGATTCACAGGTTCAAGCATTTTTGTGTACCTGGCTACGCAGCAGCTGCTGACCTCCGATGACTTTTCGAAGTGCCCTTAAGAATTTGTTAAGAATTTAATAGTCTTTTGTTAAAGAACTCTTTCGGGGGGAATCTTACAATATGACCATAAGCTACAAACGTATGCGAAGGGAGTATTGTATGAGTTCTATACTGAAGACAGAGAAGCTTTGTAAATCATTCTCGAATGGCGGCGTGCAGCAGCATGTCATAAAGAATCTGGATCTTGAGATAATGGAGGGCGATTTTACGGTCATCATGGGGGCGTCGGGTTCAGGTAAGTCAACGCTGCTTTATGCCCTGTCCGGAATGGACAAACCTTCTATGGGTAAGATCAGATTCTCAGGCAAAGAGATACAGGACTATTCCAATGATCAGCTGGCGGTGTTCAGGAGAGGCAACTGCGGATTCGTGTTCCAGAGCGTCTATCTTCTCGAGAACCAGACAGTTTTTGATAACGTTCTGACGGGTGCCCTTATCGTTCAGAAGAATTCACCTGAACTTGTTAATAAAGTTAAGGATCTTCTGAATAAAGTCGGAATAAAGGAAGAATTGTGGAACAAGTATCCGAATCAGCTGTCCGGAGGTGAGGCGCAGAGGGTAGGTATCGTGAGGGCAGCTGTTAATGACCCTAAGATCCTCTTTGCTGATGAGCCTACAGGGCAGCTTAATTCGGCTTCAAGTACGGATGTTCTTGATATCTTTACTGAGATACACAAGAACGGTCAGAGCATCGTTCTGGTAACGCATGATCTGAAGACGGCTCTGAGAGGTACAAGAGTGCTTTTCCTGAGAGACGGCAGTATCGCAGGAGAATACAGGATGAAGCCTTACGGAACGGACGATAATAAGACAAGAAGGACAGGGCTTCAGAACTTCCTGGATGAGATGGGATGGTGATCAGGATGAAGATATTCAGATTATCATTATTCAATCTCAGGAAGAATAAGAAGGAAGCTCTGGCGATCATCTTTCTGACGTTTATTACAGTATTTACGCTGGGCATCGTAGCGGCTAATCTGGCGAAGGTCATGAATGCCTTCGATGAGTGCTTTGAGGCAACCGGAAGTGCGGAGAACCTTATGGCGTTCCGAGGAGAGACCTATCGCGAAGAGTATAAGGATATCCTGGAGAATGACTACAATGTCACGAATCTGAGACGCGGCAAGGCGTTGTTCGCGATCAATGCAGGGATTAGAGATCATAATGGCGATAAGCTCTCGGAAAACTTTATTTTGCTCACGGAAGAGAGCGAGATGAAGATCGAGGACTTCGTCAAGGACGATCATCTTTCTGATGAAGAGATCAGGGATATTGAACATCCTGTATGGATCCCGCAGGTATACGAGATCGGAAGAGATTACAGACCCGGGGATACATTGACTATCGTTGCAGGAGGCAGGGATTATCCGTTCACGGTTGCAGGTGTTTATGAGACCGGTGTATGCAACAGTTCTAATTCTATGATCAAGCTCGTCATAACTGAGAGCGACTATACACTTTTGTCAGGAGTTTTTGAAGTAGCGGATTTTGTAGCCTTCGATTATGATGGTGAATTCCCGCTGATGGAATTTTCTGCCAAAGGAGAGGAGAAGACTTCTGACAAGCTCACGCAGACTCTTTTCATGATGGATTATGATACTGAGAAATATATCGAGACACAGTTCCCGAACATGTTCATGATCATGGCAGCATGCCTTTCCGCTATAACAATGGCCTCAGCGATCTTCCTCATCAGACATAAGATCGGCAACGATATAGAGGACCAGATGCAGCAGATTGGCGTACTGGAGTCACTTGGATACACGTCAAGAGAGATATCACTGTCATATATCTACGAATATGTAATAACAGTAGGCATAGGCGCTGTGATCGGTGCCATAGCAGCTGTTGCCGTTACGCCCGTCATGAACAGCCTGTTGAGAATAATGATAGGCAGGGATATCAGGGGGGCAGTCAATGTACTGATGGTTGTAGCAGTTGCAGTTATCCTTACGGGACTTATTACCGTCTTTGCACTCCTTAAGGCAAGGGCAGTTAAGAAATATCCCCCTGTTGTAGCTTTCCGCAGGGGGATAAGGACACATCATTTCGGAAGGAACGTCCTGCCCCTTACCAAGACGGGAAGAAGCATAAATGTCAGACTTGCAATGAAGAGCCTCGTAAGAGATGTGAGACAGAATATCGGAACAGGCTTCTGTATTGCCATAGCATCCCTGGCATTCCTGTTCTGCGCTTACTCGTTCGATATATTTAAGAACGGCTTCGATGTTCTGATGACGGTAATGGGACTGGAAGTCTCAGACGAGACACTGACGGTCCTGAACGGAGTTGATGCCTATGCATTCAGCGAAGAGGTGGCAAAGCTTCCGGAAGTAGAGAAGGCTGTTCCTACATATAATTGGAGGTATGTGCATTGCAAAGGGTATGACGGGGCATCTTATGTGAACATATTTGATGACTTCAGTCAGACAGAGAATCTGTTTGCCGTGGAAGGGCGATTCCCGCAGCACGATAATGAGATTGCGATCTCTCTCCGATCGAGCAGGCAAAAGAATCTTAATATCGGTGACAGCATCATCGTTGAAGGTGACAGCATAGAGAAAAGCTACATCATTACGGGTGTTGTCGGAGCCATGAGTAACAACGGCATCAATGTCTATATGACGTGTGACGGTTACAGGCGGATCTGTCCCAATGAACGTGCCGACGGAGTATATGTTTACCTTAAGGATGGTTATGCCAGGGACGAATTTGAGAAGAAGATAACATCTGTCTATGGCGCCAGCGCAACCGATATGGCGTCCGGATCAGTAACCGGCGGAAGCCTGGAGGAACGTATCAGGCAGAAAGCGGATGAGAAGATCGCTCTGCTCCTGTCTAATTACGGTGTTACGTCAGTAGATTATGCAGTTAAGATCGGAGATCAGATGATAACCGGAAACAGCAGTAAGTTTGTGATCAAGGATATCAGTTCACTATATGATCTGGCTGAGAGCCAGATGGGTGTCATAGCTGATGCAACAAGGACATTTACTTTTGCAGGAGCAGTGTTCATCGCAGTAGTCGTTGCGGTGATCCTGTGGATAATATCCTCGTCCAATGTCAGGCGGCAGCGCAAGGACCTGGGCATCATGAAGAGCATGGGTTACTCATCCAAGGATCTTATGAAGCAGATGGCGATAAAGTCTATGCCGGTTACCATAATCGCAGTCATCATCGCTTCGGCACTGTCTTTCCCGCTTCAGTCGGAATTCTGGTTCAACCTGTTTTCTGCTGATATGGGAGTCAATGTCCCGCTGATGCTGGTTCTGGACATCGCGATAATAATCTACTGCTACATCGTTACCTATATCTGTGCAGGCAGGATCAAGAAGATCTCGGTAACTGAGCTTATGACGGAATAATGGAGGATAGGAGAATGAATAAAAGATTGATCGGTTCTTTACTGGCTGTGATGATGACAATGGCCGCTGTCCTGCCTACAGGAAGCATTGCGGCCGGCAGTGTGGCGGACGTTAGCCTAGCGACGGCTCCGGCATCAGATAACGGCATTTCAGATGAGAAGATCTACTGTGTCGGATCGGTAAGTAAAGTGTATGTTACTACAGCTGTCATGCAGCTGGCGGATAAGGGACTTGTCGATATAGACGCACCCGTTACCACCTATATTCCCGAGTTCAGGATGGCTGACCCGAGATATACTCAGATCACAGTCAGGATGCTGATGAATCATACATCCGGCATCATGGGGACTCAGTTCTCGAACATGGAGTTATATGGTGATAACGATATGGTCTCGTATGATGATCTCCTTTCAAGTCTGGCGTCGCAGAGGCTCAAGGCAGATCCGGGTGAATATGCTTCTTACTGCAATGACGGATTCTGTCTTCTTGCCATGGTCGTTGAACGTGTTACCGGCATGAGCTATACCGATTATGTTGTTAAGAATATTGCCGGCAAGATCGGTTGTGAAGATACGGGAACACCGGTAAATATGTTCGGGCATGAGAATAACGCTCCGATCTATACCGGCCGCCTTCCTCATGATTATGAGTATTGTCTGGCATTGGGGTCAGGAGGCATCTATGCGACTGCTTCTGATGTAGCTGAATTCGGCAGCAGCTTTTGGAGCGGTGATAACAGGCTTCTTTCCGAGGCATCGAAAGGCGGGATGGCAACACGCTGGGATTCAGACGGCTCTACAGCAGACAGTAATTATCAGGACGGCTCCGGCCTCGGCTGGGACTACGTGGAGCAGGCAGCATATGAACGTGCGGGCGTGCGGGTAGAAGGCAAGGGCGGAGATATAACAAGCATGCATGCTCACCTTTTGGTGGCGCCTGATAACGATATCAGTGTCAGCGTGCTGTCCGGCGGTGGATCCTCAACTCTGAATCAGCTGGTCGCCGAGGCGTTGCTGGACGTCGCACTGGAAGAGCAGGGGATAACAGTCGATCACTCTGCCGAGGAGATCGAACTCGTTGATCATATCCCGGCCGGGTTTACCAAGTATGCAGGCTTCTATGCTATCAATTCTCTGAGCGGAGTAAGTGTTGCCGAGATATCGTTCCCGGATGATTCTCACATGCAGGTAGATGTTGCAGGCCTTAACAGGACGGATACCCATAAGTATATGTATACCTCCTGTGGCGGCTTTGCGGAGGTCAACGATTACGGAAGAGTAAAGAATGACAGCATGGTTTTCTATTTTGAAGACGGACCGGACGGAAGAACATACATCAAAGGTAAGATGGATATGTATTATCCTGAACTCGGAACACATACGATGAAGATGTATGTGGGTGAGGATCTGATAGCTAATCCTGTCAGTGAAGATGTGATGTCAGCGATTGTGAACTACAGTTCCACACCCTGGAGCCTTACAGGCGACAGCTATTCTTCCGCAAGCTATGACATGCCGTTCCTATTCTTAAGGCCTTATGACAAGTGCCCCGGATACATGATCGCAAGCGGGTTGGGACATTCATTTGTGCTCAGGATCGATGATGCTTACAATATGTCATCATTTACTACGATGCCGTCTTCCTCCAACAGGGATCTTATTGACGTGCATATGACACCGGATGGCACACTTAAGTGCTCTAACGGACTTGAATTCAAGGCACTGGCGTCATTTCCTGAATTTACACCGGACATAAAAGAAGTGGTGCTCAGGAGCGGAGATTCATCATGGTACCGTATCGGCAGTGATATGGCAAACAAAACGATCACGGCAGATTGCCCGGAGAGGAGTACGGTATGTGTGTATAATAAATATTTCGAACTCGTATATACGACGCATGTATCTGACTGCCAGGACGAGATCGATCTGCCGCAAGACGGGTTTATCATGTTCTCAGGACAGACGGGTGACGCATTTATTATCGACGGCTGAATGTGAACATAGTTAACCCCCGGAGTTATTATCTAACTTCCGGGGGCTGTTTCAACTATCGGGTGTTGATGAGATCAGACCAATGCAGCACCTAATGCCTTACATGCAGCAATGGCATCATCGTCCGGTTCGTTGTTGCAGATGACGAAGTCGCATGCCATTACGGCGCCGTCTGATACGCACTGATCATTCCAGTTGCGCATCCATTCTCCGTCGCCCCAGCCGTAGGAACCGAACAGAGCGATCTTTTTGCCGGAAAGCTTGCTTTCTACTGAGTTGAACATAGGCTCGAATTCTGAGTCCTCCAGCTGTTCCGCCCCCATTGACGGGCATCCGAAAGCTACTGCGTCGTATTCGTCGATCTTGTCAGCTGTAAAATCAGATATAGCTACGATCTCACCGTCGCCTCCTGCTGATCTGATGCCCTCGATAACGGCATCTGCCATCTTCTCTGTGTTGCCTGTTCCGCTCCAGAATACAACAGCTACTTTACTCATAATATGTACCTCTTTCTATCTATTTACTTCAAACAGCCACTGTCAGCCGTTCGATAGTATTCCCTGATCTGTATGAATCAAGATAACATCTGGTGCATTTCTCGCACTGCTTGAAATAGTTATCACATTTCTGCTCATCGCCATAGACTTTCCAATGACCGCAGATCTTGAAGTTTTGTCCGTTGTTATCGATAAAACCCTGAACGTCTTCAGGCGGATAGCCGAGAAAGATACCAATCTCATGTGGAAATGATCCGTTCTGAAGCCTTGATATGATACGCTTCATACACTTTTGTATGTCATCGGTGTCATATCCGTTTTCCCTGAGTATCTGTTTTACGCTCTCATCCTTGAGATATGCTCTCAGCAACTTGGGCCTAAAGACATAGATCAGAGCTTTGTTACCGAAATACTTAACAGGCATTATGAGAAGACCTTTGGCAAAGAGCCTATGATTGAGCATACGTATCGTCACGTTTAATTCCTCGTGGGAATGGCAGTCGCAATTGAACAGATTAGCGATCTTAATACCCGCCAAAGTTGGTGAACAATGCCTTATTATCAACTCTTCTGACAAGTCTTTATATCTCCGTTTCCAATGCTGTTAGTCTCGGCTAACATTTGGATTATGCAATATCCGGGCCGGTTTGTCAACATGATCAACAGGAAAGATCTTTCCTGCAATATAATGTTTTTGGAGAATAATGTTCAGATCTGCCTGACGATCATAGTCTGATTAAGTCTGTAGCCTACCCGCTTTTGCTGTATAATATGCTCGAACGGAGGAGCTCATAATGCAAAAGAGATTTTTAAGTTTGCTGCTCACCGCAGGCCTTATCATTACGGCAGCAGGATGCAGCACTAACAATATAAACAACGGGACTTACACAAGTTCTGTCAGTTCAGACGGCAATTCGGACGGTGGAGAGGGCAGAACAACTGAGGCTGCGGATGATTACAGCGGAATTGTTGAGACTCCGCTGGTACCCGGAATGACTGTGCCGAACTTTAAGGCGGAGCTTGCCGGTGGCGGCGAGTTTATACTGTCGGAGAATAAAGACAAGGTTATTTTTGTGAATGTGTGGGCGACTTGGTGTCCTTACTGCATAAGGGAGTTTCCTGAGATTCAGAAGCTGGCTGATGAGTATAAGGATAAGGTGGTTTTCCTTGCAGTCGATTATGGAGAGCCGAAGGATGTTGTTGATAAATATATTGCTGAGAACGGCTACACCTTTACCTTTGTATATGATGAGGATATGCAGCTCTGCGCAACTAAATTTCCCACGAATGGTATCCCTTATACTGTCGTGATCAAAGACGGGAAGGTCGTGCAGAGATTCTCGGGTGCGCCGCGCGATGCGTATAATGTTTACAAGGATGCCATCGAGGAAGCTTTGAACAAATGAGAAGAAATATCCGGAATGTTATTGCCTGTATTATACTTCTGGCCGCGGTCGCTCTTATCGTATTGGGGATAATCGACGGCGAGTTTGGTGATGTGGCCGCCAAGGCGCGCATGATCTGCTACGAGTGCATAGGCCTGGGATGAGCGGCAGGAAAGGCGGAGTGTTGCGGCGGATATCGCTGAGAAGGTACACGCAGCTGATCGTGGCGGTTCTCTATAACTGTAATTTCAAGGGGTTTGCCAAGGGGACACTGTATACAGGCGATTCCAAGGGGATCTGCGTTCCCGGCCTCAACTGCTACTCGTGTCCCGGTGCGGTCGGGGCATGTCCTCTTGGAAGTCTTCAGTCGGCTCTTGCTTCATCCAGACTTAAGTTGCCGTACTATATTCTCGGGACGCTGTTGCTGTTTGGGATCCTTTGCGGCAGGTTTATATGCGGTTTCCTATGTCCTTTCGGATTAATCCAGGAATTGCTTAACAAGATACCGGGGCCCAAACTTAAGAAGAGCCGCGCGACGCGGATCCTTTCCAAGACCAAATACATTATTCTGCTTGTGTTCGTCATTATTGTCCCGCTTGTCAAGCTGTATCCCGGTTTCTGCAAGTACATCTGCCCGGCCGGCACGCTTCAGGGAGGACTGCCGCTGGTGCTTGCCGATGAGGGACTGCTGGACATGCTGGGATTCCTTTTCTCGTGGAAAGTAATACTCATGGTTGTTATCCTCGCGGCATGCGTGTTCTGCTACAGGTCCTTCTGCAGGTTCTTGTGCCCGCTCGGGGCGCTGTACTCGTTCTTCAATCCGGTGTCTTTCTTCGGCATCAAGGTCGATCAGAGCAAATGCACACACTGCAACGCCTGCGTGAACAAGTGCAAAATGGACGTCAGGACGGTCTGTGACGCCGAATGCATCCAGTGCGGCGAGTGCATCAAGTCATGCCCGGAGCAGGCGATCAGCTTCGGATACAAGGGCCCGGGCTACAGGCGCCCCTCGAAAAGGGTATAAAGCGACAATATTGGGACACTAAGATTCCCTCTGCCGTGGTAAAATCTATACAAAAGATATAAGGGGGATACTATAGATGAATGAGATCAAATGTCCTAATTGTCAGAAAGTCTTCCAGGTGGATGAATCAGGCTATGCAGCCATCCTCAAGCAGGTACACGACTCCGAGTTCGACAAGGAGATAGAGCGCAGACAGCAGGAATACGAGAACAGCGAGAAGCGTTCTGTGGAACTTGCCGTGACCAAGGTCAATGCAGACAAAGACAAGCAGATTGCAGACCTCAGGAATGAACTCGAGCTGGCCAGACAGCAGCTGGCATCAGAGCTTGCCAGAGTTAAGTCAGAGAGTGACTTGAAGATGGCGGCAAAGGAACAGAAGATAACAGAACTGACGAATCAGATCGCGCTGAGCGATAACGAGAAGCAGCTCGCCGTCAATAATGCCGTGCATGCCAAGGACAAGGAACTGGCCGATAAGGAAGCAGCTATCGTCGAACTCAAGGGGCAGCTGAAGAATCAGGAGACCGAGCGCGAGCTCAAGGAGAAGTCGATCGAGGAGAATTACCGCAATCAGCTCAACGCCAAGGATAAGGAGATCGAGTTCTACAAGGACTTCAAGGCGCGACAGTCAACGAAGATGGTGGGAGAGAGCCTTGAGCAACACTGCCTGACGCAGTTCAATATGTTCAGGACGGCAGCTTTCCCGAATGCTTATTTCGACAAGGATAATCAGGTGAGCGAGACGGGGAGTAAGGGCGACTTCATCTTCAGGGATTACGGTGAGGACGGCACGGAATTTATCTCTATCATGTTTGAGATGAAGAACGAGCTTGATGAGACCAAGACAAAGCATAAGAACGAGGATTTCTTCAAGGAGCTTGACAAAGACCGCAACGAGAAAGGCTGCGAGTACGCCGTTCTGGTATCACTCCTGGAGCCGGACAGCGAACTGTACAACAGCGGGATCGTCGATGTGTCTTACAAGTATCCCAAGATGTATGTCATAAGACCTCAGTGTTTTATTCCGATGATCACACTGCTCCGCAATGCAGCAGTCAGATCGCTGGAGGTCCGCAAGGAACTGGCTGTCATCAAGAACCAGCAGGTTGACCTGACTAATTTTGAAGAGAATATGCAGGCGTTCAAGGAGGCTTTCGGGCGCAATTACAGGCTTGCCAGCGAGAAGTTCAAGACTGCGATCGACGAGATCGACAAGAGTATCCAGCATCTGCAGAAGATCAAGGACGCGCTTGTATCTTCGGAGAACAACCTGAGACTGGCTAATAACAAAGCTGAGGATCTGAGCGTCAAGAAACTGACGAAGAATGCGCCATCGGTGAAGGCTATGCTGGATGAGATCAGAAATCAATAGTAATCCGCAGACTGGCTTGCCTGCTGCAGTCGTAAGTTTTGACGGAGAATGGATTGAGCAGCTATGGAGCCCGGTGACCTGATCGACCGGTGACCGGTTTCCGCAGGGTTACAAGTTTTTTCAGTAGATTTACGGAAGGCGTCCATTTGCAAAATGAGAACAATGTAATAAAATCAAGTCATGTTAACTTATTATTATGCAGTGTTCTTTATTCTGTCGGTGATGCTAACAGGTGTGTATGCCGTGATGTGGCATAAGCATTTTGATGTTCACTTGACGATAATTTTTATAATGGTGCCGTTGTCTAATCTCGGGTACTGGCTGGTGGCCAGGTCGCGGGATGTTTATGAGGCTGTCGTGGCGCTGAAGCTCGTTTATCTGGGGGCAACGTTTATGCTGGTGTTCATGACATTCAGCATATTCAGCCTCTGCAAGATACGGCTCAGAAAGCTGTCCAAAGCTGTGCTTATGGCTTGTGCCTTCGCTTTCGGCGGATTGATCATCACAATCGGATCCAACGACCTTTATTATGTGACAGACAGTATCACGCTTAATAACTATGCCGGGGTTTCTGTCATTGACAAGGAATACGGGCCGATGCACTCCATGTATTACCTGTTTACGGCGGTCTGCATGCTGATGTGCATCGTGGCGTTTGTTTATTGTTATATCCGCAAGAAGGATGTGTCTCATAATATCATCCTGTTGCAGACGATACCTTTCGTGGTGTCTTGTGCCGGATTCCTTGGAGGGAGGGCTATATTGGGGTATATTGAACCTATGCCGGTGTGTTACGTTTTCGCGCAGGTAATATACATCCTGATCTCTTATAAGCTTGGGCTTTATGACATCAATGATTCGGGTATAGATTCGCTCGTTATGAAGGGTGATACCGGATTTATCTCCATTGACTTCAAGCTGAGGTATCTGGGGTGCAATGAGACTGCGCAGAAGTTCTTTCCGCAGGTGAATGACCTGCGTGTTGACAAGCCGATCACTACTGATCCGTACATGCGTGAGACGGCGGTCAGGTGGATTGAGGATTTCAAGAAGAACGAGTCGGACAATGAGTTCCATTATGAGGTCGGTGACACCAATTATCAGGTCAATATCAACTATCTTTTTGACGGAAGAAGGAGGAGGGGATATCAGTTCTTCATCACTGATGATACGGCGGACCAGCAGTATATCAGCCTCCTTAACAAGTATAATTCTGCGCTGAACGAAGAAGTCAATATTAAGACGCAGCACATAGTCGCGATGCACGATAATCTGATCATGGGAATGGCAACCATGGTTGAGAGCCGCGACAATTCCACGGGCGGTCACATCAAGCGCACAAGTATGGGTGTAAGGATACTGATCGATGAGATGCGCAAGGATGAGGATCTGGATCTGGACGATGAGTTCTGCCGCGATGTTATCAAGGCAGCACCGATGCACGATCTCGGCAAGATCGCGGTCGATGACGAGATACTGCGTAAGCCCGGCAGGTTCACAGATGAGGAATTCGCCAAGATGAAAGAGCATGCCGCAGAAGGTGCGAGGATAGTTCACTCCATTCTCGAGAGCACTGATGATGAGTCGTTCAAGGTTGTCGCGGAGAATGTGGCGCATTATCACCACGAGAGGTGGGACGGTTCCGGTTATCCCGAGGGGCTTAAGGGAGAACAGATCCCACTCGAAGCGAGGATCATGGCTATCGCCGATGTGTACGATGCTCTGGTCAGCAAGCGTGTTTACAAGGACAAGATGTCGCTTGAGAAAGCCGATTCCATAATCATGGAAGGTATGGGCAAACATTTTGATAAAGGTCTTGAGAAGTACTATGTCGCGGCCAGGCCCAAACTCGAGAAGTACTATTCCGGGATCGACTGTTGAGAGGTGTTTATGAGCAGGACAAGGATTCTTTGTTACGGCGATTCGCTGACATGGGGATATGACCCGGTTACATATAACAGATTTGATGAAGAGACCAGATGGACGGGCGTGCTCGGCAGTCTTGCCGGCCCGGGGGCGGTAATAATCGAAGAGGGGCAGAACGGCAGGACGATTGCCACCGATGACCCTACGAAAGGCTGGAAGAACGGCCTTAACTACGTCATCCCGTGTGTTGAGAGCCATAAGCCTCTCGACATCATGATAATCATGCTCGGATCAAATGACCTGAAGAGCAAGTTCCGTTACTCTGCAGGCGATATCGCAGATGAGATGAAGCTCATGCTCGAGAGCGTGCTGTCCTATAACAGGTTCAGGATGGATGACAGGATGAAGATTCTGCTCGTCGCACCGCCGCGCATTACAAGCGGGATAGTGACTTCGAAGTTTGCCGATAAGTTCGACATTACGGCTGCCGAGATCGCAAAGGGTCTGGCGCCTGCATACAAGGCTCTTGCCGATTCATACAAGGTAATGTTTATGGATGCTGCCGACTATGTTGAAGTTAGCAGGGAAGACTCGCTCCACCTTGACAGGGAAGGCCAGCGTAAGCTTGGTGAAGCAATATATAAGTATCTGACTGATAAAGGACTGTTGTGATATAATAGCTCCATAAGTTATTTATCCACGAGGTCCATATGGCTAAGAAACTCATTGCCGTTATAGATGTCGGCTCACTGACGGCACGACTTAAGATTTTTGAGATCAATACAAAGGGTGTTCCCAAGACAATAGAGACTGTCCGTAAGTTCACGATGATTGGAGCCAAGAGTGTTCACGGCATCATTCCCGCTGAGCAGGTAAATGAATTGTGTACCTGCCTGGATGCTTTCGAACTGAAGTGTAAGGAGTATAAAGTATCGCATGTCATCTGCGTTGCCACGAGCACGTTCAGGGATGCGGGCAACAGGGATGTCGTTCTCGAGCAGATCAGGGCAAGGACCGGATTCAAGATCGAGATCCTCGATAATTCGATGGAATGCTATTACCAGAACCTTGCCGTCAGGGAGAGTTATCCTGACTTCGATAAGATGATAGCCGAAGGCACGATGCTGCTCGATATCGGATCGGGTTCGATGCAGGCGACCGTTTATGATAAGTCTGAATTCATCTTCAGTCAGAACATGGTCCTCGGGTCATTAAGGATCTCCGGGATGCTGTCGACACTGCAGAACAGGACGTCGCATTACGGTGATGTTCTTGAGGAATTCATCGCGCAGGATCTCAATGATTATCACGCAGTAGAGCCTAAGGGCATTACATATAAGCATCTTATCGCTTTCTCCGGAGAGATGAGCTTCATCAGGAAGCTGGCGGGATTCGATCCCTTTGCCGAATGTTCCCTCGCCAAGGAGCAGTTCATGAAGGTCTATCATTATCTTCTGAGGACAAGACCGTCGGATCTCACGCTTAATGATTCGATTCCTGCGCATGTGGCTCCCTTGCTCCTTCCCGTGACCATGATCATCAAGGATATGCTGGAGTACACAGGTGTCGATCATGTGTATCTGCCGCATGCGTCCCTGTCTGATGGAGTCATGTTCAGCTATTGCCATGAGAAGTTCGGACTGCACCTCATTATGAAGCCTTCGCAGGATCTCATTTCCGGTGCGAGGAACCTTGCAAAGAGATACAGATGCGATAAAAAGCACATCGAATTCGTTGAGTCCGCGGCGCTTCAGATATTTGACTGCTGTCAGAAGATAGCAGGACTTGAGGGACGTGACAGACTGCTTTTGCAGCTTGCTGCAATACTCCATGAGATAGGCAAGTTCGTCAAGGCCAAGGATCATAATGAGGCAGCTTTCTCGCTGATCGAATATACCGATCTCATCGGACTCAATACGGATGAGCTTGATACGATCGCATACGTTGTAAGGCTCTATCCGCAGGATTCACCATACGATAATTATTACTACCGCAATCTTCCTTCACACAAGAAGGTAACGATATCCAAGCTGACTGCCATATTGAGGATCGCGGACAGCCTTGATGCTTCGCATACTGAGAAGATCAAGTCGATGTCAGTGGTGCTCCATCCCGACAGGCTTCACATATCATGTGAGGCGAAGAGCGATATGTCTTTCGAGGAGTGGGCATTCGAACACAGATGTGACCTCTTCGAGGATGTAATGGGAATCGGCACAAGACTCAGAATAAGGAGACAGGTATAACCGTGGCTACAAAAAAAGACAAGAAAACAGACGCAAAGAAGGCGGTATCCAAGAAGACGACAAAGAAGCCGGCAGCGAAGAAGCCGGCAGCGAAGAAACTTGCGGCTAAGAAGGAGGTTGCTTCCGCTTCGGATGCTGTCACGTATGATTCATTCCTGAGCGGCAATAACATGTTCTTTAACCGCGAACTGTCGTGGCTGGAATTCAATGACAGGATCCTTCACGAGGCAAGAGATACCAAAAACCCTCTCCTTGAGAGGATCAAATTCCTGGCGATCACATGCTCGAATCTTGATGAATTCTATATAGTAAGAGTTGCATCTCTCCGCGACATGCAGAGCGTGAACTTCGCGGAGCGTGACATCGCAGGGTTTACCGTGAGCGAGCAGCTCAGAAGGATAGATGAGAAGACCAGATCATCAATGGCAATGATGTATTCCACATATAACAGATCGCTCGTTCCTTCACTTAAGAACGAGAAGATATTCCTGATGGAATACAGCGAGCTGGACGAAGCGTCCAAGGCTGTCGCTGACGAGTATTTCAAGACGGTGCTCTATCCGATCCTGACGCCGATGGCAGTTGACGCATCAAGGCCGTTCCCGCTGATATACAACAGAATGCTCAATCTCTGCGTAATGCTCGAGAATAATAGCGAGCTGTCGGCCGAACACGGGATCGTCGATGCGGCCGGCAAGACTCATGACAAGCCGGAGAATCGTGACGATATCGTGTTTGTCACACTGCAGATCCCGACGGTCGTTCCGAGAATGCTGAAGATCGAATCGTCTGAAGGTCTTGTGTTCGTGCCCATTGAGCAGATCATACAGGGCAATCTCGATTCTTTGTTCTTCGGCGAGACTGTCATCGCTTCCGGATGCTACAGGATCATGCGTAATGCCGATCTCGACATCGATGAGGATGAGGCGGAAGACCTGCTCAAGGAGATTGAAGAGCAGGTGAGAAGGAGAAGGTTCGGCGAGATCATCAGACTCGAGATACAGGACGATATGGAGCCTGCGATACTCGACTTCATCACGTCGGAGCTTAAGATAAGCAAGAAGGACATTTTCAGCGTTAACGGTCCCATCGATCTGACGTTCCTTTTTAAGATCTATTCGGCCTGTGAGGAGGTTCATCCGGAGCTGTGCTACAAGAACCATGTTCCCGCCAGACCGGCGATGTTCGATGAGGACCTGAGCGATATTTTCGCGCAGATAAGATCGAAAGACAGGCTCGTCCATCACCCGTATGAGAGCTTCGATCCCGTGCTGGAATTCGTAAGACAGGCGTCGGTGGATCCGAACGTTCTTGCCATCAAGCAGACTCTGTACAGAGTATCTTCCAAGTCTCCGATCATCGCATCTCTCCTGGAGGCTGCCAGGAACGGCAAGCAGGTTATGGTACTCGTTGAGCTCAAGGCCAGGTTCGATGAGGAGAACAATATCAACTGGGCAAGGATGCTCGAGAAGGCGGGATGTCACGTAATCTACGGTCTCGTGGGACTCAAGACCCACAGCAAGATAACGCTTGTTGTAAGACGTGAGGAGGACGGCATCAGGAGGTATCTGCACCTGGGTACAGGCAACTATAACGATATCACTGCCAAGATCTACACGGATGTGGGACTTTTTACAGCGTCAGAGAGCTTCGGCGAGGACGCATCTGAGTTCTTCAACATGCTGTCGGGCTATTCGATCCCTCAGACATGGCGCAGACTTATTCCGGCACCGTTGTGGATGAAGGATTACTTCATCAAGAAGATACGCCGCGAGAGTGATAATGCCAAGGCCGGCAAGAAGGCGCGTATCATTGCAAAGATAAATTCACTGGTTGACGGTGTGATAATCAAGGAACTCTATAACGCTTCCAAAGCAGGTGTCAAGATCGACCTGATCGTCCGCGGGATCTGCTGCCTCAGGGCAGGCATTCCCGGAATGAGCGACAATATTACGGTTAGATCTATTACGGGAAGATTCCTCGAGCATTCAAGGATATTCTATTTCTACAACGAAGGGCATGAGGATCTGTATATGGCTTCTGCCGACTGGATGCCCAGGAATCTCAACAGGCGTGTGGAATTGATGTTCCCGGTGGAGGATCCCGACTGCAGGAAGCGCGTAATGGAGATAATCGAGGTCGAACTTGAGGATACCGTCAGGGCTCATATTCTTGATATTGACGGAACATATCACAAACTTGACCTTCGTGGTAAGATAAAACTCGACAGTCAGGAGGAGCTTATCAGGCTTGCCGATGAGGCGGCGGAGATCAAGTTCAGAGAGATGGTGGACAATACCGCTTTCGTTCCGGCTGAGCACAGTGAGAATTAATAACGTCTGGAGATCAATACAATGTCAGTAACCAAAGAATCTTATCCTTCCAAATCCAATCCTTCCGGGTATGAGGATCTGTCATATAAATTTGTCATGAAGTCCTCGGACGGGAAGGAAGTATCTGTCATTACTTATGGTGCAAGGATAGAGACGCTGTCAGTTCCCGACAGTAAAGGTAATATGGCTGATATCATGCTTGGCATGAGAGGGCTTGACGAATATATGCGCGACGGCGGCAACCACGGCGCAGTCGTAGGCCGTTCCGCCAACAGGATCAGACATGCCAGATTCTCCATTGATGGTATTGAGTACAAGGTTACTCAGAACGACGGTGAGAATAATCTGCACAGCGGCAATCCCGCTTTCCAGAACATGTTCTGGAAGGGAGAGATCATTAGCAAGGATGAGACTGACAACTGCATAGAGGCAAGCGGAATTGCAGGAATCCCTGAAGCTGACGGTGAATCGGTAGAGCTGACATGTCTGTCAGAAGACGGTGCATGCGGATTCCCGGGCAACCTCGAAGCCACCGTTATCTATTCGTGGCTTGTTGACGGAACACTTCTGATCCTGTACAGAGCAGTGTCCGATAAGGCTACCGTCTTTGCACCGACACACCATGCTTATTTCAACCTTGGCGGCCATAACAGCGGTTCGGTTGAGACTGATCTTATCATGATCAACAGTGACAGGGTGACGCTCAAGGATGAGACGAACTGCAATTGTGAGAAGTACATGGATGTCGAGGGAACTGATTTTGACGTCAGAAAGGATACGTTCATATCGCAGCTGACAACATCAGATGACCCGCAGATGGTCATGTCCCGCGGCATTGATCAGAATTACTGCATTAAAGGGTATAACGGGAGTTATAATTTCGCGGCGTGCGTCACGGACCCTGACAGCGGCAGGGTGATGGAGGTATATACCGATATGCCGGGCATCCATATCTATGCAGGCAATCACTTGGGCGGAACAGATCAGAAGGGTGACATACCGTACAAGCCTTACGATGCGATCTGCCTCGAAGCGCAGATGTACCCGAACAGCGTGAATATCCCGGAGTTCGTATCTCCAGTTATCCGCGCCGGCGAAGTCAAATACCATGCATGCGGTTATAAGTTCGGCATTGTATAAATATAATGACAAATCCTGCAAATAAGACTATAATCTTTACATTATATTTTTAAGAAAAGAAGGTGTTTTCTTATGAAAAAAGACATTGATTGGTCTAATCTGACATTCAGTTACACGAAGACCGACAAGCGTTACGTTGCTAATTACACGAACGGTGCATGGGACAAGGGCGGCCTCATTGATGACGACATGATCGTCATGAGCGAGGATGCAGGCGTTCTCCAGTATGCACAGACCGTTTTTGAAGGCCTTAAGGCTTATACAACAAAGGACGGCAGGATCGTTACTTTCAGACCTGATCTCAACGCTGACAGACTTATCGATTCAGCAAAGAGACTGGAGATCCCGCCTCTTCCCAAGGAGCAGTTCCTTGATTCCATCAAGCAGGTAGTTGCTGCAAATGCAGACTGGGTACCTCCTTACGGTACAGGCGCTTCTCTGTATCTCAGACCTTATATCTTCGGTATCAACCCCGTTATCGGCGTTAAGCCCGCTGATGACTATCAGTACAGAGTATTCGCTACACCCGTAGGTCCTTACTTTAAGGGCGGCGTTAAGCCTATCAGAGTCAAGATCTCTGATTTCGACAGGGCAGCTCCGAGAGGAACAGGCCATATCAAGGCAGGCCTTAACTACGCAATGAGCCTTCATGCTATCGTTACTGCTCACAACGAGGGATTTGCTGAGAATATCTACCTTGATCCCGCTACGAGAACAAAGATCGAGGAGACAGGCGGCGCTAACATCCTGCTCGTTGATCAGGACGGCAACCTTGTTGTTCCGAAGTCCGGTTCTATTCTGCCTTCGATCACAAGAAGAAGCCTCGTTTACGTAGGCGAGCATTATCTCGGCCTCAAGGTTACCGAGAGAGAAGTTCTCCTCAGCGAGATCTTCGAGGGCAAGTTCAAGGAATGCGGTCTCTGCGGTACAGCTGCAGTTATCTCTCCTGTCGGCAGCATCAATGACCACGGCAAGGAATTCTGTTTTGCAAGCGGCATGGATGATATGGGTCCCGTACTTACAAAGCTGCGTGCTACGCTGACCGGTATCCAGGAAGGAACAGTTGAGGCACCTGAAGGCTGGATCTACACTGTTTGCTGATAATTATTGTCTATTAA
>Ga0310691_10003514_pt1 | contig 18690 bp, 16 predicted proteins | sample 176DNAGHGlowgp2_FD_203887 | JGI IMG/M metagenome (GOLD analysis project Ga0310691, IMG submission 203887) | Sheep rumen microbial communities from Palmerston North, Manawatu-Wanganui, New Zealand - 1766 DNA GHGlow gp2 (v2) (version 2) | ecosystem: Host-associated > Mammals > Digestive system >...
GAACTGTTTTTGCCTAAAATCACACTATTTTATAGAAATTTATCTTCATATTCGCATTTTCATAGAATTTGGAAGCAAAATACACGCATATAACGCTAAATATAAGATGCGATTGCTGTCAAAAAGAAAAAGAGGTCGATAGATCGGGGCTATGTCACTTTAGTTACCCTAAAACAAAGGCATTAGCATTGATTATCAGACACTTATATTTACAGATAGTAACTTCTGCATCGGAAAGTAGATTCTGCGTGGGAAAGTAATATAATGTGGTTGAGAAATTTTTTCCACATTACAGTATTACAGATTACAGTTTTAAAATGGATACAGAATACAGAAATACAGTTTTTTAGGGAGCTAACTCAGAAACTCAGAACTCAGTTTTTTTATGAACCTCTTGATTTCAGGTATCGATGTCAGATGTCAGTTTTATAGGAAGCTATTAAATGATAAATGAATATAGAAATTAATTATTATATTATTACACTAGTGGTCCTTCATTTCTACTGAAGAACGGCTTTGTTTGTCACGACAATCGAGGTCTGCATCTGTGTATGGATATTCAGGCTTGATCTTATGCAAGTCAACACCGCCATCGATGGTGTCACAAAAGAGCCAACTGACAACCGAGCTGTGAAGTACCTGCAAAACGCTAAACTCGTAATTGAAAAGAACGGCAAACAGTTCAGTGCTATAGGAGCAAGAATCAAGTAACTTCACGTTTATAATGTATCCCCTAACACCATTGCCATAATTTCATCAGGAATATCTATGAGCAGCAAAAAACAAAGGGAGTCGCGAAATGTGACTCCCTTTCTGTGATAACATTGTCATCACAATATTTCATCATCACCATTGATTGTCGACTCCCTAGATGATTCGCATTATTGAAAAGAATTGACAATCGGTTCTACTCAAAGACATCCATAATGCCGATTCCACCTCCGGCGGAAGCGTTGTTATCGCAGGAATCAAAGTCTTTAGGAACATCGAATTTCTCATCCGGACTGTAGCCTAACGACTTGTCTCCATAGACGAGTTTCATGAAGTAACCCCAGATAGGAAGCGCCATCGTTGCACCCTGTCCCATCGCTGTGGAATCGAAGTGAATATCGCGGTCTTCACCGCCAACCCAGCAACCATTGACAAGTTGTGGTGTATAGCCTACGAACCAACCATCGGAGTTGTTGTTCGTCGTACCGGTCTTACCTCCCACTTGTCCCTGAATGCCCATTCCTCTCAGACGACGACCAGTACCGTTGTCAACAACGCTACGCATCATCTCGATCATGCGGTATGCACTTTCCTGACTAATGACTTCGTTCATGCGAGGACGGAACTTGGCAATGACATTGCCTCTACTATCTTCTATCTTCGTGACGAACATCGGTGCACAACGCACACCTTTATTAACAAAAGTGGAATAGGCACTGACCATCTCGCCAACAGAAATTTCACACGGTCCCAGACAGAGCACGTTAGATGCCAATCTGTCGATATCTGGATTGTTGATACCAAATTCGTGGAGGATACGTACGAAGTTCATATATCCCAGCTGGTTGATGAGGTATGCCGATATCCAGTTGTTTGATGTCGTAAGACCCCATTTCAGCGGCACCATCTGTCCGTAGCGTGCACGGCTGCCATTACGTGGTGTCCATCCGCCATAACTTCTCTGCACGTTAGGAGCTGTGGTACAAGGTGTCATTCCGCTCTGCATAGCCAACGAATAGAGATATGGTTTGATAGTAGAACCCACCTGACGGCGTCCGAGCATCACCATATCGTATTTGAAATGTTCGAAGTCGATGCCTCCGACGTATGCTTTCACTGCTCCAGTCTTAGCATCCATACTCATGAATCCTGCCCGCAGGAAGGACTTGTAATAACGGATGGAGTCGATAGGTGTCATCACTGTATCCACTTCACCGCGATAGGTAAAGATGGTCATCTCGGTGGGTGTACGGAAGGCTTTCTTGATTTCCTCTGGTGAGGCACCGTTTTCGACCATCACGCGGAAGCGATGGCTCTGATGGATAGAGCGGTTGAGTATCGCCTTAATCTGTGCACGTGAAATCTTTGTGGTAAACGGTGCATTTTTCTTATAGCGGTTGGCAGCGTTGAACTGTGGCTGCAGATAGTTAGCAAGGTGCTTGTGGACAGCCTCTTCAGCATATTTCTGCATGCGTGTATCGATGGTGGTATAGATTTTCAGACCATCGGTATAGATGTTATAAGGTTCACCGTTGCGTTTGAAGTTCTTATTGCACCATCCGTAAAGCGGGTCTTGCTCCCAAGCAACGGAGTCGATGACATACTGGCGCTTGTTCCAGTCTGGATAAGCATCGCGCTCAGGTTTCTTAGCCATCATATACTGGCGCAGGAACTCGCGGAAATAGTTGGCTGAGCCATCGATTTTTTCTTCCTTGTGGAAATTGAGAACGAGCGGTTCGGCACTCAGCTGTCTGCATTCGGCTGATGAGATATAACCAGACTTCACCATTTGTTGCAGTACGACATTACGGCGCTCTTCGCATCGTTCAGGATAGCGTATAGGGTTAAACAACGAGGGATTCTTGCACAAGCCTATCAGCGTAGCCGCCTCATTGATAGTCAGGTCGCGCGGTTCCTTATTGAAATAGATATTTGAAGCTCGCTTGATGCCGACAGCATTGTGCAGGAAGTCGAAGTAGTTGAGGTACATCGCGATGATTTCCTCTTTGGTGAAGTTTCTCTCCAGTTTGATGGCTATCACCCACTCGATAGGCTTCTGCAGAATACGCTCAATGGTGCTGTGGGCTTTCTCTGAGTATAGCTGCTTGGCAAGCTGCTGGGTAATCGTAGAACCACCACCAGCATTGGTCTGTCCCATAAAGCCGCGTTTCAAGACCGCACGTGCCAAAGCGATGAAATCAACACCTGAATGTTCATAAAAGCGTTCGTCCTCGGTAGCCACTAATGCATGCACAAGGTGTGGCGACATATTGTTATAATCGACAGCTACACGATTGGCTTTGTCCTGGTTCCACGTACCAATGTTTTTCCCATCGGCTGAATAAACCTGTGAGGCATATTTATCGATTGGGTTTTGCAACTCTTCCATGTCCGGCATGTATCCTATCCAGCCGTTCCATACGAATATAAAGAACACCATTGACAAGCCAATGACTGTCATCAAGGCTCCCCATAGGAAGTGAACGAATGCTTTTCTCATCTCGTTGTTAATAGATAATACACTGCAAAGGTAATGCAAATTCAGCATACATCAAAATAAATTTTCAAATTTTCGCACGAAGATGCTGATAAATTAAAAATTATGTGTAACTTCGCACGCGAAAATAGAAATAACAATTCTTTCACCGATGGAGAAACAGAATTTTGTGAACATTGAGAGCTTGACCAAGGAGAAGATTCTCTATCTGATCAAGATGGCTCAAGAGTTCGAGAAAAATCCCAATCGCGAGATGCTTAAGGGTAAGGTTGTTGCTACCCTTTTCTTTGAACCCTCCACGCGAACCCGACTTAGTTTTGAAACTGCTGCCAACAGGTTAGGTGCCCGTGTTATCGGATTTGCCGACCCAAAAGTGACCAGCGGCACCAAAGGAGAGACCTTGAAGGACACCATCCTGATGGTGAGCAACTATGCAGATGTGATTGCGATGCGCCATTACATCGAGGGGGCAGCACAATATGCCAGCGAGATTTCGCCCGTTCCCATCATCAATGCCGGCGACGGTGCCCACCAACACCCCTCGCAGTGTATGCTCGACTTGTACTCCATCTACAAGACCCAGGGGACGCTGGAGAATCTGAACATCTATCTGGTTGGCGACCTGAAGTACGGTCGCACTGTTCATTCGCTCATCATGGCAATGCGCCATTTCAACCCCACCTTCCACTTCGTAGCACCCAAAGAGCTGGCGATGCCGAAAGAATACAAGATATTCTGCGACGAACACCACATCAAATATCAGGAACATACAGCCTTCAACGAGAAAGTCATTGCCGATGCCGACATTATCTATATGACACGCGTACAGAAGGAACGTTTCTCTGACCTCATGGAATACGAACGGGTGAAGAACGTATATATCCTGAAAAATGCGATGCTTGACAATGTGAAAGAGAACATGCGCATCCTGCATCCGCTTCCACGAGTCAACGAGATTGCATACGATGTTGATGAGAACCCACATGCCTACTATATCCAGCAGGCCAAAAACGGACTCTATGCACGTGAGGCACTGTTTTGTTACTGTCTGGGGATTACATTAGACGACATCAAGAACGACCCAACGATTATCAAAGGCTGAAAGGCCACTATAATAATAAGGTGTAAAGAAACGATTGTATCATGGCAAAGAAAGAGATGCTTGTAGCCGCTATTGAGAACGGCACCGTTATTGACCATATTCCTGCCAACAGGACGTTTCAGGTGGTGAACCTCCTGGGACTGAAAAATGCCGAGACACCCGTCACCATCGGTTACAACTACCTGTCGGAGAAGGTCGGACAAAAAGGTATCATCAAAGTGTCAAATAAGTTTTTCACCGATGACGAGATATCGCGCTTGTCGGTTGTGGCTCCCAAAGTGGTGCTCAACATCATCCGCAACTATGAGGTTGTAGAAAAGAAAACGGTGGAAACGCCTGACGAGCTGCGAGGAATCGTGAAATGCAACAATCCTGTCTGCATTACCAACAACGAACCGATGCCCACCATCTTTCATGTCGTTGACAAAGAGAAAGGCATCTGCAAATGCCACTATTGCGACAAGGAGCAGGATATCAACAAAGTTGAATTGTGTTAGAACCTCCTCCGCCCCCCTCTAAAGGAGGGAGAGTCAAGAACTGAAAGTAAGAAGTAAAGAGAATTTTCAACCAACGATAAAACAATGAGAAAAGACCAACAGATTTTCGAGTTAATTGAGAAAGAGCATCAGCGCCAACTGAAAGGCATTGAGCTGATTGCCAGTGAAAACTTTGTCAGCGACCAGGTCATGCAGGCTATGGGTTCGTATCTGACCAACAAGTATGCTGAAGGCTATCCTGGTCATCGCTACTATGGTGGCTGTCAAGTAGTTGACGAAGTTGAGACGCTTGCCATTGAGCGTGTCTGCAAACTATTCGGTGCAGAATATGCAAACGTGCAGCCACATTCAGGAGCACAGGCTAACGCAGCCGTATTATTGGCTGTATTGAAACCTGGCGACACCTTTATGGGACTGAACCTTGCACACGGTGGTCACCTGTCGCACGGCTCAGGTGTCAACACCAGCGGTATCCTCTACAACCCCGTAGGCTACAATCTCAACAAAGAAACGGGTCGTGTGGATTATGACGAGATGGAGAAACTTGCTCATGAACATAAACCCAAGCTGATTATCGGAGGCGGCTCTGCCTATAGCCGCGAGTGGGACTATAAGCGTATGCGTAAGATTGCCGACGAGGTAGGCGCCTTGCTGATGATCGATATGGCTCACCCTGCCGGACTGATTGCCGCAGGTCTTTTGGACAATCCCGTCAAATATGCACACATCGTCACATCAACCACACATAAGACGCTACGTGGTCCTCGCGGAGGTATCATCCTCTTGGGTAAGGACTTCGAGAACCCATGGGGTCTGACCACTCCGAAGGGTCAGGTGAAGATGATGAGCCAGCTACTGAACTCTGCCGTATTCCCAGGACAACAGGGCGGTCCGCTGGAGCATGTCATCGCAGCCAAAGCTGTTGGTTTCGGGGAGAATCTGGAACCATCTTGGAAAGAATATGCTGCACAGGTGAAGAAAAACGCTGCTGTACTGGCACAGGAGCTGACCAATCGCGGATTCGAGATTGTCAGCGGAGGCACCGACAACCACTCTATGCTCGTTGACCTTCGTTCGAAATATCCCGATCTTACAGGAAAGGTTGCTGAAAGTGCACTTGTTGCTGCCGATATCACAGCCAATAAGAATATGGTACCGTTTGACAGCCGTTCAGCTTTCCAAACCAGTGGTATTCGTCTGGGTACACCAGCTATCACCACACGTGGTGCCAAAGAGGATATGATGGTACTCATTGCCAACCTCATTGAGGAAGTGCTGAATTCACCTGAAGACGAGAAGGTTATTGCCAGCGTTCGCGAGAAAGTGAACACGACAATGAAGGAATATCCATTGTTTGCTTGGTAAACACGTAATTATTTCTACGAGGCTATCTATAAAAACCACGAGATTCAAAAATCTCGTGGTTTTTTATAACTATCAGAAATCTGGAAATTAAAAAATATTTGAAGTTAACGGACGGTAATATGGAAGCAAGCCTGCTTCACCTCATACTTGATGTAACAACGGTTTTGAACACGTAGGTCGCGCAACACCTCTGAGAGCACATATTTCAGCGTATCATTCTGAACAGCTCGTCGTTGCGGACCAGCAGGGTCGCTCACCGTAACATATTTAGTGTAACTGATATCGAACGTCGTACCATAAAGATGGCAACTGTTTTCAGTTGCATTCTGGTTGCGCTTGCGAAGTTTATCAACATCGTCTTTCGTACGCAAGACGCTGGTCACACGAATCTTGTGCAACGGAATCTGCTTGATCTGTAAACTGTCCATAAAATTTCGACCAATATCCTGTAGCAAGACGGCTGCCTTTGGTATCAGATAAGGAATACTTTGCTTGAGGGGTTCCACATAGAAAAACGGATTTCCACCAACATATACCAGTTCGTTCTTACGTTTTTCTGCATCTATACGGTTAGCCACTGGAGACACACCCAGTTTGCTGGCAGATGACAGCTGAACACTATTCGAATCTGGAAAGCAGGCCTTATAGCTCGAAACACTAAATATCGGGTGCTTCGCCAAAGTGCCATCAGGATTGAAAAAGATGGAGCGTGATGCTGAATCCGATACAGCAACAGGGGCTGTAACAGGCACAGAAGGCATGATTGTTTCAGACTGATTTTCTTCAACTTGCGACTGAGGAAAGGCTGCTATTCTCAATACGGAATCGGCTTGTGCCAAAACGATAGTGATCATAGAATCCTTCTGCTGCGTCGTCAGCGAGTCAGCAAGGGCTGTTTGCTCTACAATATGGCGTTCTCCTGATACTGATGGAAAAAACAAACGAACCAACGCTAATATCAGCGTGATAACTGCAAATACCACCAGAAACCTCTTCTGAGTTACTTTCATGGGCGCAAAATTATAAAATAAATATGAATTATGAATGATAAATGAAAAATATTTAGCTACTTTGAGTTTTTTCAAAACTCGAAGATAGGCTGCGTCTCAGAAAAAATCAAAATTTATTTTGTTTTTCATTCGACTTGCACTATCTTTGCAAACAAAATTATAAAAATTAAGGAAAATTGATAGAGAAACATATTGTTCTGGAAGATATTGACCCCGTTATGCTATATGGAGCAGGCAACGGACATTTGCAAATATTAAAGTCCCTGTTCCCCAAACTGCGCATCGTAGCCAGAGACAATGTCATACGTGTGTTAGGCGACGAGGAGGAAATGGCACAGTTTGAAGAGAATGTCGAAACGATGCGTCAGCATGTTCTGAAATACAACAACATCAACGATGAAGACATTCTCGACATTGTCAAAGGGCAGAAAACAAAAGCTGATGCTGTGAAAGGTGTTGTCGTCTATAGCCTCAGCGGACGTCCCATCAAAAGCCGTTCGGAAAACCAGCAGAAACTCATTGATGCCTACGAAGAAAACGATATGGTATTTGCTGTAGGACCAGCTGGGACAGGCAAAACCTATTTGAGCATCGCATTGGCTGTCAAGGCTTTAAAAGAGAAAACAGCCAAACGCATCATCCTGTCGCGACCAGCTGTAGAAGCAGGTGAGAAACTGGGATTTCTGCCTGGTGACATGAAGGACAAAATCGACCCATATTTGCAACCCTTATATGATGCACTGGAAGATATGCTACCTGCTGTTAAACTGCAGGACATGATGGAAAAACATATCATTCAGATTGCCCCCCTTGCCTTCATGCGGGGACGCACTCTTTCCGATGCTGTTGTTATTCTTGATGAAGCTCAAAATACTACCCCAGCCCAAATTCGAATGTTCCTAACTCGCATGGGATGGAACACGAAGATGATCATTACGGGTGATATGACACAAATCGACTTACCCAAAACACAACTCAGCGGATTGAAGGAGGCGCTACGTGTATTGACGGGTATCGAAGGAATTGGTGTCGTTGAACTGACAAAGAAGGATATTGTGCGGCACAAACTGGTAACAAGAATCGTCAATGCATACGAGGCTGCAGATAAAAAAGAATAAAGAAAATAGGTTTTATTTTGGTTTTTCGCTCACTTAATCGTACCTTTGAAGTTTTGCTTCGAAGGTACTCACGTTCGGAAAAACTCAAATAAATTTGGTTTTTCGCTCACTTAATCGTACCTTTGTACCCAAATATATTATATAAGGTATAAAGATGAAAGCATTGACGGAAACAAATTTCCATTTCGAGGGACAAAAAAGCGTGTATCATGGAAAGGTACGCGATGTGTACAACATTAACGATGACCTGATGGTCATGGTTGCTACAGACAGAATATCCGCATTCGACGTGATTCTGCCGAAAGGTATTCCTTTCAAAGGACAAGTGCTCAATCAGATTGCAGCCAAATTCCTTGATGCAACAGCAGATATTTGTCCGAACTGGAAACTGTCAACACCAGACCCAATGGTAACAGTGGGACTGAAATGTGAAGGCTTTCGTGTGGAAATGATTATTCGTGGCATCCTCACTGGTTCAGCCTGGCGCGACTACAAGAAAGGTGTTCGCGAAATATGTGGCGTAAAGCTGCCTGAAGGCATGCGTGAGAATGAGCGCTTCCCAGAGCCTATCATCACTCCAACAACCAAGGCTGATGAAGGACACGATTTGAATATCTCCAAAGAAGAGATTATCGAACAAGGGATTGTTAGCGCAGAAGACTATGCCATCATGGAAGACTATACACGCAAACTCTTTGCACGCGGTCAGGAGATTGCAGCCAAGCAAAGATTGATACTCGTGGATACGAAATACGAATTTGGCAAGCGTGACGGAAAGGTCTATCTCATTGATGAGATTCACACTCCAGACTCCAGCCGTTATTTCTATGCTGATGGTTATGAGGGGAAATTTGAAAAAGGAGAGCCTCAACGCCAATTGTCTAAGGAATTCGTACGTCAATGGCTTATCGAGCATAACTTTATGAATGAGCCAGGACAGACAATGCCTGAGATTACTGACGAATATGCAGAGAGCGTGAGTGAACGTTACATAGAACTCTACGAACATATCACTGGAGAAAAGTTCAACAAGGCGGAAACTGAGAGCGACATTGCCCAACGTATAGAGAAAAACGTAAGCAACTATCTATCTAATCGTTGAGCTTTAGAGACTGTAGTTAAGGTGGAGGTGAAGATTTAGCTTATGTACGAACAGGAAAGAATCAACCCATACGACAAAGCTGGCGACAAGAAGCAACTGGTGGCTGCTATGTTTGACCATATTGCACCTACCTACGATACGCTGAACCACCGGATGTCGTGGAACATTGATCGTTATTGGAGAAAAAAGTCCATCCTGCAACTGCATGACAGCCAACCGGAACGAATCCTTGACATTGCTACGGGAACTGGCGACTTTGCCATTCTTGCTGCAAAAATGCTGCATCCAAAGTCTGTCATTGGTGCCGACATATCTGAAGGGATGATGAACATTGCCAAACAGAAAGTTGAGAAAGAGGGGTTGCAAGACATTATCACCTTTCAACTAGAAGATTGCAAGACCTTGTCTTTTGATGATAACAGCTTTGATGCAGTTACAAGTTCTTTTGGCATTCGCAATTTTGCAGACCTGGACAAAAGCCTTACAGAAATCTGTCGCGTACTGAAACCTGGAGGGAAACTGAGTATTGTGGAACTGTCCCACCCTACCTCATTTCCCATGAAGCAGCTTTTCAAAGTGTACTCTCATGTCATGTTGCCTATATACGGGCAACTGATATCAAAGGAAAAAGGTGCAAACAAATACCTCAGAAAGACGATAGAAGCATTTCCGCAAGGAGAACAGATGACTGCGATTCTACAAAAAGCAGGATTCAATGAGGTTGCATTCAAACGTATGACATTTGGAATTTGCACGATGTATATAGCCAAAAAATAACGTTATAACGAATTCAACACATCATGGAAAAATACGGACTGATTGGTTACCCTTTGGGACACTCGTTCTCAATAGGATACTTCAACGAAAAGTTTTACAATGAGGGCATCGATGCTACGTATGAGAACTTTGAGATTGACTCCATTGACATCCTTCCGGAAATAATCGATTCCAATCCGGAGTTGAAAGGACTCAACGTGACCATCCCATACAAGGAGAAAGTACTGAACTATCTTTCAAGCATTAGTTCGGAAGCACGTGCCATTGGTGCCGTGAATGTCATTAAGGTCATTCACAAAGGCAACGATGTGGAACTGAAAGGTTACAACAGCGATGTTATCGGGTTCACCCAAAGTATTGAACCTATGTTGGAACGTTATCACAAGAAAGCATTGATTCTGGGAACAGGCGGTGCATCGAAAGCTATTGACTATGGCTTGAAATCCTTGGGGCTTGAAACTGTTAAGGTAAGCCGATATGAACGTCCAGATACAACTCAATATGACAAGATTACACCTGAAGTAATTCAGGAATACAACGTGATCGTCAACTGTACACCATTAGGAATGTATCCTAAAATAGGCAGTTGTCCGGACCTTCCTTATGAGGCGATGGACAGTCATACACTCTTGTATGATTTGATTTATAACCCTGACGAAACTTTGTTTATGAAAAAGGGCAAAGCACAAGGCGCTACTGTGAAGAACGGACTTGAGATGTTACTTTTACAGGCTTTTGCCAGCTGGGAATTCTGGAATAAAAAAGATTTATAACATAGAACGGAAAAACATGGCAAAAACAAATAGAAGCAATTCAAGGTTTTCAAGCAATATACCTTTAGCAACAAGTAACGGCTACTGTTCAGGACAAGGATGTCTGTACACCATACTTGCTGTATTACTTTTGAGCTTTTTCTACATTTTTGGCTCTACCCTGAAAGACCAGATAACGTCCACAGAGCTGATTCTTGTTTGTGTCGGTGTGCTGGCTCTCCTTGTATTATATGGATACAGTATGAACAAGCGTCACGTGGCGGAACTCAACACCATCAAACAACAACGCGAAGAACTTAACCAACTTGCAGAAAAATACAACAACGAAGTCAAGAAGCTACAAAATAGCGGCATAAGCAGACATTCAGGCGAGAAACAATACTATTCCATTCTGGAAGACTACGAGCTAAACGTACAGGCTATCAAACAAAGATGGAAATCCTTCGGACAAAGCAACCTCTCTGTATCGCGCAGCTGGAAGAGAATCTTTATTCTTGGGTTTGCGGTCATCGGAATAACATTTGGTACTAATATGGGGTTGACTGCTGATTCTAACCCAAAGACGACCCTGATGGAATCACGTTCTTGGAATGCCGATAATATCCCGATGCCCCACATGCAAGACCACAGCCTGTATGTATCTAATCCTGACAGCATCCTTTCCGAACAAGTTGTTCACAGTATCAACAAGACACTTGGACTGTTGGATGATTCCTTGGGTATTGAGTCTGTGATGGCCATTGTGGGACATATTGACAACGATGACCCAGTGGCTATGGTGCGCGGTATCTATCAAAAATATAAGGTGGGAAGAAACGACCGCGGTCTGGTGATTGTCGTAGGTTATCTGGATCACTCCTATTTCATTGCACCCGGCCGAAGTCTTGAAGCTGACCTCACAGACTTGGAGTGCAACCATTTGGCACAGGACTATCTGATACCCAGCATGAAAGCCGAGAAGCCTGACAGCGGTATGCTCTATCTGGCACGTGGTGTTTATGCTCTGATGAGTGGCAAGGAAAAACCAAAAATGTCATCGTTTGTTTCTGGAGGTTCTAACACAACAGATGAAGAAGAAGACGAGGATGTTCCCCTTTATATCCTTGCTGTGCTAATCGTTTTATGGGGAATATATTCATACTACATGGGCTGCAAGGTGGGCACGAGCCTCGGTGTTGCCTCTTTGATGGCAAACCCGTTCGTCATTGAAAGCAGTTCCAGCGGAGGATCGTCAAGCAGCTGGGGCGGAGGATCGTCAAGCAGCAGTAGCAGCGGAGGTTTCGGCGGCGGTAGCTGGGGCGGTGGCGGCTCAGGCGGAAGATGGTAGAGATATTGGGAGTAAGAAGTAAGAAGAAAGAATAAACATATAAATCATTAAAATTGAAACATTATGGAGAACAATGTAAGTAAAGTGGGCGGCTTTTCAAAAAGCACCATCATTATTGGAGTTATTGTAGCTGTACTCGTCATCTGGAGCATCAGTGCCTACAATGGTATGGTTAATGTAGAAGAACAAGCTACAACAGAATGGGCAAAGGTACAATCAGCTTATCAGCGTCGAGCCGACCTCATTCCGAACTTGGTTGAAGTGGTGAAAGGGTATGCTTCTCACGAGAAAGAAACACTTGAAGGAGTGGTCAATGCCCGTGCTAAAGCTACCAGTATTCAAGTAAATGCTGACGATCTGACACCTGAGAAACTGGAGCAATTCCAAAAAGCACAGGGTGAATTGTCACAAGCTCTCGGCAAGTTGCTGGCTGTACAGGAGTCGTATCCAGACTTGAAAGCAAACGAGAACTTCATGGACTTACAAAAACAACTTGAAGGAACAGAAAACCGCATCAACGAGGCACGCAACAGTTTCAATACTGCCGTACAGAATTACAACATGAAGATACGTCGTTTCCCCAACTCGCTGCTGGCTGGCATCTTCGGCTTTGACAAGATGGAGAAATTCGAAGCTGATGCAGCTGCACAGAATGCTCCGACTGTCAAATTCTAATTGTCATTTTTTGTTGCGATGAACTTGCAACACCCTAAAGAACAATGAATAACAACAGATATATGATGCGTGGCGTGAGTGCAGCCAAAGAGGATGTACATAATGCCATCAAGAATATTGATAAAGGTATTTTTCCACAAGCCTTCTGCAAGATTATTCCGGATATCCTTGGAGGAGATCCGGAATACTGCAACATCATGCATGCCGACGGAGCAGGAACCAAATCCAGTCTTGCCTACATGTACTGGAAAGAGACTGGCGATTTGAGTGTTTGGAAAGGAATTGCACAAGATGCGATTGTGATGAATACAGACGACCTGCTGTGTGTGGGAGCTGTGGATAACATCTTGGTTAGCAGTACAATCGGACGTAATAAGATGCTGATTCCTGGTGAGGTGATTTCTGCTATTATCAACGGAACTGACGAATTGCTTCAGGAACTACGCGAAATGGGCATCGGCATATATCCTACAGGTGGTGAGACCGCAGACGTGGGCGACCTTGTTCGCACTATCATTGTTGACTCAACCGTTACCTGTCGCATGAAACGCAGTGACGTTATCAACAACGCCAACATACGCCCAGGAGATGTCATTGTTGGACTATCTTCCACAGGACAAGCTACTTACGAAAATTGCTATAATGGCGGAATGGGAAGCAACGGTTTGACAAGTGCCCGCCACGATGTCTTCGCTAAATATCTGGCTGAGAATTATCCAGAAAGTTACGACCACGCTGTCCCAAAAGAATTAGTATATAGCGGGAAATACGCCCTTACCGATGCTGTCTCGTATGCTGCAACTGAATCGCAACACACAGAGCTTCCGAATATGGGACAACTGGTCCTGTCGCCAACACGTACCTATGCTCCTGTCATTAAAAAGGTCTTAGATGAGTTGCGGCCAGAGATTCACGGTATGGTGCATTGTACAGGTGGTGCGCAGACAAAAGTATTACATTTTGTCAACGACAACTGCAGTGTCATCAAAGACAACATGTTCCCTGTGCCCCCACTCTTCCAAACTATCCACGAATGTAGCGGAACCGACTGGAAGGAGATGTATCAAGTGTTCAACATGGGGCATCGTATGGAAATCTACGTCCATCCAGAAGTAGCTGATCACGTGATGGCAATCAGCAAATCGTTCAATATCGATGCCCAAGTAGTGGGACATATTGAAGAGGGAACGAAGAGTCTGACTATCCAAAGTGAGTATGGTACATTCCAGTATTAAAAATCACCATACATTAAAATGAAATAGAATGGAGAATAATAGTATCTTACAGAAACTTGATGGTTTGGAGGCTCGCTTTGAGGAGGTGTCAACGCTGATTACCGACCCTAATGTGATTGCTGACCAAAACCGTTTTGTTAAACTGACAAAGGAATATAAGGATTTAGGCGATATCATGGATGCACGTAAGCGATATATTGCTTGCTTAAACTGTATCAAGGAAGCCAAAGATATTCTTGCCAACGAGGATGATCCTGAGATGAAGGAGATGGCTCGCGAAGAACTCGCAGTCAACGAATCTCTACAGCCCAAGCTGGAAGAAGAAATCAAAATTGCCCTTATTCCTAAAGACCCTGAAGATGCCAAAAATGTACAAATGGAAATCCGTGCTGGAACAGGTGGCGATGAAGCCTGTCTCTTTGCGGGCGACCTCTTCCAAATGTACAAACGTTTTTGTGACTCAAAGGGATGGAACCTTTCTATCACAAGTGCCAGTGAAGGTGCTGTTGGTGGATTCAAGGAAATAGACTTTGCCGTTAGCGGTGCGGATGTTTATGGTACGTTGAAGTATGAATCGGGGGTACATCGCGTCCAGCGTGTACCTGTAACAGAATCCAATGGTCGCATGCAGACCTCTGCAGCAACCGTTGCCGTACTTCCTGAAGCCGATAAATTCGAAGTGAACATCAACGAAGGTGAGATTAAATGGGACACATTCCGAAGCAGCGGTGCAGGCGGTCAGAACGTCAACAAGGTTGAATCGGGTGTCCGTTTGCGCTATATGTGGAAAAATCCTAATACTGGCGAAACAGAAGAGATTCTCATCGAATGTACGGAAACACGCGACCAGCCCAAAAATAAGGAGCGCGCACTCTCACGTCTATACACTTTTATATATGACAAAGAGCATCAGAAATATGTCGATGATATTGCCAGTCGTCGTAAGAGTCTGGTATCTACAGGTGACCGTAGTGCCAAGATTCGCACTTATAATTTTCCTCAAGGACGTGTGACAGATCATCGTATCGGCTATACAACACATGACCTGCAGGGATTCCTTGGCGGTAATATTCAGGATATGATTGATGCCTTGACTGTTGCTGAGAATGCTGAACGTATGAAAGAAGCAGAACTATGACAAGAAAAGAACTGATTAACCAGATTTTTACAAAAAAATCGTTTTTGTGTGTCGGTCTGGATACTGATCTCAAAAAGATTCCACAGCATCTTCTTCAAGAAGACGATCCGCTGTTTGCTTTTAACAAGGCTATCATAGATGCCACCGCACATTATTGTGTGGCATACAAACCCAATCTCGCTTTTTACGAAGCATTCGGTGTCAAGGGAATGATTTCTTTTGAACATACCATCAAGTATCTGAAGAAATACTATCCCTGTCATTTTATCATTGCCGATGCCAAACGAGGAGATATCGGCAATACATCCATGATGTATGCAAGGACGTTCTTTGAGGAATATAACGTTGATTCACTGACCGTTGCGCCTTATATGGGTGAAGACTCCATCAAACCGTTTCTTGAATACGATGGGAAATGGGTTGTTCTTCTTGCACTTACCAGTAATAATGGATCACATGATTTTCAGTTGATGGAAGATGCTCAGGGGGAACGACTTTTTGAAAAGGTTCTCAGGACATCTCAACAATGGGGCAATACTGAAAATATGATGTATGTTGTGGGAGCTACGCAAGGAAAGATGTTTGAATGCATCCGTCGTGTAGCACCTGATCATTTTCTTCTTGTGCCAGGAGTAGGCGCACAAGGAGGAAGCCTACAGGAGGTCTGCCGATATGGAATGAACAAAGACTGCGGTTTGTTAGTCAATTCTTCACGCGGTATCATCTATGCCAGTCAAACAGAAGATTTTGCAGAAGCTGCAGCAATAGCCGCCCAAAAACTGCAGCAAGAAATGGAAGTTGAGTTGGCAAAACTATAAGAGGAATCATTGCTGTTCATATATGACAGACCAAAAGACGATTATTGACCCCGTATTCGGTTTTATCAAGATTCCGATAGGACTGCTGTTGGACATCATCAAGCATCCGTTGATGCAAAGACTGACTCGCATCAAACAACTAGGTCTAACCTCTGTTGTATATCCTGGTGCTCAACACACCCGTTTTCAGCATTCGTTAGGTGCATTTCACCTGATGAGTGAAGCCATCGTTTCGTTGCGCCAGAAAGGTATCTTTATCTTTGATTCCGAAGCTGAAGCTATTCAAGCTGCTATCCTAATGCATGATATAGGTCACGGTCCATTCTCACATGTTTTGGAGCATACACTCATCAAGGGAATATCACATGAAGACATCTCCCTGTTGATGATGGAACGCATCAATCAGGATATGAATGGTGATCTGAATCTGGCATTAAAAATTTTCAAAAACGAATACCCGAAACGTTTTCTGCATCAACTTATTAGTAGTCAACTGGATATGGACAGATTGGACTACTTGCGCAGGGATTCATTCTTTACAGGTGTAACGGAAGGAAACATAGGCAGCGCTCGTATTATTAAGATGCTGAATGTTGTTGACGACAATCTAGTGGTTGAACATAAAGGCATCTATTCTTTGGAGAACTATCTCACCACACGTCGCATCATGTATTGGCAGGTATATCTCCATAAGACAACAGTTGGCTATGAAAAAGTTTTGGTGAATACATTGATGCGAGCCAAGCAATTGGTCAAAGAAGGATATTCCCTCTTTGCACCACCAGCGTTAAAGTATTTTCTGGAACATGATGTTGATGCAGAGTGGTTCAACTTACATGAGGAAGCACTTGACAACTATGCACATCTCGATGATTCTGATATATGGAGTTCTTTGAAAGTATGGGCAGATAGTGACGACACCATTCTGTCTATGCTGGCAAAGAACTTGTTGAACAGATGTCTTTTTACGGTGGAGGTTCGCGAGGAAAAACCAACCATTGAGGAAATCAATGAGATAAAGGCAACTTTAGCAGAAAAAACCGGTATTTCTATTGATGAAGCCCATTTCCTGATGAGCTTAGATTGCATTCAAAAAGACATGTATGATATTACCGATGACCATATCGATGTATTATACAAAGATGGAAGCATCAAAGACATTGCAGAGGCTTCAGAAATATTAAATATTGAGCTATTATCTAAAAAAATATGCAAATATTACCTCTCATATCAACGTATTTAGCAAAAAAGTTGTATTTTTGCAAAATAAATACGTTATAACAAGAAAAATGGAGTTTACAGCAAAACAAATTGCCGAGTTTGTACAAGGCATCATAGAAGGTGACGAAAACGCTGTTGTCAATACTTTCGCAAAGATTGAAGAAGGAAAGAAAGGTGCTATTTCATTCCTGTCAAATCCCAAATATACACATTATATTTACGATACACTATCTAGCGTAGTCTTGATTGACAAGCAGGTTGAATTAGAAAAGCCTACTCAGGCAACCCTTATCCGAGTTGATAATGCCTATGACTGTGTGGCTAAGTTGCTACAACTCTATGATTCCATGAAACCGAAGAAAACGGGTATTGACCCGTTGGCATTCATTTCACCCTCTGCAACGATCGGCGAGAATTGCTATATCGGAGCTTTTGCATATATTGGTGATGGTGTGGAGATCGGCAACAACTGCCAGATATATCCCCATACTGTTATCTACGATCATACAAAATTGGGCAACAACTGTCTGATTTATCCAAATGTAAGTATTTACCACGATTGTCGTTTAGGTAACCAAGTAACTATTCACTCCGGAAGTGTTATTGGTGCTGATGGTTTCGGTTTTGCGCCAAATGCTGATGGTTACGACAAAATTCCACAGATTGGTATCGTTACTATTGAAGACAATGTGGAAATTGGAGCCAACACCTGTATCGATCGTTCCACAATGGGTAGCACCTACATCCGTAAAGGTGCCAAGTTAGACAATCTGATTCAGATTGCCCATAATGCGGAAGTTGGTGAAAACACCGTAATGGCTGCGCAGGTTGGTGTTGCTGGCAGTACGAAAGTTGGCAACTGGTGTATGTTTGGCGGACAAGTCGGCATCGCAGGACACTTGTCAATTGGCGATGGTACGCAAGTTGGTGCACAAGCAGGCATCACCAACAGCATTAAAAAGGCTGAAGCCCCCATTATCGGCTCTCCTGCCATCGATGCAAAATCTTATATGAAATCATACGCCGTCTTCCGTCGCTTGCCTGAAATGTATCAACAGATCAATGCGTTGAAGAAAGAGATTGAAGAACTTAAAAGCAAATCATAAATCAGAGTTGAAGGCTCTACTCGTACATGTAAATCCATATAAAACACTAACAAATGGAAACAACAAAGCAGAGAACACTGAAAGGCAGTTTTTCTTTATTTGGAAAAGGACTGCACACTGGTTTAAACTTGACAGTAACCTTTAACCCCGCACCGGAAAATACAGGCTACAAAATACAGCGAATCGATTTAGAAGGACAACCCGTCATTGATGCTGTT